>Ga0185307_1001487_pt1 | contig 12944 bp, 15 predicted proteins | sample LHCtaG_FD_128010 | JGI IMG/M metagenome (GOLD analysis project Ga0185307, IMG submission 128010) | Hot spring microbial communities from Little Hot Creek, USA to study Microbial Dark Matter (Phase II) - LHC4sed_matched (SPADES... | ecosystem: Environmental > Aquatic > Thermal springs > Hot... | reverse complement strand
AGATAATATCCTGAGAGGAAAGATCCAACAACTACGATCAAGATAAGGAGATACAATAGGTAGGATGGAATCTTCATTTCATGATTCCTTAACGTAGCAAATATATAAATTTGAGGGAGGGTCTGGTTTAGTAGCCCTAGCAACCCATACATATATTTGCAGTCCTCGCTTCGAGCGTTTTGGGCTCGCCGAGGCTAAATATATTCTCATGTGGGTCTTGCTAAGGCTTATGCCCCAGCTCTGTCCCCAGCAAGTCCCATCTGCTTCCTTGCTTCAATCACCATCCATAGAGCCCTCCTCATATCTTTGTATCTTGGTAGATGTAGCTCACTATTCTTCCATAGAATAGTATTAGTAAGCATCGTTAAATATCTCTGAGCTCTATGATTATATCTCTTCATCTTTCAAGCATCTTTCCCTTAGCCTTATATAGTCCGTGAAATTTTACAGAACTACTGTATGAGGCAGACCTATTGTATACTAGTTCTCCAGCCAAGCCTGTTAATCCACCGATATCCTCTCTATCTAATCCTAGACTATTAGCGATCTTCATGTATCTTGGAATGATATTAATGGTCTCGTTAACGATCTCTTTTCTAACATCTTCAACCATCTTCTCCAGCATCTTGACATCACTTCCAATATCAACGCCAATCATGCTAGCGTTTCTAATTTTCTGAAGATCTTTGTATAATATCATCTCCTTCAGTAATAACGGCCTTAGCTCAACATCAACAATAGTTAGAAGCTTAAAGTATCTATGAGTATTATTCTTGACTAGTGATAGTTCATAGACCTTCCATAGAAGATATGCGGGATGCTTAATGATTTTAGGTATAGTAGTTATTATGTGATGATTTTTGAGAAGCATATAATTATGATTTACAAGCTCATATTAGGAGTGAGGCTGGAAAGAATATGACTAGATATAATGGTCTAGATATATGGATTGTTAGTGAATTCTCAGATGCTGAAAGTTTAGAGAAGAAGAAAAACTATATGAAGAGTGAGCTTGTCAACTAGGTAATACCTTCTATTTGGAGAAATGCTTCTCCAGCCCATTACTTAAAGACTTAAAAACTTATAAATGAGAAAACCTTAAGCAAAGAAGTTGACAGAATCATGAAGAGTATAGATGAAGGCTTTATCTTAGAAGCTGTAAGAGGGATGGAGTAATGTCTATTTTGGATATCATTATTATATCTGATAATTGTTAGGATAGATGGTAGAGTTTTAATATCTAGGCTTCATAAGTATGATGTTGGTGTATTGGTAGCCCTTGGCCTGCTGGATGTTTAGACTAGATGAGGAGATTATGTTCTCTAAAATCCTGAGAATAATGAATCTTCGATGTAACTGATGGAGACTTAAAATCAAGAAAAAGGCTTAACTTAAAATTGAGAAAAATAGTACAGATAGATGATGATTAAACCAATATTTTATCGGTCATTATCATTGCTACTTGTAGCGCCTGCTATTCTATTATTGATAACTTTAACTCTTGGTTTAACAGGTATCTCTGATAGGATACTAGTTTCAATGGCTGAGCAGACATTACAAGAAGTAAAGAAGTCTCTAGCTACTCAGATACATGACCCTTCAGCTCTGGAAGCTGTAATGCAATTACGAAAGCAGGAGATATACTCTAGTTATGGGTTAGATAAACCATGGTTCTACAGAATGTTTCAGATGATAATCCGGATTGCTACCTTCGACTTAGGTAGGACTAGGGTCATCAAGAGCTTTACAGGCAGTCAAGAAGTTTCTGAGATAATCTTAGAAAGAATACCCAATACAATACTACTAGTCACTATTCCGTTAATATTCTCAGCAATAACTGGCATATTAATAGGTGTGAAGATCGCTTCAAGACCTGGAACACTTCTAGACAGGTTAACATCTTATTTGTCCGTAATATCTTATACTCTACCCTCATGGTGGATTGGGATAATCTTAATAATCCTTTTCGGGTTTTATTTAAAGATCTTCCCAGTTAGTGGAATGTATAGCATACCTCCCCCGTCAGATACACTCTCTAGGACACTTGACTTGATCTGGCACTCAATGCTCCCCTTCGCAACATTGGTTATAGTTCAGATAGGTGGATGGATTTACTCTGCAAGAATGATCGTACTCAATATAGCTCAGGAAGATTATGTAAATGCTGCTAGAGCTAAAGGACTGCCTGAAGATATTGTTAGAAGAAGGTATATTCTAAGAGTTGCTGCACCCCCAATAGTAACCAATATCGTATTAGGTCTATCGGGCTCTCTAGGTGGAGCAATAATTACTGAGACAATCTTCGGATGGTATGGTATGGGCAGCCTTTACTATCAAGCAATAATGACTCTCGAAGAGAACCTGCTGATCGCTCTAACCTACATATACACTCTAATCTACATCTCAGCGAGGATAATTCTCGAAGTAATGTATCTTGCTTTAGATCCAAGGGTGAGATATTAATGAGCTTCGTAAGAGAGTTCATTAAGAAGGTTTGGGAGAGCTGGTCTACGAGAATTGGAATAATCTTCCTAGCAATCTTGATAATCTTATCAATACTAGTCGTATTAACGTATCCAATAGATTTCGGCAGGAGAATATGGAGCAACCCATCCTATTGGGCTGATAATCCAAGGCTAGCTCCACCCATCTGGGCATCTTTCTTCACGGGGGCAAAGATTCCAACCCATACGGTTCTTAAGCTAAATCAACCGACCGACATACTAGGGGGAGAAAACCTAACTCTCATGGAATATAGTGTAGAGATAAATTATGGCTATGATGACTACCCATCATTCCTACACGTATTGATAAAGAATGTAACATTCTACTCAACTAAACCTCCTAGAATTGAGGTATGGGTAAGTAGACCTGACAATCTAATAGTAAGACTTACAAGCTTCACGATTAGGGGGCCTTCACCTATCGAAGAACCACCTTACCGTAGATACGTTGAATCTCCGTATAGGATAATCCTAACTGAAGATTCAACATCGATTTTAAACTTAATTTATTCGCTAAATGAGAAATACAGCTCTAACATAACATTAGATGAAGTCTTTACCATAGGCTCAGAGAAGCTATTCTTTGGATACCCATCAAAGCTTGGAGAGAGAGGATTCTCAATATTGAAGGGACCATATAGATTACATGCTAAGGTATACATCTATGGGGGGTTAGGTAGTGTTGGAGAAGTCGACTTCATTTTAGGTGGCAAGACCTATGGTCTTCTAGGAACAGATATAATCGGTAGAGATTTAATGATGGGGTTACTCTACGGATTCCCAGCAAGCTTAATGATTGGCTTCCTATCGTCAACTCTCATAACTTCTATAGGGACCCTTCTCGGAGTCCTTAGTGGATATATCGGCGGAAGAATAGATACAGTAATCCAGAGGAGTAGTGATCTAGTCTTGAACATGCCTCTACTACCCATATTAATATTCTTCACCTTCATCTTCAGGGAATTCAGTATGAGGTTCCTCCTCATAATACTTGTATTAACAGCTTTCAGCTGGCCAGGTCTAACAATAATTATTAGACCTATGGTTATGCAGATAAAATCTAGCCAGTTCATAGAGGCAGCAATATCATGTGGAGCTTCAAGAAGATGGGTTATGAGAAAACATATACTACCAAATCTAGCACCATTCGCAATCGCTCAAAGTATTTTTCTAATACCTTCAGCGATACTTGCAGAAGCAGCATTAAGCTTCTTAGGGCTCGGTGACCCAACACTTCCAACATGGGGCCAGATACTTGAACAAGGATTTAAAAGTGGAGCGATTTATCTTGGATACTGGTGGTGGGTGATACCGCCCGGGATACTCATAGTCTTCACAGCTATAACATTCCTATTGATAACAATAGGGCTAGAGCCAATATTAAACCCGAAACTAAAATCTGTTATTTAAAATAAGTGAACTAGAGAAGAAATAAGAATGTGGGCCCGGTGGGATTCGAACCCACGACCTCCCGGTTATCAGCCGGACGCTCCAGCCAGGCTGAGCTACGGGCCCTCCAAATGCTCCAACCTTTAAGTTTATCTTGTCCCAGCTCATTCACGTGTAGGTGGTGATGCTTCATTAGCCGATGCCCAAGAAGAAGATGTTGTCCAAGCTTTTATAGATTACGGGGTGAGGGTATCAATATGTCCTAATGAGAGCGCTGGCGCTCCTGCTGGAGGTATGCAATAATCGAGCCGACTTATCTGCTGAGGTAAAGTTTATACCACGGGGATAGACCCCTCTCAATATGCGCCCTCAGGCAGTCTATTGTTGTCTTAAAGGATCGCTATTCTCTAACGAGCATCCTTGCGAGCCTCCACCCTATTGGTAATAATACGGAGAGGAACAAGAATATGTTTATTGCATTGTTAGCTATTGGCATTGCAATTCCCGGCGGTATGAAGAATGTTGAGACTGATATGTCAAGCATAGTGACCCGCCTTCGAGTGCTGAGCCGACACCCCTAGCAAATACAGCTATGTCTTTTAGCTGTGGAATAAAGTCAATTATCGTCAAACCGATTAAGTTAAGCTGGATTGGGATTGAATACGTAAATTTGCCTGCTGGTCTAATTACTGTCACACTGCTAGTTTCATCAACCTTTACGGTATATTCGAAATCTGGCCATCTTAAGGTCACGAGCTGTCCCTTCAGCGGTCTCTCGGTCTCCGCATGAATTGCTCTTACCATGTAGAAGCTGAACATTGACGGCTCTTTAAATTCAGGATAATTCTTAGGCAAAAGTTCTTTTGCGATTCCAGAGATAAGTAAAGGCACACCTTCATACTTACCTCTATTAAACAATTCCTCGGCTTCTTCCAGTTCATGCACATGTTTATCGGTGTGAATACCCCTCTCTTTCGCATCTTCGAGTAACACGCGAGAATGCTCTAAAGCAGCTAGAGCAATCAAGTGTGGAGTAAAATCATCTCCCATCGTATGAAAATCTCTGATGGTATTCGTTGACATTGTAAGCCCGTAAGTTGCATACTCTACATTTCTTCCGAAGATATAATTTGTATCGCTTCCTCAAAACGACGGGCTGAAGCTACTTCCCTTGCACTAACGATAGGTTCAATAGTCCTATCGACCTCAGGCAAACCACTATTGAGAGCCAGTAATCCAGAGCATACATAATCCATTATTTTCATGACCTGTTGTGGCGCTTCTCTCTTTAATGACTCGAATTCTTCAGGAGTCATATCGGGATGACCAGTTTCTATCTTTGAATGTGGGATTTTTTCGAGGATATCTCTGATGGCCTTACCGAATTCCTTTATTAGAAGCTGTGGCGGTAGACATTTTGATATTACTTCGGTTTTCACAGTCCATGTAATTTCGGCTGAACCGTCTCTACCCTTAGTTATAGTTTTGTAAGTGCCTGGTGCAAGTGCTGAATCTGTATTGGCACCTAGATCGTCATCATCATTTATTAACTTAGCAACTTTTGCAAGCGCATCTGCAACTACACTGACAACTTTGATTTCTTTACCAATCTTTAGAATATGCTGGGCAATACCAGCCACAATACCAAGTATGTTAGCTATAGTATCCAACTCAGTCGTCTGGTCAGATTCAACCACAGTAAATACGACGACAACTTTCTTCATGGGCCAGCAATCCTCGTCTTCCCAGATCTTTTTACCGACCTTCCATTCTGATGATACATTCCAGTTAAGATCATCTTTGACTTCTGTACCATGGTTTGAACCGACGCCATCTTGACCCGCCACCCATCCTAAAACGATTTCAGAGTTGCCATCAGCTGATGGAGCTCCATCATCTCGGTCTTCTAGAAGTTTGAAACTATCTAATGTTACAGTCACTTTAGTCTTATCTTGTGGCTTAGATTGCTCATCTTACGGATACACAGATGGAACGAAAAATAACAGAATAAACAACAGCATAATCCTATCCAGTCAACAGGTAATGCTTTTTGTGTACGATGTGGGGAGAATAATTTCGCCAGCCGATTATCTAAAGATTAAAACTTTAAGATCAGAATACTGAACCTGTCAACTAGGTAATACCTTTGGGTTTTTACTTAAATTGTATAAGAAGTTGTTCTTGTTGGGTTGTATGGTTACTTGGTTTTCCAGGGGTAGGGTTGATGGAAGAAAGGGGTAGAAACGCAAGCCCATACAGCCATCCCAAAATTAACTATTTAAGTATGGGAGGACTTAAAGAGAAAACCTTAAGTAAAAGTTGACAGGTCCAGAATACTTAAGAAAAAGCTTATTCATGGCTTTTCACCATACATCTATTACAGGGTTTCATGTATCTCTGTGAGATGTCCTAAGTGTAGTGGAAGAGTTGCATGGAGCATGGGCGTATGGGAATGTTTAGAATGTGGATATAAATTTGAGTTAAAGGAAAAACCATCCTTAACTAGAAAAGAATAAATCAAACCAGACGAGCCAGAGAAGGAGCCAATAACTATATCAGAACCATCTAAAAGGGTGAACAGATGGATCCTATTCTCAATAGTTTTCTTGTTGATAGGATTATTGAGCGGCTATGTCTTAGGTGGACTGATTGCTCCTACTACATATACTATGACAGCACCAAATGGCCTATATCTACAGTTACGACAACACAGATTAACGTTAAAACTCTTACTACGACAACCCGCACTACCACACATATTGTTGCTCAAATTACTACTCCTCAACAATTAAAAACCGAGCAATACAATCTTGAAGTATTAGAAATAGCATTGGATTTTATATTCAGTGAAGATCATGATTACTATATTATGACAATAAAGGCAGAATATACTGGAGGAGAGAGTTGGAATTTTCATCCACTCTGGATTACCTTATTCAGCGATGCTGGCTAGGATATGTATCATTACTAGTTCATGAGGCTATAAGGAAGGACTTTCCATCATTGATAGAGCTAAGAGATGGAGAATCAATAGTAGGTCAGGTTGCATTTGGACTTCCGAAAAATGAAGTTCCAGATAAACCTAAGTATGACGATAAATTCAGGGGGATAGTACTCCAAGTTACCGAGCTACCCAAACCAACTAAGCAGATTTCATACATATATTTTTGTGAAACTAAGATTGTTTCAAATTATCTGATGATAATGGTTGATGCCTCAAAAACAACAGAAAGAACGGCTTTTTACTCAGGTGAAGAGATAGAAGTCAATCTTAGAATACATTATAAAAGATTTATGGATACCTGATGAAGGATATAAGGGTATCTCAAGATCATTGTACATGCTTGAGAAGATTATGAGAAAAGATCTGGCGTCTCATGATTCTTCATTCATGAGATAGTCTATTATCAGTCTTACTCCTACTCCTGTAGCCCCCTTAACCATATAGCTTTTCTGCTCTGATGTTTCCTGCATATACGCTGTTCCAGCTATATCTAGGTGTACCCATGGTTTATCTCCAACGAATTCTGAGAGGAATAGAGCTGCAGTTATCGCTCCAGCGGGTCTTCCACCAGAATTCTTTAAGTCTGCTACATCACTCTTTAATTGTTCCTTGTATTGTTTCCAGAGTGGGAGCTGCCAAACTCTCTCACCTGTCCTTTCAGCAGACCTCTTAATTTTCTCTGCAAGTTCTTGGTTATTAGTAAATAACCCTGAAGCATGTGTTCCTAGAGCTATGATACATGCGCCTGTTAATGTGGCAAGGTCTATTATTACTTTAGGGTTCTTCTCTACGGCATATGATAGTGCATCTGCTAGGATGAGCCTACCTTCTGCATCTGTACTGATAATCTCAGCTGTCTTACCGTTTCTAAACTTTATTATATCTCCGGGTCTAAATGCTGTACCACTTGGAAGATTCTCAACGCAGGGTATCAAGCCAACAACTTTGATGGGGAGCTTTAACGATGCTACGGCTTCAAGTATTCCTACTACTGCAGCTCCACCTGCTTTATCGTACTTCATTTCTTCCATCTTCTCCGAAGGCTTAATAGATATGCCTCCACTATCGAATGTAACAGCTTTCCCAACAATTACATATGGGCTTTGATCTTTTCCATCTGTCCCATCGTATTCAAGTTCTATCAATACAGGTTTATGAATACTTCCACTACCGACCGCAACTATACCGCCCATAGACATCTTCTCTAACTCGTCAATCTTGTATATCCTTACATTGAACCCAACCTTCCTGCCGACCTCGTAGACTATTTCTGCAAACTTTTCAGGATAACAATCAATACTCGGCATATTCGTTAAGTCTCTTGCAGTATAGACTCCTCTACATATTTTCCCAGCTTCTTCTATAGACTTCTTAACTTTACCTAGCGCTGATTCATCTCTAATTAGTAAGGTTACATGTCTCAGCTTCTGCTCTTTCTTCTCAGATTTGTATCTATCAAACCGATACATTGACAGTATTATCCCTTCCACGATCGATCGGGATACGCTTCCCAGATCGAAAACGTCAGAGACTATCGGGGAGGAAGCTGATTCGATCATCGCTTCCTCCAGTCTTATAGCCACCCTCCCATATGCTCTTCTAAATGAATCAAGCTCTAGCTCATCCCTCTTACCAAGACCTGTTAAAACAATTCTCTCTGGACCCTTATCTAGCATGGTTGGAATACTGTAAACTTCTTCTAGCTTACCCTTGAAATCTCTTCCAGCTACTTTCTCAATAATCTTCATGACATTCTCGGGGAGTGTTATAGCTGGCTGAGGTACTTCATCTTCATACATTGGTATAATGTTTACTCCTTCCTCGATACCAGTCCTGCTAACTTTAACTGTAAAATCTATCATGTATTAATTGTTCCCTCACATTTAAATAAATCTTAATTCTTTACCAAGTCAAAAACATCAAGGTTACTGATAAAGCGACCGCAACTGCCCATCTAGCAATACTCCACTTGATTATCTTTAAACCATCGAGCGGTCCGAATGGAAGCAGGTTAAAGAAAGCTATGAACGCATTGAACTTGGCTAGTATTATGAGTATCCCTGAAAGTGGGGGGTAGAAAAATAGAGATCTCGAGATAAGTGATGAAATGTATAGTATGACAGATAATGCTATGTTTGTTGCTGGCCCCCAGAAAGCCGTTGACCCTAATGTTTTTATAGTTGATGGCGTAGCAAGAACCACAGCTCCGGGAGCTATGAATTTTATTGGAAGCATCGGTATAGCAGATACCAATGTTAGAAGTGAACCTATAGGATCTAGTTTGAAGTATGCTCTTACATTATTTCTCCTGGCTACTATCCTATGAGCCGACTCATGCATTAAGTATGATAATGAAAAACCTGTAATATATAGAATTGTTATGGATGGGTTTATGAAGAGTAGTGATTCATAACCGATTAGTGATAGACCAACTAGTGAAACCAGTATGACGCTTACAGCTATATGAACTGCTTCTCTAAAGATAGTCTTCCTGGAGATTGCTTTCATAATCTCTTCTTCAGCTTTTACCTTCATCCTTACCTCTCTCATTTCCTTCTCGTAGGGGCTGGAGGCCGCAAATATTCCAAGACAATTATGTTTCTCAGGTAAACGGTGCTCTGCACAGAAGAACTCTCCGCAATATTTGCATTTAAACGGTAGAAGCTCATCCTTACCACATACACTACACTTCATTATTCTGCCTCCATCTACCGAGTTTATGGATTTAAAGGCTACTGTATTGCATCACACCGATACTATATAAACATCACATTTACAGTATTCTCATAGTCATAGATTCCTCAACGTGATCCCGATCGTCAGACTTTAACATACCTCGCTAGATATGTTTTACCTTATGGCCATAGAGAAATGGTTAATCGGCACTGTTAGAGAAGTTGACATAAGGCTCGCTCCACCCTAGACGAGGAGGATCGTTGAAGAGTATATGGATATGGTAAGTGGAGGAGAGAAGAAGTATGATGAAGCACTTGATGAAAAACTTAAACTCTACTCTACACTACATAGACGTCGAGGATTAAAGATGCATAGTATAGCAGGTAAACTGGCAGGTTCGATGAAGAATGTATAAAGACATAATCTTTAGAGATAGAAGAGACGCAGCTCTTAGACTCTCAAAGCTTTTAGATAGGTATAGAGCAGAGAATCTAATAGTCTTCGGGATACCTAGAGGAGGTGTTGAGATAGGATATTACATTGCTAAAGAACTTGATTGTTTACTTGAAGTAACTATTCCAAGGAAGATAGGTGCACCTTTGCAGCCTGAACTCGCTGTTGGAGCGATAGCAGAAGATGGAACAATATACGTTGAAGAAGAAGTAGCAGAACTGGTAGGAATAAGTAGAGAATACATAGACTCAGCAGCACGTAAAGAGTTGGAAGTAATCAAGAAGAGGATAGAACTCTATCGTAAAGGAAGGGATATCCCTCAACTATCAGAATATAATGTAGTAGTTGTAGATGATGGGATAGCTACTGGAGCAACGATGATAGCTACTCTGAGATTCCTAAGGAAGAAAAACCCTATCAAATTAGTATGCGGCACTCCAGTAGCTCCTCCTGAAACTATTCATAAGCTGAGAAGGGAGGCAGATGATGTTGTATGTTTAGAGACACCTACGCCATTCTATGCTATCGGGCAATTCTATAAAGATTTTAGGCAGTTAACAGATGAAGAAGTCTTGAATTATCTATCAAGTAGTAGGAGGCTTATCTAAGAATAAGGGTAAGCAAGCAACATTATTGAAAAGTCTTTATAGAGATCTTCGAAAAGATATTAAGAATAGATAAACTATCGTAAATATAATCAGCAGTATTGGAGACGTACCGATGTAGAATCCATCTATTCTACGCCATACTAGTAGTAGTGGATGAATGTTCTCAAGCTTTATTCCAAGCTTCATGATGAATGGGAAGATTACTAAAATTAAACCTATCAAGATAAGAAGTATTCCAGTAAATGTTAATAAGCTGAATCCATCAGCTTCCTTCAAACTTTCACCTAGAAAGACGTTATTAGTAACCTTCTAATTAACTTTACCTATAGATATTTGATGAACGACAAATTACCATTCTATCTGTTTTCCCAAGACTTCATATAGATATCCCACGTATCTTATAATATTGTGGAGGGGTCTATAAAAGAATGCTGCAAGGGGGAAAAGTATCAGTATGCTGAGTGGCTCAGGGTCCCTCGAGACTATTCTAGAAGTTGATATAGCGAGGAATTCTGAAAATAAGAGTACCGGAATTAACAGTAGGATCAGGTTGTATATGGAGATCTGAGCTATTATAACCCATAAGAACCAGATAAACCATGCGAAGAGTAATACAAAATCCATCAAGACCATATCGGGTGCACCGACAAGCCCTGGCATACCGAATCTTCTCCTGAAAAATAGCTGGCTATGCCTCCTTAAACTATGTAGTTGACCTCTAGACCATCTGATTCTCTGCTTCATCCAGCTTCTCCAATCTACTGGAACATCAGTCCAAGCTAAAACTTCAGGCATAAAGATTAATCTACCTCTAACTTTATGAAATTTTAAAGTTACATCGAAATCTTCTGCCAATGTTCGATCTAAATATCCCATTGATTCTAATAAGCTTCTACGATAGATTGCTGCTGCACCTGGAATTATCAGAAGAGTTCTCAGTAGTGATTGTGTTCTTCTACCCATATCGAAAGATATGAAGTATTCGTATGCTTGAAGTCTAGTTAATAGATTTACATCTCTATTATAAACTCTGAGATTCCCTGATCCTGCAACAAGTTCTTCATCTTGAAAATATCTTGCAACCCATTCTAAAGAATCCCTGCTGATTAGTGTATCAGCATCTAGAGATAAAATAATCTCACCTCTAGTAAATAGTAGGCCATAATTAATCGAGGATGCTTTGTATCCACTTGGATCTTTTCTAACAACTTTTACAATACCTGTTTCTTCATATTTCTTCGCTACAAGATATGTATTATCTTGTGATTCATCATCAACAACTATTATTTCTTTCCATGGATAATTATTCTCAAGTACAGATTCAATACATAGACCTATAGTTTCTTCTTCATTCCTAGCAGGAATAATTATGGAGATAAGTTTAGGTTTAAAATCTCTAGGAGGCGGTCTTAGAGCTCGTAGTATTACATCTATGGGGAGGATGACGGCTTTTCCAATGCTTCTACTGAGATCGAATAGTAAAGCAGGCCATACAATTAATAATGCATCGTAGATGGAGATAGATAATAATTCTGTGAAATTAAAGAATAAGATGCTGAATAAGTATACTGAGATTATTACACAAGCAATGTAGAATAACTGAATTATGATGTATTTATCTTTGTTGAAGTTCATCTCGTTCACCCTACACTAGCTCTTTAAAGATCGAGGATGACGATGAATCTTGTCTAGCTGTTTTACTTGTGAAGCTCTTTCTGTATATCAATGTTTAGATCCCCAACAAATTGTTGCTAGTTGTTTATTTATAAGTTCTATCATAGCTTCCAAAGGCATCTAGAATGGATTAGCTAAGAAGAAATCAAGATTGAGAATAGATCATCCTGTTTCAATGATTGAAGCTATGCTAATAAGATAGATTCTTCTCTTATATGTTGTTGAAGACTTGTTTGCTATCCTTTAATTACTCCTATCGGTACTAGTCTAGCAACTTTAGTTCCTATTCCTACTCCATGGCTTACCTCGACTACTTTGTCTACCGACTTATATGCATCGTCAGCTTCTTCAACTATCGTCTCCATACTATCTGCTTTAATATAGATTCCGCGCCCTTTCAATTCATTCACTATATCCGTGGCTCTACGAGTTCTTTTAGCAGCTGCTCTGCTCATTTCTCTTCCAGCTCCATGAGCTGTACTCCCGAATGTTAATTCCATGGCCTTCGGGTTTCCAAGCAGAATCCAGCTGGCTGTTCCCATCGATCCAGGTATCAAGACTGGTTGACCAATATCTCTATAAGTCTTCGGTATAAGTGGATGACCTGCTGGGAAACTTCTCGTAGCTCCTTTCCTA
>Ga0185307_1001485_pt1 | contig 12963 bp, 9 predicted proteins | sample LHCtaG_FD_128010 | JGI IMG/M metagenome (GOLD analysis project Ga0185307, IMG submission 128010) | Hot spring microbial communities from Little Hot Creek, USA to study Microbial Dark Matter (Phase II) - LHC4sed_matched (SPADES... | ecosystem: Environmental > Aquatic > Thermal springs > Hot... | reverse complement strand
CGTAGAAAGATATGTTAAAAAATACTTCCCCAAAAGCCTAGAAATAATACAGCAAATGATTGACATAGGCAAACTCCAGCAGCTTTTCCCAGCTATACCATTAGATGAAAATTACCTGAATAAACTTTTAGAGGCATACCCAGATCTCGATGAAAGAGTTTACAATATGATATTTGACTTGAGGAAGTTCATTTACGTCGAAAAATCAAGAACACCTTACCTCGAAACCATAGGAGAGCGTGTGAACAAAATCCTAAGGGAAATCAGAGAGAGAAAGATAAAAGTTGAAGAAGCTTACCAAAAATTAATCCAAATCGTTGCAGAACTCGACGAAATACGAGAAAGAAGAAAAGAACTCGCCGACAGAGAACTTAGTATACTATTGCCATTAGAAAAAGCCGTTGGCAAATCTCCACAATTACTCAATTCTGTTAAAGCATTGGTAGACGAACTTCAAAGGGAGGGACTATTATTTACAGGCTGGAATCTGAAAACAGAAACCACTAAGAAAGTAGGCTTGAAAATTAGAGGTCTCATTAGAAAGCAAAAACTCACATTTGAGGAAAGAGAGCAACTCTTCAATGAAATAATGAAAAACCTAACCCAGGTAGGTTAAAGTGGAAATACCGTATAAAGTTGAACACAGAAGAGTCAAATATCCAAGGCTGGAGTTTAAAGGCCTACAACTACTTGTCATATTGCCACCCGAAATAGACAACCCATCAACAATAATAGAAAAGAGAAAAGCATGGATCCAAAGAAAATGGAAAACTATTCTGGAAGCCGTCAAGCGGGTGGGCAACCCCAAGGGCTTTATGATCTTCGGAGAAACCTACACTATAGAAGAAACGACAACCAAACCAGAAATAGACCCAAGTGAGAAGAAAATACGCTTAAACCATGCTAACTTAAACCATCGCAAGGCAATCATAAACCAGCTTAAAGAACTACTAAAATTAAAGGTTAAACCAATAATTGAAGAATACGCTTTAAAATACAGCTTCAAGCCTAACAGGATATTAATAAAAAGGCTGCATACAAAATGGGGAAGCTGCTCCGGCAGGAAAAATATAACTCTAAACCTGAAACTCGTATGCCTCCCAGAAGAGACCATTAAATACATAATACTTCATGAACTAACTCACCTAAAACATGGGAGGCATAACCAAACATTCTGGAATACAATAAACCAAGAATTCCCAAACCATAGGGAGCTAGAGCAAAAACTCCTCGAATACTGGTTTACAACGGAACTACTATTCCAAAATTTAATTAATTAAGCATATTCCATAAATTCCAATTGATCTGATATGAGCATATGCCCCAATTGTAAGAATGAAAATCCTGAACCGATTAGAACATGGAAATACGGATTGCGAGCATAAGTGTTGAAAAATTCTGTTTGGGCTTTTTTATTTAAGGGAAGCCTGTTTTTGGCTTAGTTATGTTTATAGGGGTGAGGGTGTCAAGGGATAGTTAAATCAACCTGTAGGTGACTAAGCGCTTCAGGGTTAAGGGCGAAAAGAGGCTTGTTGAACTTTATAAGAGGAGGATGGCTGTTGAAAGAGCCTTCAAAGTCTCAAAACTTGAGCTGTCAATGGAGAAGCCAAAGTGGAGAGGCGTAGCCAAAATAAGAATGCACGTTGCAATATGCTTCTCATGCATCCTAGCCGTAGCCATAGTAGCCCACAAGATAGGAAGACCAGAACTGGCAAACAACATAGCAGCATTCACATACTAAAAGCCCAGAAAAACGCTCCAAAAGCCAAAACAAGCCAAAAAATAATTAATGAACACTTATGCGCTCGACTTCCTCCCTACTCTTAGGCATGTAGAGCACGCTTTTACTCCTCAGCTCCACCTCTAATTCGCGTTTAGCTGCCAAGATCATGCCGATGAGCCTTTCTAGGCCGCTCTGCCCCTCCTTTATGAATGTTTGAATAACCCTGTGCTCAGTAACCCTTCTGAATGCTTTCCTCCCAGCCTTTTCCTCTAGGGCTATTTGTGGAGGGACTTCAAAGATTTCCCTGCCCTCGCTGTACCATAATACTTCCTCCCCAGTAAACGGCCTCGGCTTAATCTCAGCCCTTCTTAAATTTATTAGCTTAGCGTACATCGCGTTTAGGGCAGCCCTATCAGCTAGGTTATCCATGAAGATTGTGTAGGCTTCAACCTCCCTCCTCTGCCCAAGTCTCCAAACCCTGCCTATTCTCTGCTCTAGCTTCACGAGACTCCATGGAATCTCGTAGTTGATGAGTATGTTCGCAACTTGGAGGTTAACTCCCTCAGCTACAACGTCGGTTGCAATTAGAAACCAGGCTTCTGGAACAGCTATGCCCACGCCTTCAGCGACAAGCTTGTAGACTTTCAATTCTCTTTATGAGATTCTTATCGGGTTCAACAATGATGCTGTCAAGTTATTTTTTAGGGGAGCTTTGAGAGACCGCTTTTGGGATGTGATTTCCATTAGGTGGCTCCTCAAGGCCCTCCATGATGGTGGGTTGTTTAGGCGTAATAGGTTTTCGCTGGAGGTGAAGGTTAGGGCTGTTCTGCTTTATATGGCTGGCTTGAGGAATGCGGCGGCGGCTCAATTACTAAAGACTAATAATTCTTAAATTCGATTATCCTTACTGCGGGGATCTGCATTGGCGGCCGGCGGCATCATGCGGGCGCTTCGGAGGGTCGTTGAGGCGTGGCCTGAGTTTAGGAGGGACTTCCCTTGGAGGGGCTTAAAGGACCCTTGGAGGGCGCTCCTAGCGGAGCTCCTGCTGGTGCAGACGGACTCCGCTAAGGCGTTGGCGGCCTACACTAAGGTTATGGAGGCCCTGCCGGACCCGCGGTCGGCGCTGCGCCTCGGCGAGGGCGCCATCGCGGAGCTCCTGAGGCCCCTCGGCCTATACAGGCAGAGGGCTAAGGCGATCGTTAAGGCGGCTAAGTTCATACTTGAGGAGTTCGGCGGGGAGGTGCCGCGCAGCTACGAGGGGCTCAAGAGGGTTCCTGGAGTCGGGGACTACATAGCGGCCGCGGTAGCTATATCTGCGTGCGGCGAGGCGGCTCCGGCTATAGACGTCAACGTCGCCCGCGTCCTCTCTAGGATTGCGCTCGGCAGGGATGCTGGCAAGAGGTACATGTACGACCGCGCCCTCAGGCAGCTGGCAGAGCAGATAAGCTGGACTAGGGAGCTGCTCTTCGCGGTCATCGACTTCGCCGCCCAAATATGCACCGCGAGGAGCCCGAAGTGCCATATGTGCCCGGCTAGGGATTCCTGCAGGTACTTCCAATCGCGCGGGCAAGCGCAAGCGCAAGCTTAGAGCTGAACTTCGGCGGCACGGACTCAGCGATGGCCCTCATCGCTAGGTCCACGCCCAGCGGCCTGAAGCTGAAGCTGTCCGGGTAGGTCATTAGCCTCGCAAGCTCCCTTACGCTCAGCATCCTGTCGTAAATCGGGTGGAGCGCCATGCTCCTCCTGGGGTGCGGGACGACCTTCATTAGGCCCTCAATCGGAACCCTGTACAGCCAGTAGCTGTGCTTCTTGCCAGCGTCCTCCACGTATTTTACTGCAGCGCCGCGTGGGATCAAGCCGGCCCTATATGCGCTTGCAAGCGAGTGGCCTGGGGGAATAAGCGGTATAAGCTCCCTTATCCCCGACCTTATCTGGCAGATCCTATGGTCGTTCGCGCCGTCCGGCTCCCTCGGCAGGTCCGAGATTAAGTCGATTGGCCTAGGCGGCGCCTCAGCCATCTCCCCCAGCTCCCTGAAAACCCTAGCCGGCCTGCCGCCCCTAAGGGCCACGAGGACCCAGCGCTTCCTCAGCGTCGGAGCGCCGAACTTGCTGAACGCAACGGCCTCCGCGCGGACGGAGTAGCCTAACCTCCTAAGCACACCTGCGAGCGGCGCGGGCCTCCAGAGCGGGACCTCCTCGACGACCACCGCCGCCGGCTTAGTCTCCTCAGCCGCCCTAGCGACCTCTGCGTCTAAGCCGTATTCCGGGTGGAGCGGCCCCCTCCTCCACTTCGGGGTGGCAGCTGAGTAGGGCCTACACGGCGGCCCAGCAATGAGAATGCCTGCTCCGAAGCCGGAAAAATCCACCGACCTCACGTCGGCGCTAATAGACTTGCCGACGTTTAGGGCGTAGGCCTCGGCCTTGCGGGGGTCAACCTCGACGCCGACGACCTCGAAGCCCGCGCTCCTAAAGCCATACCCAAGGCCTCCGACGCCGGCGAAGAGATCTAGCACCAGCATGGGGCTAATCCTGGGCAGCGCCGCCCAAATAGAAGTCTCCCTAAATGGAATTTAAAGATTTGGGGGAAAGGCGGGCCCCGCCCCTTTTACATTTTTACGCAAATCTAATAAGCAATTATTTAGTTAAATTAAGCTAGACGGGTTCAATTTTTATTGAGGGCAGCATATGAGCCATAATATGAGGCTGCTCGCAAGCGCTGCCGAGTCCGCCATTAATTTCCTCAGGGTTAAGCACCACCCCGAGAAGCCGCACATTTCAGCGCTCTCGCCCCTCTACCCGCGCGATTACTGGCTGATTTGGGAGGGGGCGCGGCCCAAGAAGTACGACGAGGAAGAGGCGTACGAGGACGAAGCACTGGAGGACATTGAGGAGTCCCTGAGGAGCAAGCCCTCAGGCTGGGTCATGGGAGCCGACTTTAGGATGGAGGAGGAGGTCGGCTCTGCGAGGGCCTGCTTCACCTTCTACGTGAGGTTGAGGCCGGACTACGACGACGAGTGCAAGTGGGATGAGTCGGCGTACGCTAAAGTCCAATTGGAACTGGATTACGAGCGGATAAGGCTCAGAGGCCGCTTGGCCGCGAGCGCCAGCGCAGCTCTAAGGCTGTCCCAGCGCGGGGCAGAGCCGGAGGAAAAGTCCGTGAGGGTTGACCCCGCCCAGGAGTTTGTGGCAGTAGCGGTTGTACCTCAAAGCGCGGTCGGCCGCCTTAGGTTTGACAGCCTAAGGGAGGTGCTGCGGAGGGCCGCGTCCGTGGGGCTAGGGCGCTGGGTCCAAGACGTCGACCTGAGACTCATAACTGTGGGCAGCGACCTCCTCACGGCGGAAGTCTTTGATAAAAACGGCGAGTCGAGGGGGGCCTACCACCACGCCTTCTGCGCACTAGTAGGCTATTCGGGCGGGATCTTCAAGGCTTACCTAATAAATCTTGGCGGCGTCTCTGAGGACGCCTCGGAGGACCCGCTTAAAGTCTACACCTATAACGCTAACGACGGCTTCTCGAGGTGGGCTTTAGGATACCTGCTTGAGACTGAGGGGCGCGTTAGGTTCAGCGGCTGGCGGCCGAGCGCTTATTGGGACGGACACGGCCTTAACGGCGCTTACCCTATAAACACTCTGCTAATTGAAAGCGGTCCTTGCGAGTACGAGCTGAGGGACTACTTAATATCCGAGGAGGAGCTTGTGCAGATAAAGAGGAGCAAAGCAAGCCCTAGCGACTTCTTGGGCCAAATAGCCGAAGGCATTAAGGGCGCGGATGCGCGAGTTCACATCTTCATGCGCGCCCTCAGCGCCGCCCTACACGACGCTAACCCAGCCCTCCGAAGCCTCTACGCCTATCAGGAGGAAGCCACTAGGGAAATCCTAGCCAGCTTGGGCCTGCTTGAGGGGGGCAAGCGCAGAGCCATAGCGGTGGAAGCCAGGACGGCTGGGGGGAAGACCATTGCATTCCTCGTGCCGGCGCTCATTAGCATATTCTGCGAGAAGGCAAGGGCCGAAAGGCCGGGCGTAAAAGCTATTCTAATGTACCCGACTAAGGCCCTAGCCAACGACCAGCTCGAGGAAGTTGCGCACCTCCTATTCTACTTAACTGAGCGACTGCGCGAGACCGGGCTAGCGACCGAGATAACCTTCGGCTGCCTCCACGGCAACGTCTACGATGCTGATGAGATGAGGAAGCTTATAAGTATGGGCAGAGAACCCCTCTTGCCAGTCAAATGCCCCGACCACGACGCAAGCATGGGGCTTCGCCTAGATGGCAAGGGGGCGCTCGCGTTCTGCCCCGGAGGCGCTAATTGCCGATTCGCCCGATTCCTGAACGAGAGCATGAGGAAGACGAGGGAGGAAGTGTACTTCGCTCCTCCAGACATCCTAATTACGGATGAGGATATGGTGAATAGGATCCTCTCAGGCGCGCCCAAGCGGCACAGGGCGGCTAATGAGGGGGCGCTCTGGTACGAGTGGCAGCTGCTCGGGTACCCATACAAGCGGTGCAAGGTCTGCCTCCACACGTATCCGGAGGCGGCTAATATAAGGAAGTGCGCAGTGTGCGGGAGCGACGCGCAAGCCAGCGTGGAGACCATCAGAGAAGTGAGCAAGCCTAGCATAGTCGTCCTCGATGAGGCGCACCAGCTCTTCGGTAGCTTCGGCGTACAAGTGAGACATATGCTCTCGCTCCTCGAGCTCGCGCTCCGCAGCAAGCCAACCTATGTCCTCGCGAGCGCAACCCTCGGAAAGGCTAAGGATTTTGCGGCGGGGCTGCTCGGCGTACAGCCCAGCGAAGTAAGGGATGTGGTAGCTGAGACTGAAGCTGGAGCTGGAGAGCGCGCCTTTAGGAGGGCGTTTGCCCTCGTAATGCCGAAGGCCTACACGCGGGACGCGACGCTGGCGAGACTCCTATCCAAATTCCACGAGGAGTTCGTTAGGAGGATCGTTGAGGGCAATAAGCCGCCGAGGGGCATAGTCTTCACAAATACTCTACCCGAAAGCAACGAGGTGCTGCAGCAATTGAGGAACGAGCTCGCCGGCAGCCTTCGCGTAGATGGGCACAGCACCGACTTCAACGAGGAGAGGGTCAATAAGGAGCTCGATTTTAAGGCTGGAAAGATAGACTGGTTTGTTGCCACCAGCACGCTCGAGCTAGGCATCGACTATGGCGTGGTTGACTTCGTAACAATCTACGGCGTGCCCCCGAAGGTCACGAGCTTCGTCCAGAGGGTCGGTAGGGCTGGGAGGGGCAGGGACGCGGTAGTCTTCATAGTATTTGACCCAGAGAGCCCAATAAACTACTCGTACTATGAGAACTACAAGGTGCTCTGCGACGGCAGCATCAGGGATAAAGCTATAGAGTGCGAAGTGATGCCGGTCGGCACGATGAACAAAGAGGCTGTTAGAAGGGCCGTTAGGAGGTGGGCGGTTTCCGAAGTCTACCGCGCTTGCTCCTCTGGGGCCGCGCCTGCTAAAATCATCACCGACGGGCTGGGCAGCCCAAGCCAAAGATCCGCTGAGTGGCAGAGGATTGCCGGATCCCTAAAGGCGCGCATACCAAGCGGCCTGCCTGCCAGCTTAGCGGCCCTCTACACCCTCTACAGGCAAGTAATAGATGGCGAAGTCAGCTGGCTGGAGCAGAAGGCTGCCTCCGAGGGCAGCGGCTGGCGCGACGTCAGCGACTTCGTGAACTCTTTAGGCAGATATGCGCTGTACGACTTGAGGGCTGCGGACGAGACCATAGAAATATGCTATACGCCGCTCGGCGACGTAGATAGGCTGAGGGAGCTTAGGTACGCCATTAGGCACGGCCTATGGGGGCAGTTGACTTCATTTAGGGGGCACTTCTTCACGGTAACAGCGGTCGACGTAGAAGAGAAAAGAGATATTAAGGAGTGGCTTAAGGTTGGCTAGCGGAGATTCCGATGCTTTAGACCGCCTGAAGCTAGCGCTCGACGCAAAGATTAGCTCTAATAGGACGCCTCAAAACATTAAGGATGCGCTTAAGGCGGTGCGAGGGTATGCCAAATCCAATCAGATTATGGTCAGCAAACCTAGGAGGATAGACGCCGGGCTGTCTTACCCGCGCGTGGCGTCGCTCGCCTACCTAATATGCCCGAAGTGCCGCAGAATTTATGACTACCAGCGCGCGAAGTCGTTTGAGTGCCCGCGCTGCAGCCGCAGCGGGGCGAGCGCCCCCCTACTGCACGCCTACGTAGGGGCGCCAATAGCGAGCGGAGCTAGGAATTTAATAAGGCTAGACGTCGCGCCTTACGCAGCCGCCGGGCGGGATTATTTGATACTTCCAAGCGAGTCTATAGTCGGCATAGTGTGCAATAGGCATAAGGGGCTTAAGGGGCTAAAGCCTGAGAAGTCTCAAAGGCCGCTCTACTCGCTGAGGCACACGTGCCCCTATAATGACGCCAGCTGCCCGCACTATGCCAGCGGGCTTTGCAACGAACATAGGGGGCTTATCGTCTTCCAGAGGGTGGAGGGAATACCAAGGGTGCCAGCGCTGCCTAGCGAGGGGCTCACGAAGCCGTATTTGGAGGTCGTCTTCAAAGAGGTGGGGCGCTTAGACGGCCGGCGGACGCGCGAGGTCAATGATATGCTCGGCGGCCAAGTTTTCGATGGCGCCTCTACGGGGGACTTCAAGATTTGGGAAATAGTGCTCTTCTACTTAGTCGGCCACAACTACGCGCCTAGGAGGAAGAGGTTCGCCGTGCTGCTTACGTCTAAAGGCTACTTGGAGGCTCTAGGGAGGGCAATGGAGACTAAGGGCCTGCTCTTTAGGTTAAACTTGGGTAGGATTAGGTGGGTTGCGGAAGAGATGGAGCGGCGCGGCTTCCGCGTAGATGAGTATACCGTCGCTCACTCCGTCGCCCACGCCGCCCTAAAAGCTTTGGTCAGGACGTCGGGGCTCTCCTTCAGGGAGTTCGGCGAAGCCATCTTCATAAGCGCTGAACGCGGCGCCGCAGAAGCCTTAATCTACGACAACTCGCCCGGCGGAGTCGGCGGGGTAGACGCTTTTGATGAGGCGCTCCGCGACTTTATAGACAACCTAAAGAGGGAGGCGGCTGGGTGCCCGCGCATGTGCAGGTCGGCTTGCAGGGCGTGCCTCTTCCTTGAAAACTGCGGGAGCTTAAACTTCAACCTAAGCTGGGAGGCTGCCAACCTTTATATTACTGGAGGTAGGGGCCTTTGAGCGCTCCTGAAAAAGTGCTGGAGTATATCCGCCAGCGGGGGCGCGCTCCCACCCTTGAAATAGTTAAGGATACTGGCTTAAGCTGGACTGAGGTGGCGGACGCCCTCGCGTCGCTAGAGGGGAGCGGCGTAGTGGAGAAGGCTGGGCTAATAGATCCGACAAAGCCCTTATCTACTACCGTATGGGTCCTACGCCCAGCTAGGATCCCGCGGGCGCTCGAAGGGGGGATCGGCACCGTTGCCAGCCTCGTGCTCAACCCGCCCCTGCTGAGGGACCTCGGCCGCGCCCCGCCCGCGTCGATGGGCTTAATGGACTCGCTTAACTACATAGTCCAAGCGGCCTCCGAGGCCCTGAGGATAATGATGCCGTACATAGGCGACCTAATGAGCGCCCTGTTTGCGCAGCACTTGGAGAGCTTGAGGGGACTGCGCTCGATTAAGGTTATCGTAGAGGACGGCACGAGGAACAGGCAGGCGCTGGAGCCGCTGAAGCTCTACCTGCCGAACATGCAGGCGCTCTACGCGACTAAGAGGAGCGGCGGCGTTAAGGTTGCAGGCGCCCACGCTAAGCTCATAATCGCCGACGAGAAGGTGGCCCTAGTCGGCACATTCAACTTGACGCAGGCGCACCTCCTAGTCAACTACGACGTCGGTCTCCTAGTGAAGGGCAGCGTGGTCAGCTACCTAAGCGAGATCTACGACGCGCTGTGGAACGCCCTCCAAGGCTCGGAGGCGCACCAGTAGTGCAGGGGAAGTCCTTCACCGAGGAGCTCCGCAGGTTCTACCTAGCCGCGTGGAAGAGGTGCAAGCGCATCGGAGCGGACGATATTTGGAGGGAAGCAATGGGCGCGGCGCGCGGCGCCGGCGGCCTAGCCGAGGACTACGCTAGGCACATCCTCAGCAGCGCGGACCCACTTAAAGTCGACGTCGATAGGAGGGGGGCCTATAAGGGGCGGCGGAGGATATGGTCGGAGGGGCTGAGGACGGCCCCCGTGGAGGGCGCTAGCGAGCTAGTCTTAGACGTGGTCGGCGTCCTAGACGTGCCTAGCGGGAGGGGCGTGTGGCTTTACGCGTACTCCCCGAGCTACCGGCGCTTTTTGGTGCTGAGGGCTAAGCCCAGTAACCCGCAGGGGTTTGCGGCCCGCTTCCGCTTCAGGAGGGCTGCTGTAAGGGCTGAAAAGGGCTCGCTGTGCTTCGCGGCTCCGCTAAACAAAGTGTACAGGTTTGGACGTGGCACTAAGCTGTCGTTTAGGCTCCTAGGCGGCGTAGAAGAGCTGCCCTGCGTCAGCCCGGAGGAGCTATCGCTTATCATGCGCGGGCTAGTCCCTCCAAACCTCCTAGTCGAGGCCCCCGCGCCTAAAGCCGATGGAAATTTGGCCCCAGACTTAGGGGTCATTGTGCCGCTGAAGGGCGCTAGCGTCGAGCAAGTCTCGGGCGATAGGGCCGTGATTAAGGCAGGCGGCGCCGCGCTGGCGCTCAACTCGTCGTACGCGCCGCCAGAGTGGGGCGGGGGCTGCCTAGTTGCATTGCTCCTCATGGGCCGAGCGGGAGGGCTCAAAGGCTACTTCCTCGGAGGCCTTAACTGCGAGTGCGCTGAGGGCGCCATCGAATACTACGTCCCGAGCCAGCTCTACGTGAAGATGAGGGGGGAGAAAGTTGCGGAGCTCCTCGGAGGCCTGCCGGAGGGCATCTTGGAGTACTACGAGCGGCCTGTGAGGGGCAAGATCTTCATCGAGAGCCGAGTGCTCCCTAAGGCGGGCATACTGCAGAGGGCTTATAGGAGGTACGCCGGGGAGGTATTTAAAGTGCCGAACCCGGAGTTGATCAAATATAGGGAGATTGAAGCCTGGCTTAGGTATGCAGATGTGGCCCGAGCGCTGGGCTAACGGCCAGCTGAATTTTACGTGAGAGAGTTCCCCATGTATAAAGGGTGCGGCCGGACCCTTTTTAAGGGCAGGGCGCTCGGGCTCATACGAGGTCGCCAGATTTATCATCCCCAAAACCAATGGACATTAGTAGACTAGCCAGTCTCGGAAGCGTTGCGAGAGAGACTTAGCAAGGGGCCTTCTGAACATGAAGAAAGCTTTTCTCATGGCAGACCACGGTACGACTTTTACCGCGCGGGAAAAATGTATTACCTCGGGCATGGCGAGGGAAGCAAGCTAGCTAAGATAGCCCCAATAATAATCGTCGAGTAAGAGTTTATGATAATATCTGCTTTTTGAGGGCCTCAGTAAAGTTCATGCTATTCTCCATATAGTGCCGCCTTTTTAAACTTGCGGAATATGTTCATGTTAAGCCTATTCTATTGAGAGAAGTTGCTTTGTGGCTTAATTATCTTTTGATTGGTATTTTTGCTCCATTTTCCATTTTGGGAATTTTTAGCTATATTCTGCGGAGGGTGAATTTTTCCTCCCTCACCAGATCTAAGCGAGATTTTCGGTAAATTACCAGTTTTAACTGAAAAATAAAGTTTAGATTACAAGAAGGCTATAGAAGAGAGTAGAATTAGAAAAAGATGGAGAAATCTACAAAAATCAACTAGAATTAAGCCACAAAGCAGGAGAAGTAAAAATAGGATAGGCTGTGCCGGAAGTTGGTTGAGGATGTATTTTTAGAGATCTTCAATTCTAAGCTCAGCTAGGCATCTAACGAAATACCTATAGATAAGTCCGCTGAGGGCTCTAAGCTGGTGAATCCCAAGAGCTATGTTTTAGTCTATCAAAGACTACGTAGCTTAGAAACCCACTCCTCGGGGTTCTGATGCAGTAATTTAATGCTGTATGATTCAACGGCATCTTCAAGAGAATTAAGTCGGGCAGGACGCATTACATCATCACGCCATTACAGCTGCTCTCATTATACGTCCAATACTTTTGTGGTGGAGTAAAATTGAAGGCGGTTAGTGCTGAAAAAACACCACCGCAGCCCCAAGCGAACACTAAAACTGCCGGAAGAGCCTTAAAACAGGCTTCTTTAGCCGACTTCGAGTCCCGTGGTGGAGTTTCTCCAACACCAACCCCTTCGGATTTTACCCCCACCAACTCCACCTACTCCACCAAGCTCTGAGGGGGAAAAGAGGGCATGGGTTTGCGCGAAGTGCTTGAAGGAGATGAATTTGATCGGTTTCATTGACAACGAGAGCGGGTTCTGAGTTAAGTAGAGGTAAGTGGTGGATTGTTACCTCTACTTAACCCTTCCCTCTCGATTGGTTGATACTGTCAAGTTATGGGTGTTGCTGGTGGTCTTTTTAGTGTTTTGGTCTTATGAAGTTGTAGCATAGGGCGAAGAGCCTTATGAAGAGTTTGATTTTGAAGATTGGCTTTTCCCAGCTGGGAAGTTGTTGAAGAACCGCCTTGTTCTAGCCTTCATGGTTCTGAACAGCGTTCAATACGGTTCCTCTCGCCGAAGGTTCCCATTTCAGCCCAAGCGCCTGGAAGGCTCCAGTATACCATGGCCCCTACTTGACAGTATCGATACTGAAAATGTAAAATGATATAAATACGTAGTTTGTGTAAAATAACTGGAGAAGTTGTTAAAGGTATGTAGCCGAGATTTGCCCAATTTGGCTCTTAAGAGAAAGGGTTTGTCAAAGCCCATTTTGACTGCCCTCTTCGCCTATAAGGGCGATAGCTTAACGCTTTCCAAGTTGAAGAGGTTTATAGGAAAAGTTGTTGCGCGAGGGGCAGGTAAAAGGGCTAAATATTTGCCTCCCCCGCTTTTCTATTCCAATCCTAAACGGCTGGTTAAGCAATTGAAGCCATTTATTGAGGGAGGAATAGTGATGCTTGGGGATTCGGATAGGCAGGCCTACGACTAAATGCTATTAGCCTCAAAAGATGATGAACTATTTAAGGATGCGTGGAGTAAAGGTAAGAATATAGTTATCCGCATAAACCAATGTAAACTTCGGGTTACAAACGTGACTGTGAGGGAGATAGAGTTCCACTGTCCCTCGTGTCGAACCACGCTTGTAGTGGACCTTCAGAGAATGACTGTGAACCGCATTAAACTCAACGGGAGAATCAACGTGGAGG
>Ga0185307_1001483_pt1 | contig 12982 bp, 10 predicted proteins | sample LHCtaG_FD_128010 | JGI IMG/M metagenome (GOLD analysis project Ga0185307, IMG submission 128010) | Hot spring microbial communities from Little Hot Creek, USA to study Microbial Dark Matter (Phase II) - LHC4sed_matched (SPADES... | ecosystem: Environmental > Aquatic > Thermal springs > Hot... | reverse complement strand
GGGCAGGGGAAGATGCCCGGCGAAATTGGAACACACCTGAAAGGGAAATTGATTGCGCAATTGCCCAGCAAGTGATAAAATTTCTGTCAAAGGGGCAAGGGGGAAGGGAGATGAAGGTATTAATTGTAGACCACGATTCTGCTTTCGCTACCTTCCTTAAGGAGGCTTTGGAGTCCATCGGGGGCTATGAGGTTTTCATCGCTCCCACCGGGGAAGAGGCCCTGGCTAAGGTGATAGAAGAACCTTTTAGATTGGCCATCGTGGACATGGACCTTAAGGATGTCAAGTCTGAAGCTTTGATTCAGGCCATCAGAGAAGTTAAGCCTTACATTAAAATCCTGGCTATCCCAGTAGGCGATTCCCCTTTACCCGAAGAACTCGGAATAGTTGGCACAATTCCTAAGCCTTTCTTTGTGGGGGAATTGCCGGATATATTGAAAAAGGCAATGGCTCAGAAGGAAGAGCCAGTTCCAGCTCCTCCCCCTAAAGAAACCCTTTCTTGGCTTGAGGAAATTTCCCGCGAGCTTCTCCCTGAGCTTTTAGTCCTTGGCGATTCTTCCGAGGTTCAGGCTTGGGTTGGGGGGACAAGAGAAGAGGCCTTGAAGCTTTTAAAGTGGGCAGCCAAGGCCTTGGAGGAAAGTCCATACGGCCCTGTTTGCCCAGCAGAGGTACACTATCGTTGCGATAAAGGAGGCATGTTTGGGATAAAGCTCCGGGATGGGCGCATCCTGGCTGCAGCTTTTTCCCGGGATGTGCCCCCTGGTATGGTCAGGCTAATCATAAAAAGAGTTGAGGGGATAGCTATATGAAAAAGCTGGTGATTGTGGATGGCCATGCCCTTGCCTATAGAGCTTACCACGCCCTCCCCTTGGAGATGAGCACCTCCAAAGGGGAGCCGACTAACGCCGTTTACGGCTTCACCTCCATGCTCCTGGGCGTTATCAAGGAGGAAAAGCCCGATTACATAGCTGTGGCTTTTGACACCGGCCGTAGCTTTAGGCATGAAGCTTTTACTGAATATAAAGCCACCAGAGCCAAGATGGGGGAAGATTTAGCCGTTCAGCTCCGGCGCATATTCCAGGTAGTGGATGCTTTAGGGATAAAATCCATAGCTATAGAAGGATACGAGGCCGATGACATCCTGGGAACCCTCGCCCGAAAAGCTTCCGAGGAGGGCATTGATACACTCATAGTTACTGGCGATACCGATGCCTTTCAGCTCATAGGCCCAAAGGTCAGGGTCATAACCTCAGGCCGGCGCTTCTCAGAAACAATCGTGTATGACCGGGAGAAAGTCTTGGAGCGGTATGGCCTTGAACCCCACCAGTTGGCCGATTACAAAGCCTTGGTCGGCGACAAAACCGACAATATCCCTGGCATCCCCGGAATAGGGGAGGCTACGGCTACAAGGCTGTTGCGAAAATATGGAAGCATTGAGGGCATTTATCAGCACATAGACGAAATCACCCCGCCACGCCTGAAGGAATTGCTTTTGGAAAACCGCGATAGGGCTTTCTTCAACAAAAGCCTCGTCACTATCCGGACTGATATCCCTTTGAACATAACCTTGGAGGACCTACGCTACCAAGGTTACGATGAGGAAAAGGTCAAGGAACTATTCAGGGAGCTGGAATTTCGCTCCCTCTACAAGCGTCTACCAGAGGAAGGCGAAGCCCGCCAGCTTCCGTTAATAGGCCAAGTGGAGATACGCCAGCGCTCTGAACCTGGGAAGTATTACGTTATCCAAGACGAAAGTTCCCTGAACCTCCTACTGGAGAAGATATCCCAAGCCAATGCCTTAGCCTTTGATGTGGAAACTACTGACATAGACCCGATGAAGGCCAGGCTTGTAGGGATATCGCTAGCTTTCGGCGAAGGCAAAGGATACTACATCCCTCTCGGCCATCTGGAAGGCCAGCAGCTTCCTTGGGAGCTTGTGAGGGAAAAGCTTTCCCAAATCTTAGAGGATGAAACCATAGCCAAATATGCCCACCACGCAAAGTACGACATGATTATGCTGAGAAGGAACGGGGTGGAGGTAAAAGGCCTGGCCTTTGATACAATGGTAGCAGGCTGGCTCGTGAACCCAGCGGGCCGCAGCCTTAACCTCAAAGACTTGGCCTGGTCATACCTTGGAGTGGAAATGACTACAATTGAGGAACTCATAGGCAAGGGGAAAAATCAAACCACGATGGACTTACTGCCTATCTCCAAAGTCGCCCCCTATGCCGCTGCTGATGCCGACATTACCTACCGCTTGGTCGGGCTATTGGATAAGAAGTTGCAAGAACTGGGGCTTGCCAAGCTCTTCTACGAGGTGGAATTGCCACTCATTCCTGTGCTCATGGACATGGAAATGGCCGGGGTAAAGCTGGATATACCTTTCCTCAAGGAAATGTCTAAGGAGCTGAGCCAGAAACTCCAAGCCTTGGAAGAAGAAATCTATAGGCTCGTAGGTTACCGCTTTAACGTAAACTCCCCTGAGCAGCTTTCTGATGCCCTCTTTGGCAAACTGGGCATATCCGCTCAAGGCATACCCAAGACCAAATCGGGCCACTATTCAACCTCTGCCGATGTTTTGGAGAAGCTCCGGGGAAGGCACCCGGTTATAGACCTGCTATTGGAGCACAGGCATTTGGCTAAGATAAAATCCACCTATGTGGACGCCTTGCCTGGGATGGTCAACAAGGCCACGGGCAGAGTCCACACCTCCTACAATCAGACCGGAACTGTGACCGGGAGGCTTTCCTCAAGCGACCCCAACCTCCAGAATATCCCTACCAGGACCGAGATAGGTAAAGCTGTGCGCAAAGCCTTTATAGCCGAGGAGGGTATGGTTCTGCTCTCGGCCGATTATTCTCAAGTGGAGCTTAGGATTTTAGCCCACATAAGCGGGGATGAAGAGCTCATAGCGGCTTTCCACAGGGGTGAGGATATCCATGCCCGCACTGCTTCTGTAATCCTTGGCGTGCCGATAGACCAAGTTACTCCGGAGATGCGCCGATTGGCTAAGACCGTAAACTTCGGGATAAGTTATGGGATGAGTGCTTATGGCCTGGCTGAAGAGACAGGCCTTACCCCTGAAGAGGCCCACAGGTTCATCCAAAGCTACTTTGCCCGTTACCCGAAGGTAAAGGTCTACATTGAAAAGACCAAAGAGAAAGCGCGGCAAGAAGGCTTCGTAGAGACCATACTTGGGCGTCGCCGCTACTTCCCTGAATTGGCTCCGGATAGCAAAGCTCACCACACTGTTAAAGCAGCAGCAGAGCGCATGGCGATAAATGCCCCCATTCAGGGTAGCGCTGCGGACATAATAAAGATAGCCATGGTTCGCCTTCACCGAGCACTTAAAGAGCGAGGGCTTCGCTCGCGCATCGTCCTCCAAGTCCACGATGAGTTAGTCCTGGAAGTTCCTGAAGACGAGCTCCCAACCGTTGCCCCGCTGGTCAAGGAAATCATGGAGGGGGCATATGAGCTTAAGGCTCCCCTCAAGGTGGAGCTGGAAGTGGGCAAAAATTGGGGTGAATTGCAGCCGCTTTAACAATTTCTTAAACTTTGCGCTTTATATTGCCATTGGATGTGCGGAGGGAAAATTTGAAAGGAGGGAGAAATGAGCGTGAAGAGAGCGATACTTCTGCTGGCGGTTATCCTTTCCCTTTTCTTAGCCACGGCGTGCAAGTTAGAGTTTAAGCTCCCACAAGTGCCTTGGGCTCAGGAATTGGCCCCTAAGCCAAAGCCCGAAACGGCGAAAGCTACCCCCACCCCAAAGGCCGAGACCATTAAACCCACCCCTACTCCAACGCCTGGAGCACGCCAAGAAGTAGCGGTTACAGGAACGGTTCTGGATGAAGAGGAAGAAGCCCTGCTAATAAGCATTTACGAAAAGGTCAACCCAGCGGTGGTTTCAATAAGGGTGGTCAAAAGTGGAACTTTGCCCCAATTACCTTTCACTCACCCCGAAATCCCTCAGGAAGGGAGTGGTTCCGGGTTCGTCTGGGATGAAAAAGGGCACATAGTAACTAACTACCATGTGGTCTCTAATGCAAAAGAAGTGGAAGTAATCTTCTACAACGGCGATTCTGCCAAAGCAGAGGTTGTAGGCACCGATCCCCACAGCGACTTGGCGGTGATAAAAGTGGATGAATTGCCAGAGGGTGTCCACCCTGTGGAGCTTGGGGACTCATCTCAAGTCAAAGTAGGCCAGAGGGCTATAGCCATCGGCAACCCGTTTGGTTTGGCTGGAACGATGACTACGGGGATAATAAGCGCGTTGGGTAGGAGGCTTCCTTCTGTTGCTACATCCTTCTCCATCCCTGAAGTAATCCAGACCGATGCAGCCATCAACCCTGGCAACTCTGGTGGGCCACTTTTGGACTCCGCTGGCCGGGTCATAGGGATAAATACGGCCATTGAATCCCCCGTAGGGGTCAATGCTGGGATAGGCTTTGCCGTGCCCATAAACCTTGCTAAAAGGATTGTCCCCGTCCTGATAGAGAAAGGCTCTTACGATTACCCTTGGCTTGGCATCAAAGGAATGAGCGTGACCAAAGCTTTGGCCAAAGAGTTTGACCTACCGGTGGATTATGGGGCACTGGTAAATGAAGTGGTTAGGAACGGGCCTGCCTACAAAGCCGGTATCAGGGGCGGAACTAAACAGGCCCGCTTCATGGGGCAAGAGATAACCATAGGTGGAGATATCATCGTAGGCATAGATGGGCACGAAATCCGGAACTTTGATGATTTGCTTACTTACTTGATTTACAACACCTCAGTCGGCCAAGAGGTCAGCTTGAGTGTGGTAAGGGGTGGAGAGAGGATAAAGGTAAGGGTTGTGCTGGGCAAAAGGCCGTCTTCTCTGGAGGAATAAGGATGAAAAAGCTCTTAATCCCTGTAATCCTGGCGATTTTGACAACAGGGTGCACTTTGGCCCCGGCTCTGGTCGGAGTAAAAGAGGTTGTAAGCTTTGCTCCTACCCCTACTCCAACCTTAACCCCTATGCCCACGAGCACCCCAACCCCTTTACCGGCAAGCTCCGTTGACTTGGAACCAGGGGAGCAGATAATCATCAACGTTTACAAGAAGGCAGCGCCTTCCGTAGTCAACATAAAAACTCAAGTGCTTCAATGGGATTTCTTCTTCGGGGTGTATCCAGAGGAGGGGGCAGGCTCAGGTTTCGTCTACGATAAGGAGGGTCACATCATTACCAATTACCACGTGATTGAGGGGGCCCGATACATTGAAGTAAGCTTCGGCGAAGACCTTTCAGTTCCGGCTGAAGTTGTAGGGGCTGATCCTCTCAACGATTTGGCAGTGCTGAAAATTGACGTTCCTCCTGATAAACTAGTCCCGGTGGAGTTAGGCGATTCCTCAACCCTTCAGGTTGGGCAATGGGCTATTGCCATAGGCAATCCTTTCGGGAGGTTTGAGCGCACTTTGACCGTAGGGGTAGTGAGTGCTTTGAACCGGACTTTGGAGCTAGAAAGTGGGCGAATAATAAGGAACCTAATTCAGACTGATGCGGCCATTAACCCTGGGAACTCTGGGGGGCCGCTTTTGGATTCCAAGGGACGGGTCATAGGGGTTAACACGGCCATAGTCTCCCCAAGCAGGGCTTCGGCTGGGGTTGGCTTTGCCATACCAGTGAACGTGCTTAAGAGGGTAGTTCCGGAGCTCATAGCCTATGGCCGTTACCGCCATCCCTGGCTGGGGATAGTGGGCTACACCATAACTCCTGCCTTGGCCCGTCGCCTTAACCTCCCTGTAGACCAAGGCGTGTTAGTGGCCCAAGTTTACAGGGAAAGCCCAGCCCATAAAGCGGGCATAAGGGGGGCTAAGGAACAGGTTGTAATCGGAAACAGGATTATCCTTGCCGGAGGGGACATAATCACAGCTATAGACAATACCCCTATAAAGGGTGTGGACTTTTTGAACGCTTACTTAGAGGACAACACTCAAGTGGGGCAAACAGTGGAGCTGAGCATTTTGAGGGACGGTAGACCGCTCAAGGTAAAAGTGGTGCTGGAGGAAGAGCCACAATAAGGGAACTGCAGAGGACGCAAAGTTCCTTGTTTTCAGCTTTTGCAGGAAGTTGCCGCTTAGGAGGAGGGGTGGAAAAAGGGGGTGGATTGCCTCTTTTGCTTGTCCTATGGGCAATAAGTTTGGCTTTTATGCTAAGCACTGGCCATGCCCTCTTCCGCTTCTTCTTTTACCTCTTCACTGCCCTCATCGCCTTCTCGGCCTTCTGGGTTTGGCAGAACTTTTGGGGGCTGGAGGTGCATAGGACTTTGATTTCTCCGAGGGCTCAGGTAGGGAAAGTTCTGGAAGAAGAGCTGGTGGTCCGGAACCGAAGCCCTTTGCCCAAACTTTGGCTTGAAGTGAGGGATCACTCCAATCTACCAGCTCATGTAGCTGGGAAAGTCATAGGTTCCATACCTCCTGAGGGGGAATACCGCTGGTCGGTTAAAACCTTATGCCGGAAGAGGGGGCAGTTTACCCTCGGTCCCGTAACTGTAGTCAGCTCCGATCCTCTTGGACTTATCAGGGTTGAGAAAGCTTTCCCAGCGCAGCGGGAGGTTACAGTCTATCCTCCGATTTACCCCTTGCCCTACTTCAAGCTCAAAGCCGGAATCCTCCCAGGCGGGGAAGTGGTTCGCCAGCGTGCCCCTTTCGCCACAATCAACGTTGCTGGAGTAAGGGAATACAACCCAGGCGATAGTTTCAGCCGAATCCATTGGCCCACGAGTGCTCATGTCGGCCGGTTGATGGTTAAAGAATTTGAGCTTGACCCCCTGAGCAACATCTGGCTATTCATTGACCTTGACCGAGGGGCCCAGAAGGGGGAAGGATGGCCTCGCTCTTTCGTGGAAAGCCGTGGCCCAAGCCTATTCTGGGCTGAAGGCTGGAGCTTAAGGCCTGAACCGACCACCGAGGAGTATTCCATAGCCATTGCTGCCTCTTTAGCCAGCCATTTCCTGAAGGAGAAGAGGGCTTTAGGCATAGCAGTTTATTCCCGGACTAAGCACGTGTTGCGGCCGGAGAGGGGCACCAGGCAGTTTCTAAAGGTTCTGGAATTTTTAGCCGTGGTCAGGGCCGAAAGCGATAGCCCTTTTGAGGAGTTGCTCGCCTCTGAGAGCCATTCCCTTGAAGGCAACTCCACAATCATAGCCATAACCCCATCGGAGAGCATTGGATGGGTCAAGGCTTTGCGGAATTTTAAGCATAGGGGGATTTCAGCCCTGGCTATAATCATAGCTGATGAGCTTTCGGGTTACCAGGAGGTTTTGGCCGAGCTCAAGGCCTCAGCTATCCCCTGGATTTTCGTCCGGCTTGGGGATGAGGTTCCGACCGCTATGAGGTTTTCGGAGGTATAGCCTATGGGGAAAGCCATAGCCGCAGTTGACTTAGGAGGTACAAACATAAGGGCTGCGCTTTATTCTGAAAGTGGAGAAGCTTTAGCCCAATATGTCCTTCCTACCCTTGCTCACGAAGGCTTGGAGCCGACTTTGGGCCGCATTTTCAGGGCGATTGAGGAGGTTTTAAAGGGGGGTGAGGGGCTCGCAGCCATAGGGGTTGGAGCGCCGGGCCCTTTGGACCCTTGGAAGGGGGTAATCTTTTCGGCTCCTAATTTGCCCGGCTGGGAGAACGTCCCTTTGGCCGGAATCCTTGCGGAGCGGTTTGGGGTCCCAGCTTTTGTAGGTAACGATGCCAATGTAGCAGCCTTGGCAGAGCACAGGCTTGGGGCTGGGAAAGGCTTTTCCGACGTAATCTACATCACCGTAAGCACGGGCATAGGTGGCGGTATAATTGCCGATGGTAAACTTCTTCTGGGAGCAAAAGGCCTTGCGGGCGAGGTCGGGCACATAGTGGTGAAGCCTGATGGGCCGCAGTGTGGGTGCGGGGGGAGGGGTTGCGTGGAAGCCTTAGCTTCGGGTACGGCCATAGCTCGGGAAGCTCTGAGGCGCATCAAGGCGGGTGAAAGCTCCTCTATACCTAAGTTTGTGGAAGGGCCTTTAGAGAGCTTGACAGCCAAGGAAGTAGCTATGGCTGCGATTGAAGGGGATGCATTAGCTCGGGAGATTTTCAAAGAAGCCGGATACTACCTTGGGCTCAGTTTTGTGAGCCTCATCCACATCTTTAACCCTTCCAGGATAATAGTGGGGGGAGGGGTAGCAAAGGTCGGGAGGCTACTTTTAGAGCCGGCAGAGGAAACTGTGAAGAAGTTTACTATGCGGGAATTCTTGGGAGAATTCAAAATAGTGCCCGCCGCCCTTGGGGATGAAGCAGGGCTTTTGGGGGCTTATCTACTGGCTAAGGAACGCCTTCATTCTTCCCCTTCAATGTCTTCAAACAAGTCCTCAAACCAATCTTCCTCAAATGTCTTATAGATTTCGCACTCTTCTAAGGCGGCCTCCGCCACTTCCCTCACGTCGGGGTCGGGGTCTTTGCGGAGGGTCTTCAGCACTTTTTCCGCTTCTTCGCCTCCTATGAGGCCCAGTGACCATATGGCTTCCATCCGGAGGTCTTTGTCCTCTTTTTCGGAAAGGGCTATCTTGACAAGATAGGGGACAGCCTTCTCCACCATGGCTTCGCCTGCAGCCTTGACAGCCTCGTAACGGATATCGTAGACTTCGCTTTGAAGTTCCCTGAGGATTATCGGCTCCCACTTCTCAAGGCCGCTCCTACCCATGGCAAATATAGCGCTCACTTTCATTTGGGCATCAGGGTGCTGGTAAGCTTCCTCAATGACCTCAATAACCTCCGGGTCAGAGAGGAAACCCAAGGCTTCTACGGCGTAACGCCTTGACTCCAGGGGAAGGCTTTCGTTGTGGAAGATGTTGATTAAGAAATTCTTCACCCTCAAGAAATCCTCCAAGGGGAGCTCAGGGGCGAGGATATCAGCCATGGGGCTTGTGGAGAAGAGTTCGTAATCGTTGGTTAAGCCTTCGTAGATGTAACGGCCCAGGGTCTTTATTGCCTGGGAGCGGACCTCTTGGCTTGGGTCGTTTATGGCCAAGTCAAAGAGCTTGTCAATGAATTGGACTTCTGGGTAATTCCAGATGGCCATAGCCGCTCCCGCCCTTACTTCCGGGTCTTCATCTTCAAGCAATATCCCGAGCACTTTGAGGTGCTCTTCGTTGTACTCATCGCTTTCGTCAATGGCGTTAATCAGCCTTAGTTTATCCTTCTTGCTCCATTGCCTCACTTTTTCCACCTCCATCTCCTCCCTCCTTTGGCGTAATTTTTCGGAGGCGGACTTTCCTTACCCGCCTTCCTACCAAGGATAGGACCTCAAATTCAAAGCCCTCAAAGTTAAATCGGGCGTATTTTTCTGGCACTCTTCCAAAACTACTATACACCAGCCCGCCCACTGTGTCAATACCTTCCAAGTCAAGCTCTTTGCCGATGATTTCCTCAAGGTCTTCCAGGCTCACTCTTGCATCCAAGATGTACTCCCCCTCACCAATTTCCTGTATGAAAGGCTCTTCCCGGTCGTATTCGTCCTGGATTTCCCCAAGTATCTCTTCCAGCAAATCCTCCAAAGTGATTATTCCTGCCGTTCCGCCGTATTCGTCCACTACTATGGCCATGTGAATCTTTTGGCTTTGCATTTCCCTGAGGAGCTCGGCAGCGTTTTTGGTTTCGGGGATGAAGTAAGGGGGACGCAAGATGGCCTTCACTGGTTCATTCCATTGGCCTTCCCAAGCTTTCCGGAGCAAGTCCTTTACGTGGACTATGCCTATTATGTTGTCTATGCTTCCTTCGTAGGCAGGGATGCGGGAGTGGCCACTTTCGGTTGCCACTTTTACAGCTTCCGAAACGGTAGAATCAGCCCTTATTGCTACCACATCCACCCTTGGCACCATTATTTCCCGCACTATGGTTTCCCCCAGGTCCAATGCTCCTTCCACGATTTCGCGCTCTTCCCCTTCAACTACGTAAATTGCTTCGCTCCCCTTTTCCACGGTCTTTTCATAGAGGGCAGCCATAGGGGCTAAAAGCAGGGCCAGGAAATCGGCAAGGCCTTCAAGGGCTCTGAGGTATATAGAAGCTTTGTCACCAAGGGCCGATAGGAGCAAACCTAAAAAGCCGTTGATTAGGATTACGAGGATGAAAGTCAGCCAGCGGGGGGGGAAGGGCTCCAGTGCTTTGTAGGAGCTTGCGCCGGCTAAGAGCAAGGACAATCCGGCGATGATTTCAAATGAGAATCTTCCCTTATCTCCAGGCTTGTGCCTCCTAAGCCACAGGTTTCTTAAGGCGAAGCTGACCCAGAAAGATGCCAGGCTTGCGAGCCAGAGAATCACGTAACCCATTTTTTGACCTTGGCTGGAACACCGTAGACCAGTGCGCCTGGTGGGACATCCCTCGTTACCACTGAGCCGGCCCCTGTGCGGGCCTTCTTGCCCACCTTGACCGGCGCCACCAGCATCGTATCGCTTCCGATAAAGGCCTCGTCCTCTATTACGGTAGGATGTTTGGTATAGCCATCAAAATTGCAGGTTATAGTCCCAGCCCCTATGTTTACTCCGGAGCCTACGGTGGCGTCACCTAAGTAACTGAAATGGTTCATCTTGGTGCCAGGCCCCAAGTAACTGTTCTTGACCTCGGCGAAGTTTCCGATGTGGACCCCTTGTGCCAGGTGGGTTCCAGGCCGAAGGTGGGAGAATGGCCCTACCTTGACCTCTCTTTCCAATATAGCCCCTTCTACTACCGATGCCTCTACGACACAGCCGTCCCCTATTTCCGAATCCCTGATGATAGTCCCAGGGCCGATGATGCAATCCTCCCCAATCTTTGTCTTTCCCAAGAGGAAGACATTGGGGTAAATCACCGTATCCTTGCCTATTTCCACCCCCGCTTCCACGTAAGTGGCCTCCGGGTTGATGAAGCTTACCCCCTTTTCCATCCAGTAGCGATTTATCCTGCGCCTCATGGCTGCTTCAGCCATGGCCAACTGGACCCTGGTGTTCACTCCCAGTGCTTCCTCTTTGTCCTCAAGAAGGACTGTCTCTACCGGGCTTCCTTCCTCAACGGCTATGGCGATTAAGTCCGTAAGGTAATACTCAGCGTTGGGATGGGGCTTAAGCAGGGGCAGGTGCGAACGGAGCCAATTGCTTTGGAAGCAGTAAACCCCTACATTCAGTTCAGTTAGAGCTTTCTCTTCGGGTGTAGCCTCAGCCTCCTCCACTATCTTAGCCACCTTGCCTTCTGCATCCCGCACTACCCTTCCGAAGCCCATGGGGTCAGGGGAGTGGACGGTAAGGAAAGTTACAGCTGGCTTTCGCTCTTGGTGGGTTGCCAGAAGATTTTCAACGGTTTCTTTCCTCAGAAGAGGCATATCGCCGTAGAGCACGAGGGTATCCTGGGGCCAGGAAGGGAAAGCTTCCAAGGCTTTAAGGACCGCATGGCCTGTCCCTAAGAGTTCGCCCTGATGGACCGTGATTGCCCTTTCTCCGACAACTTTGGCTACCTCTGTGCCCCCATGTCCTATTACCACTATCGGCTTGTGGGAAGATAGCTCTAAGGCTATTTCCAATGGGTATTCCAGCATGGGTTTACCGCAAATTGGGTGCAGGACTTTCGGGACCTTTGACTTCATCCTCTTGCCGAGCCCAGCGGCTAAAATTACAATTCCAAGGTTTTCCATAGCTCCACATCTCCTAATTCCAAGCTTTCACGAATATTTTAACATGGCAAAGTTGCAGGGGCAAGCGGGTATGTCCCAATTTTGCTGGGCATTCTTCCTTGGCTAAAGGTCCCTTAAAACGTCGGCGAGGGCCAAGGCTTGGCAATTGAAGCAAAATTTTCGGAAATTGACGGGATGAGCTTGGAGTGATAAAATGGAAAAAATCCTAAGGAGGGGAAAATGGGGCAGGTTTATGTCTCCAACCATCCTTTGGTCCAGCACAAGCTGACCATATTGAGGGACATAAACACTGAGCCAAAGCGGTTCCGTGAACTTTTGAGAGAAATCACTTGGCTCCTCCTTTACGAAGCAACCAGGGACCTCAGGGTGGAAGAGAAGCAAGTCACTACCCCTTTGGGGACAGCGGTTGGGGTCCAGCTCACTGAGGAAATCGCCTTTTGCCCAATCTTGAGGGCTGGCCTTGGGATGATAGACCCAGCTTTGGAATTGATTCCAGGCGCTCAGGTCTGGCACATAGGGATTTATCGGGACCACAAGACCCTCAAACCCATTGAGTATTACACAAGCCTTCCGAAGAAGGCTACTGCCCAGGTAGCTATAATCCTGGACCCAATGTTAGCCACAGGGGGGTCGGCTGTGATGGCAGGCACTCTCCTCAAAGAAATTGGGGTCCCGAGGATAAAATTCGTTGGGATAATAGCGGCTCCGGAAGGGTTAGAGAGGCTTCGCAATTCCCACCCAGACATAGACGTTTTCGTGGCGGCGGTGGACAAATACCTTACTCCCGAACCCCAGAAGCCGGGGGACCCGCCGGCTGGCTACATCGTTCCAGGCCTTGGAGATGCTGGAGACCGCCAGTTCGGTACAAGCTAAAGTCTTGAATAAGGAGGGATGCCGTTAGCCTAAGGGATTGGTATTCCAGCCTTTCTCATTCACAAAGGCTTACTTATGGCTTTCTTTTAGCCATAATCTTAGCGACTTTGCCTTGTTACTGCCTTGGGTTCTTGGCTTTAGCTTTTGCTCCACCGCGTAAGCCCATATCCACCCCCATAATATGGCCTTCTCCTATTCCCACCTTCACTCCCACCCCCACCTCCAGCCCTACCCCCACTTTTACCCTAATCCCGACCCCCACTCAGCGACCTCCTTTTCCCACCTTTACCCCAACCCCTACGGAAACGGCTACCCCAACCTTTACCCCCACTCCTACCGAGACCATTACCCCAACCCTTACGCTCACACCAACCGAAACTATCACCCCAACTCTTACGCCTACACCAACCGAAACTTTTACCCCTACTCCTACTGAGACTTTCACACCTACACCTACTGAAACCT
>Ga0185307_1001480_pt1 | contig 12986 bp, 12 predicted proteins | sample LHCtaG_FD_128010 | JGI IMG/M metagenome (GOLD analysis project Ga0185307, IMG submission 128010) | Hot spring microbial communities from Little Hot Creek, USA to study Microbial Dark Matter (Phase II) - LHC4sed_matched (SPADES... | ecosystem: Environmental > Aquatic > Thermal springs > Hot... | reverse complement strand
TAAGCTTTCAGCGATCCTTCTAGAGCTATAGGAAAGCTTCTTTAACCATTCAACCTCCGGTAATGCTATAAAAGCAATTGCACCTACAGCTGGATTTAGGTATTTAGATATAGCTTTAAACCATCCATTAAATAATTCAATATCATCATCAACAAAAACAAACCATTCAGTATCGACATGTTTTACTGCTTCTGCTCTTGCTCTTCCAAGATTTAGATTACTTTCTATTATTATTGCTTCAGGAAAAATTTCCTTCACAACTCTCTGGGTTCCATCATTACTAAAACGGTCTACAACTATGAAGTGGCAAATAGGTATCTCCCGTCTTATTGAATGTAAAACAATCTTAAACCAGGGCTTATTACTATTCCAAGTACACATTACAACATCAATCTTACTTACCTAAAGATTCCATACATCAATCACCAGCTTCGTCCATATATTTCCAACACTCTTTAATTAAGGTTTTGTAATTGATCTTTGAAGTTTTATAAATTTTCTCGATATTATTTTGGGTGAGTCTGCCTACTTCAGATTCAAGTATGTTTACTCGAAGATGGTAACTTACACTATAAGTTATCTGATTTTAGAGCTAAGCTTTGTAAACTTTAGCTTTATTTGGCCTTTCTTACCTATGGTGAAACTATGAAGGTTATTAGTTTATTAGGAATGAAGACCCTATGTTATTTGTTTATCTTATATGTTTCATTAAAAATGTCGTCAGGAATATTAAGCTTCTAGTTTATAGGGTTGCACATCTATTCTATCATGGTTCAATACTAGGCTTCCTATCGTTGATAGAAATACTTGTGGAAGTGTTAGGGTATTGTGGTTAATGATATAGAGTTAGGTTTTGATCTAGGAAGGTTTTGTATATAGCTTTTAAATCATATTTATGTAGGATTGTTACATGCAGTTTTATGTAGCTAATATATTAAAATTTCAACATTCATTAAGAGGATTAAAGCCACTTATAGCCTAAAAATAACTTATTAACTGATAGTGTGCCGACTATAGGACGTCATGTAGAATTCTAAATTTGAAACAAACCAAAGTAGTGCAGGCAGATCCACTAAGATTTTAGGAATAAATCCTACTTAGTATTGATGGGAGTGGAAATGGTGCCTAATGAAACTTTTTCTATCCTCTACTTTTGGAAATGGTAAGGTCTTTGAAAGAATAGTTAGCATAGTTAAGAGAAAATCTTTAAATTATTACTCTATCAATTAGTTTCTTTAACTTTTCAGCTCTAATACTTACATCAAACATTTTAACTGCTCTCTCCCTGGCTTTTATAGATAATTCCTTTCTAAGTTCTTCATTGTTTAACAATGTTAGGATTGCTTCAGCCAATGAACTTTCATCATTAAATGGAACATATAATCTAGCATCACCAACAACTTCTGGTATAGCTCCTCTCCTAGTTGTTATAACTGGTATCCTAGTTGTTATAACTGGTAAACCACAGCTCATAGCTTCAGCTATAGAGATGCCGAAGCTTTCATGACCAGCTGGATGAACATATATCATTGCTTCTCTCAAAATGTTTACTAATGAATCTTCATCAACAAAACCTGGGAAAATAACATTATTCTCAATACATAGTTTTTGAACCTCTTTAAGTAGTATTGGGTGACCATCCTTTTTTCACCGACAATTAATAACTTAATCTCTTTATAGTGCTTCATGACTGCCGGCATAGCTTTAACAATAGTAATAAATCCCTTTTTAAGTAAATTATTCTTGCTAATTGCGCCAACGCTTACAATTATATTCTTTTTAGGAGTTTGGGAGGGCGTAAACTTTGCTGTATCAATGCCATTATATATAACTTCAACCTTTGAGTTGGGTTCAAGCTTATTAATCATATCAGCTACATGATTAGAGACCGCTATAACTCTTGAAGCATTTCTTAAAGTATACTTTACATATTTAACTTTTTCAGGATTATTAAGTCGTAACCCATACTTAATATCTTCCTGTTTACAAACATCAAATCCTCCAGCAACAACAATGCTTGGTTTACGGTAAACTTTTCCCAAAATAGTTGCTGTAAGACCTGGTGAGGTTGCAAACCATGCATAGAAAAGATCAGCTACAAATCCTTTAGACAATCCTTTCATAAGTAACTTAATGATTGATTACGCCTCAACAACATTCACATTAAAATTTAAATCCTTAAGTATACTATAATCTCGAAATTTAAATGAAGACAGCGAATCAGTTATGAATGTAATGCTAACCATAATTATAGACTACCTAATATCATATTACTCGCATATAAGTTTTAATAAGATTTATACCATAAACTTAAGCATTTTCATCACCTCTATTATTTGTAATTTTATTTATGAATTCTTCCGCTTAACTTTTCTATTTATCCATGTTTCATTAGCATTATCATTATTGATTTTAGAAGGTTTTCTTCATGCCCCTCATCACATTTATCCTTAATACATAGTATATAATTATCGAATAGCTTATCTATCCTTAACTGAACTATTCTCTCCATCAGGTTCCTAATTTCAGAGCTGTATAATCCATGCTTTAAATTAAGAATTCTACATGAAGCCTTATAGTATGGAGCGCCATCACTCAACATGGTTATTTTGAGCCTTAAATAGCCTTAATTCTCTTAATGAATTATTGATGTTAATATGTTACAACATCAAAACCATCATGTTTACCTATTTTAGAGTAGTTTACCTCTAATACAGCTACCATGATGAGAAATAACTGATTTACCGGAATAAAAAGGCTTTAAGTGGGGGTGTGCTTACAGGGGTAGAGTAGAGATGTATTTAAATATGAAAGCTTAATTAAGTCTAGATGATGGTTAAGTGATATTTAGGAATAACTTAAAGTTTATTTACTCAGTTGAAATTTTGAAGAATTTTAAGATAATTTATTGTATATTTCAACAAGTTCATTTACGACTATTTTAACGTTATGTATTTTTTCTACATAGCTTCTTGAATTTTTAGCATATTTGATTCTTAAATCTTCATCATTTAGGATTTCATTTATTGTATTTGTTAGGTTTTCATATGAGTTATATTGAATTATTGGTGGATTATATTTATTTCTGAATTCATCTTTTATATCTCCAATAACAGGCTTCCCTAGGGCCATAGCTTCTATTGATGCTATACCATACCAGCCATTCAGTCTTATATCGATGAATAGATCAGAGTTGGCTAGTAGGTTTAAAGCATCTTCATGTTTGTATCCTTTAAGCTCAATAAACTGATATTTCCCACCTATTTTACTTTTAGCCTCCTCTATAACCTTTATTCTACTTATTGTAGAGTAGTAGTATGTTACTATTGGTTTTAGATTATTTGTTTTATATATTGGTTCTATTTCCTCTATGTTAACTGGGTTTGGAATGTAGATACTGTTTGGAGCATACTCTAGTAGGTCTGGTGTTGATACTATACAGAAGTCCTCCTCAAATTCTGGTGTTGATACTATACAGAAGTCCTCCTCAAATTTTCCTCTTAGATCTGTACCATGATAATGTTTAACTATATGTTTTATTTTTGAGTAGATGTTTATGGTTTTTCTTTGTCTCGGATAGTGCCAATGTATTATATTATATTTAAATCCTTTAATTATTGTTTTTAAAATTTTCATGAAGCTATTACCTGTTACCCTATAGTCGTACGGGAAGCCGTAGGGATTTTCATCAAGGATAAGTACATCAGATACAATTCCTCTTCTCTTAAACTCATAGGAAATCGTTGAAGCAACTCCAGCTATATTGTTTATATGAAGTATTTTTACAGCCTACCACCTCTCCCTATTCCAACATATCTAGCATTACTGAGATCCTCTGGATTTAATATGTTTCTCCCATCAACTATTATTAGTGGTTTTCTTGTATTTTTAAAAATACTCGTGTTTACTTTTCTAAACTCTGAGTGGTCTGTCGCTATTATTACTGCATCAGCATCCTTAACTGCTTCCTCAAGACTATTTACCTGTATAGCTTTCATCGATTTTAGATTTTCATCACATTCTATATATGGATCGAAAACAACTATTTCTGCTCCTAGCTTATTGAGGATCTTAATGATTTCATATGCTGGTGATAGTCTTGTATCAGCGACATCCCCTCTAAAAGCTAATCCAAGAACAGCAATTCTTTTATTTCTAACATTACCGATTAGTTTTAGAAGCTTGCCTACAGTGTATTTAGGCATTTCCTCATTGATTCTTCTACTTAAAACTATAAGTTCAAGATTTAATCCCTCCCTCCTTACAGACTCTGATAGAAAGTATGGGTATACAGGTATGCACCATCCCCCAACACCACATCCTGGTAGGTGAAGGTGACAGTATGGTTGACTATTTGCTGCCTCCCTTATCTTCAGATAATCTACATTATACAACTCACACACTTTAGCAAGCTCATTTGCTAAAGCTATGTTTACATCTCTATATACCCCCTCAAATATTTTCGTTAGCTCAGCTGCTGTTGAATTCTCCATTTTTATAACTCCCTTCCTAGCTATGCAGCTATATAGTGATGCTATAATCTCAGTTGTTTTAGAATCTACTCCACCAACTATTTTGGGGTAGCTCTCCTCAATATCTTTAAGAGCCCTCCCCTCATATATTCTCTCCGGGCTATAAGCTAATCCAAAATCTACTCCACATTTGAGACCGCTTACCTCTTCAAGTATGTTTTTAGCAAGGCTTGAAGTTAATCCTGGAGGAACTGTACATTCAATTACTACTATATCCCCCCTTTCTAATCCTTTACCTATTGTTTTAAGAACATCTTCAAGTATGCTTAAATCCACCTTTCTATCTTCACTTAGAAGGGTTGGAGTAGCAACTATTTTTAACTCCGATTTTCTAGATGCTTCTACACCATTAATGGTAGCTTTAAATCTACCTTCTGAAACGTATTTCTTAACATCCTCATTTAATGTAGGTTCATCCTTTACAGGGTTTAAACCATTATTTATTGCTTCAACAACCTTAACTGACTTATCAACACCTATTACAAACGCACCTGCATGAAGCCAAGCAATAGCTAGAGGTAATCCTACATGCCCCATACCGTAAATAGCAACATTAAACATCCCATTCTTCAGCTTCTCCCTAGCATCAGTAGGGTCTAGGAAGAAGAGATTATGCATACCTTAATCTATTAAGGCTAACATATATATTTTACTGAAATTAATGAAAACTTAGTTTATATATTTTTCAGTTAATTCATTACTAAGCTAACTATTTATTTATAATTGTAACTTCTACAAATACTTAATCATTATTTACTTCATGTTATGATATGGTCAATGTCAATTAGCTAAATAATCCATATTAATATTTTCTAGAGCCTAATATGGAAATCTATGGTAATTATTAATGATGTAAGAACATTTAGCTGACTTACTAAGATACATGGTATTTGGAAGTGTTAATTATGCTTATATATTTTCAGATATTTAGAAGTTATGGAGGATATTATAAGAGGACTTAAATCATTAGGTTTAAGCGGATATGAAGCTAAAGCATATTTAACCCTACTTGATAAGGGTGATTTATCCGCTGAAGATTTAAGCAGAAACTCAGATATTCCTCTTCCAAGAGTATATGCAGTTATTGATGAGCTTTCAGTTAAGGGATTTGTTAAAATCATTGAGGGAAGACCGAAACTATTTGAAGCTATAGAGCCTGAGGAGGCCTTAAACAATTATACCAGCTATATTTGAAGCTATAGAGCCTGAGGAGGCCTTAAACAATTATACCAGCTACCTAGAGAGGAAGCTTAAGGAGGATATTGAGAGGAGAAGGAAGGAGGCTTTGAGAAGCTTACCTAAACTTAAAGAGGTCTACTGGAGAAATAGATTAAAAATAACCCCTGAAAAGCTTTCTGAGGAGCTTTCGTCACTAAGAGATATGGAGATTAAAACTATAGAGATTATGAGTTCAGCTAATAGGAGTATAGATGTTTTTACATCGCATTTCAAATGGCTTAGTAAGGTTGAGGATATTTTAAAGTCAGCTGTAAGCAGAAATGTTAATGTACGTGTATTAATGCAAATTGATGATAAGGATTCAGCTGAAAGAGCATTAAGACTTTTAAAAATAGGGGTTAATGTTAGGAATTCATGTGAGGCTTGGTATCCTACTAGAGGAACAATTGTTGATAATAGTAAACTCATATATTTAATATGGGTTAGTGATTCCGCTAAGATGGGGGGACCTACAGTTTATAAACCACAATATACTGAGAATGAGGGGCTTATAGCTGTGTTCAGAGAATCCTTTGAGAATAGATGGCTTAAATCAAGAGATCCCATAGAGAACATTAGGAGTATGTAGTGTTATGGTTAAAGTAGTGCTTGTAGGAGCTTATCCTTGGAGGATGACTAGACTAAGACTTGTAGCAGACTCTCTTAAGAAACATGGATTCAACGTTAATATTTTATCTCCTAAAGTTAATGTAAGGTTTAAACCTAAATTTATTTCAGCCTTCTTAAGATACTCATCATACATGATGCAGGAGCTACTTATAGATTCTGATGTAATTCATGTTTTTAACATTCCTGATATCTACGGTTTACCCCCACTCCTAAAGATGAAAACTAGAAATGTTAAATTCATATATGATGTGAGAAGCCCATGGGGTGATGAACTGCTAGACCTCGGATATAAACAACTACATGACGCTGCTGAACTAATAGAGAGAATACTGACAGTTAAAGCCTCAGCAGTTACAACGGCTAACAGCATACTCGGGAAGAGGGCGAGGAGATGGGGGGCAGATAGAGTATATGTTATTCCAAACTATCCTAGTAGAGAGTTTAAACCCTCAGTAGATCCTGAAGAGTTTAAATGTAGGTTAGGCTTAGATAACTGTAGGATTTTGCTATTTGTAGGTTCCTTCACAAATATTGAGTGCGCTTTAGATGTTGTTACTATATTTCCTAATGTTATTAGGGAGGAGCCTGATGCCATGCTTATAATGGTTGGGGATGGGGTTTTAATGCCTGAAATTAGGAGGAGAATTGTAGAGATGGGGGTAAGAGATAGAGTAATATTAACTGGCTGGATTCCACATAGTGAAGTTGCAAACTGGATTTCAATAGCTGATTTATGTCTAGCACCTAGAAGGGAGGAGGGGGAGGCATCAAAATTCTTTGCTCCAGAATCAGTATTGAAGGTTAATGAGTATTTAGCTCTAGGTAAGCCTGTAGTTGTTACTCCTGTCGGTGGCTTTAAGAATGCTCCTTCACCACCATTCATCATAGCATCATTCAGTAAGCTTGGCGAGGCTATAATTGAAGCTTTAAGGAAGCCTATTAAAGTTGAAAACCCGTTAAAATATACGTGGACAATATCAGAGGAGAAACTTATTAAAGTATATGATGAAGTACTTGGAGAGGAATAGTATGAAGCTAGCCTTAATAGTTGGTGCAAGACCTCAGATAATTAAGTCAGCTTCAATAATACATGAAGCTATAAAGAATCCTGAAGTTAAGCTTTACATCATCCATACAGGACAACACTACGACTACGTAATGTCCAAAATATTCTTTGAAGAATTAAACCTACCTGAACCTACAGTTAATCTAAATGTTGGATCCGGATCCCATGCTAAGCAAACAGCTAAAATAATGGTTGGAGTAGAGAAAGCTATTAGCAAGATAAAGCCTAATGCAGTTATTATTCCTGGAGATGCAAACTCAGCTCTTGCTGGATGCTTAGCATCAGCTAAACTATCAATACCAGTATGTCATGTAGAGTCAGGATTAAGATCATACGATATGACTATGCCTGAAGAAATAAATAGACGATTAATAGACCACTGCTCAACAATTCTATTTACTCCAACCAAAACAGCATACGAAAACCTAATCATGGAGGGAGTAGATAGAGATTATTTATTTCTTGTTGGTGATACAATGTATGACGAATTCTTAAAGCTAAGAGGTAAAGTAGATAAATCTGAAGCTCTCATAAAGCTAAACATAAACCCTAACGATTACGTCTTATTAACACTTCATAGACAGGAAAATGTCGATAATACTGATAAGCTAAGAAGAATAATGAAAGCCATAATACAGATAAGTAGCATTATAAAAGTTGTATTTCCAATTCATCCTAGAACATATAAGAAGCTGAGAAGAATTGGATTAATAAACAAGCTAAATAGAGAAAACATTGTTTTAACCGAACCCCTAGGATACTTAGATATGTTAAAACTTGAAAAGGAAGCTAGACTAATATTAACAGATTCGGGAGGAGTACAGAAGGAAGCTTACTGGTTTAGTAAGCCATGCCTAACATTAAGATACAATACTGAATGGATTGAAACAGTAAGCTACGGTATTAATACTCTAGTTGGAGCTGAAACAGAATATATTGTTAGCAAGACCAAAAACATTCTAAACCTAAACTTAAAATACAATAATCTACCGAAAGTATTTGGAGATGGCGATGCATCATCAAAAATTCTAAATACATTAACAGATCTCCACCATTCAAACAGGCTAAAAATACGTAGCTTAAACATGATAGCACCAGAAAAATAAATACTAGGAGTATTGATAAACTCTAAATATTCTAAAGTTATCAATTCTATTAATTAAGCTAATATTAAGATGTTTTGAATTTAAATCAACAACTCCCCCGCTAAGAATGGATCTAGCCTCAATAGGAAGATCATTAACATCTATAACTAGTACTGTAGCATTATACTGCTCAATACAGCTATAAATATCCATTAAGCCTGCATATCTTGGAATATTTACAATCCTCCTATCCGTTATCCAGGCAAAAACCCTCGATGGACCATAAACAGATACAACTTCCCCCTCATCAACACTACTTATTACCTCACTAGCTACATCCATTAATTGCTTTGTTGAAGATTGATTTATGATTTTTAATACATCCTGATACTGATATGTAAAATACGTTAATGATAGAAGAGCTATAATACAGATAGCTAGAAGCATTTTAAAACCTTTAAACAGAAGCATTTTAAAACCTTTAAACTTAAACGCTCTAGACCCTCTAGTAATTCTAATTCTTAATTTAATTCTTGATGATGCTAGGTTAATTATTGATGATGATGTTAACGTCATCATTAAAAATGCTGATAGGAGAAATCTTCTCTCAAGCCATCCAAGTGGAAAATATAATGAGTATAGTAGTATATGGGAGGCTATAAATATTAGCGGTATAGCTTTAACCTCACTATCTATCTGGGTTAGGTATAGTATTGTTAATACTATGAATGGAGATGTTATCCATAAGTTTATGGTTGATAAGTAGTAGCCTACTTTACCTAAAACATCAATGTTAATACTTGAAAGAAAATTGAAAACATGAAATGTCCCCTCCAAAACAGCTAGTGGATGCTCAAAAATACTTCTAAGTAGAAATAGTTGGGATGCTAAAACTACCATAGTATAGAATGCTAAAACATGCCTACTATTTCTCCCACTATATATGAGGATTAGTATAGATATGATTGCTAGAGGAATCCATAAATGAGCTACTTTATAAAACCAGAAGAGGATAAATATTGAAGGGAATACAATAATTGAAGTTTTAATGTTTATTAACTTGCTTCTCCATCCTAGAATAATAGATGTTATAAGTAGTGTTAGTAGTGTTACTGGTGTTTCAGGACCCCAACATGCATTAAGAGATGTTAAAGCTAAGCCTGCTAGAATAGATTTCCCAATACTACACTCATAGATAGAATCAATAAAAAATATTAGGGCTGATAAGGTGTAGAGAATATTTAATATTTCAGGACCGAAAAGCATACTTGAAAATAGAGTAAACATTGGATGTACCACATATAGAATACTTGAAACTACACCTAACCCATCCCTAACAATTCTCCTCTCGAAGTCGATAAGTGGATATAAAATTAGGGTTGATACATATAAAGCTGTTAAGTTAGCAGATACCTGCGATACTCCCCCGAGAAGAAGGAATAGGGAAATAGCTATAGGCGTTCCTATATGTGCTAATATATCGTTTAAAACATTTGTTTTAAAAACCCCTCTTAAAACTATGTTTCTAGCTATATCACAGTATAATGCTCCATCAACCGCAACCGATGAATAGCTAAAACCCAATATGTAGTATAGTGATAATACTATAGCTGCAATATATAGTATAGATATAGGCTTCCTAAAGCTTAAATACAGATCTCTTAAAACTGTTAGAAGCCTAACCTTAACAGATAATAATGCTAGAAACATCGCTGTAGCTAGTAGGGTATAGGTAAACATGTTAAATACATTCATCCAGAGCATGTATCCGAAACCAATAAAGATAAGCTGTAGTGAAATCCCAGTAATGGCTGAGTAGCCGTAAAACAAATCCTCAGGAAACCTTACATTAAGCATCTTAATTAAAGCCCCACCAGGAACAACAATTAGTAATAAAACCCCAACAACTATACGTAGCGGTACTAAATAGGTAAACTGTAAAACTACGTAGAGGAGTAGGAGTGAAGACAGTACTAGAATGTTTTCTATATACCTATTCACTAATATCAACTCTATAAACTACATATCCACTAAACTCATAGATGTTGGATAGAAAACCTATACGTGCATATAGTAATACTTGCCTGTTTTCATCCTTCCTAACCATAACATCTAAATTGGAGCTTTCAAAATATATATTAAACATATCACCTTTCTGGTTTAACGGTATCATTACTGCAGCTTCCAACTTAGAAGCTTTAAGCTTAACATCTGTATGAAAACCTTTACTAAATATTAATTTAACACTGAAATCTCTATATTCGAAAATAGCTTTATCCTGCTCAATTATCCAATTTCTTAAATGATCTAATGACACCTCATAGCTTAGTATTAGGAATTCTAACGTAGAGTTTTTAGGCTTTACCTCATAAACTATACTGTTATTAAGTAAGCTTCTAATAACTATAAAATTGCTAGCTTCATATATTGTGCTTTTACCAGCTTCTACAATATTTGAAGTTTCTTGGGAAAACTTCCTTCCATCTTTAACACCTAATACTTTTATTGAGTTATCGTGAAATCTTATGAGTTGAACTTCATCATGCTGAAGTATTTGTAAAAACTTATTCAGTTTTTCACTAACTATATAGTTAACTCTAAGATGCTCTATTAGATTTTTTGAGGTGTTTATCCATGGCTTATACTGGGACTTCTTGGCTGAAGGAAATGTAAGTATAATCTCAATATTTAGAGTATCTATTGATTGTGACTTTATGGTTAATGTATTATTTATAGGGTTAACATTAGTATCCCCGCTTGACTTAATAAGTAGATGGATTTTATGCTGATTAATTGTTATTAGAGCTTCAGCATCCTTAACCGTAAACTCGGCAACACCATAAACTTCCAGCGGTATTTTAGCTTCCAACATGGATTTATAGGTATTAATTGAGTATGTAATATTTAATATTGGATTTAACTTACTTAAGGCTTCAATCTTCTCTACAGTTATTAGTAGGTTACTGCTTAACGGTAGTTTATAGATTGTTGTGAGGAGGAGGGAGTTATCTGTTTCATTACTGTAAATATCAACAACATACCTACTGCTAAGATTTAACGTAGTGTTATATATTGATAATAATACATTACCATCACTAACCGCTATTAAACCTCTATATTCATAACCATCATAAACCTTAACTCTAGGTGTATATTGATGGGTTACTGGATTAGTATCATCTATTATGAGGTAGCTATTCATAAGTCTATAGTTTGTTGATGTTATAGCATCCACTTCAACATTATAGCCGTAATTACTTAATACCTCTAAGCCTGTTAAGGCTTCAATCCATACAGATAGTTTAGAAGGGGCAATAATACGGCTGCCTGGCGGAGTTAAATTCTTAATATCTGTAGAGAGTTTACGTATGCTTGAGCTTTCATTATGGAGGGTTTTATAGGATGATGTAAACAAATACACGTTGTAGATGGAGGCTAGTATAAGAATCATAATTAGGGCTAGAGGTATTAATCTATCTAAATTAATAGTTACTTCATAAACACTTTCCCCACCCTCCACAGTCTTAAAACTTTGAATAGAGCTTTTGTAAAGAGTGGATAGAAATGAGATTAATGGTAAAGCTGGAATAGCTAGAAGCATATAGTTAATCGCTGTTGGAAGCGTTATAACCATGGATACTAGAGGAATTGTAACGTATGGTAAATCACCCCTACGAGTTTTAGCAACTAGATATATTCCAGCTAAAGTACAGGTAATAGCTAGTAGTATTAATGGATTAAGTAAATCTAGATTTAAATCTTTAACCATTAAGCCAGATGTTAACGTGTAGTATATTGTGGAGGTATAGCTTAGAAAAAGACTTGGAAGAAACATTAATAAGTACTTCCTACCATAAATTAAAAATAACGTTAATATAGTTGATGTTAAATAACATATTTTAAGATCAGATAGCAGCATTAACCCAACTACACATACTAGTAAAGCTACGTAAAACCAGGAATTCCTAACAATTAATCTATGTATAGCAATTAATAAAATTGGTAATAGTAGAAATGTTAGAGATTCACCAGCATATGGAGGACTTAGTAAACCTGCTGTTAGCATTGATGTAAGAATGGAGGATATTAATGCTGTAAGTCTACTTTTAAAAAGCTCATAGGTGAGGAAATACATTGGTAAAGGTATTAGGGAATATAGTAAAGCTAAAGTAAGCTTAATGGATGGTACTAAATCGTAAAATCTTAAAAAAACAACTGGTAGAAATATGTTAGGGTTAAGCCAGCCACCTTTAACACCCTTCATTAACAACATAATATCCGTAACGTAGCCCTCAAGCCCAAAGGGTAAGTCAAGCTGGAGAAATGTTCTCCAAGCAAGAAAAGCTGAAACTAAGCATGGAATTAGTGAAACAGCATAAATCCTCAATCTAGACATTAACACACCGAAACTAGTAGTATAAGATACTTAAAAAATTAATGGGTAGTAGCTAGGAT
>Ga0185307_1001479_pt1 | contig 12992 bp, 9 predicted proteins | sample LHCtaG_FD_128010 | JGI IMG/M metagenome (GOLD analysis project Ga0185307, IMG submission 128010) | Hot spring microbial communities from Little Hot Creek, USA to study Microbial Dark Matter (Phase II) - LHC4sed_matched (SPADES... | ecosystem: Environmental > Aquatic > Thermal springs > Hot... | reverse complement strand
CCCTAACGGGCACAGTTTACATCAACGTTGCTAGCACCCCTTGGAACAAGGACAGCATATACTATCAGATGTGCTTCGATAGGGCGTTCAGGGTTTTCAGCGGAAACGTTTGGCATGATGCGCCTCAGGATGCTAGGGAGCCCGGCGTAGCCCGTTACTTTCTGACGTGGCGTGATGTTCTACGCCCAAATGGGCCGCTGGATCCATATCAGGTTGAGGTTATGCGTGAGCAGTATGCGGGCGACCCGTGGCGCTGGAAGCGTGAGATGGAGTCCGCTTTCGTTGATGATGAGAGCGCTTTTCTGCCCAGCAGCCTAATAATCAAATGCCAGAGCGATGAAATCGAGTTCTACAGTTTCGAGAACAACTATAGCGGAGAATTCTATGCGGGCTGGGATCTAGGTCGTGAGCGGGATCACAACGCCGTCGCCATCGTCGATAAGAAGGGCGACTACATTCAGCTCGTGCACTGCGTTCAGTTCCCTCTTGGAACGCCGTACGTCAGCGTCATGGCGTATATCAAGAGCATATGCGACAGGTGGCGTAGCGTAAGAGCCGTCTACTACGACCACACTGGCACTAAGGGGATGGATGAACAGATTGAGAGAGCAGGCTTCCCAGGCGTTAAGGGCGTAGACTTCACTAAACCCGTCAAGCACAGCATGGCAACGCTGCTTAAGCAGCTAATGATGACACCTAGGGAGTCGGATAGGGCTTTACCGCCTGAGGAGGCTAGGAGAAAATTTGAGCTCCCCTACGACCAGGATTTGCATGCGGAGCTGAACAGTGTTCAGTGGGAGCAGACGGCTGGAAGCGAGGTTTACACTTTCAGCCACCCCGAGGGCGGGCATGATGATAGGTTCTGGGCCATATGCCTAGCGGTCCTAGCTGCTGAGTCAAGTGCTCCTCCGCCTAGGCTGGTGAGGGCGTTTTGAGAGAATATTTCAGAATTAAGAAGAGAACTAGGCGCTACGATAGTGAAGCGGGCAAATTCTATGTTAAGATTGAGTATGAGACTGCCCCGCCTGAGCCTAGCGAACGCGTTTTAGGCGTCGCGGAAGCATTCGGGTTAGGCGTTGATGAAGCCCAGAGGTTCACGCTTTACGATGATGTTGAGCTTGCGATAGGGCCTAGAGACATTGTTTATGTGACGGGTGACAGTGGGAGCGGGAAAAGCGTTCTGCTTAGGGCTCTGGAGCAAGATATTAGGCGTGATACGGATTGGACATGCGTGAACATGGCTGAGATAAAGCCTATTGAGGGCAAGCCTATCGTTGAGACTGTGGGCAGCAGCCTGGATGAAGCCCTTGAGCTGCTCAGCCTAGTGGGTTTAGGAGACGCCTTCCTATTTCTAAGGAATTACGAGCACCTGAGTGATGGGCAGAAGTATAGGTATAAGATCGCTAAGATGATTGAGAGCGGAGCCCAATTCTGGATTATGGATGAGTTCTGCTCAACCCTAGACCGGGACACAGCGAAGATCGTTGCCTTCAACGTTCAGAAGCTCGCAAGGAAACTAGGTAAAGCCGTTATAGCAGCAACCACGCACACCGATCTATTTGAAGATCTGGCGCCAAGCGTGCATATCCATAAGCGGTTCGGAAGAGAGGTGGCGGTTCACTACTATCCCAATGAGCCGGCGAAGGAGTGCAGCCTAATCAGGGAGATGCGGATAGAGGAGGGCTCTCTGGAAGATTGGCATAGGCTTGCGGGCTTCCACTACAGAAGCCACAGGTTTGCTGGTCCTAGAAAGGTCTTCAGGCTCATGAGGGGCGACGAGCTCTGCGGTGTGATCGTTTACGCTTATCCGCCACCAACATGCTTCGGGAGAAGCCTAGTCCTGCCAAAAATGAAGCCCAGAGAATTAAACCGGGCGCTCAGCACAATAAGCCGGGTTGTCATACACCCCAAATATAGGAGCATAGGGTTGGGCGCAAGGCTTGTTCGTGAGACGCTTCCATTAGCTGGAACACTATACGTTGAAACCGTAGCTGTTATGGCACGCTACAATCCGTTCTTTGAGCGGGCTGGGATGAGAAAAGTAGCGGAGCAGCCTCCGCCTAAAGAAGCCCTGAAAGTGGCTGAGATCCTAAGCAGTCTAGGCTTCAACGTTAGGCTGCTGTACAGCGGAAAATACGTGCTTGGGAAGCTGCAGTCACTAAGCATAGACCAGATAAACGCTATTAGGGAAGCCTTCATAAAATATGCTCACCCGAGGTTCATGAAGAGCTTCTCGGCGAAAATACCCTTCGGAAGCAAGGAAGCATACGCTGAAGAGGTTAGAGGGGCAAACCTGGAAAGACTTGCACATTTAATAAAGGTCTGCGGCTTCTTAATGCAGACGAAAATATATCTTTTCTGGAGATCTGGCGGGAAGAGTTAAAAATAGTTAAGTTAGTTTGTATTTGCATAAAATTTAATACCTATTGATACGTATTAATATGTATGAGAATGGAAGAATGGAGTCCTAAAGAGAAGTTAACCACAACGATTGATAAGGAAGTTTTGGAAAAGGCTAAGAGGAAATGTGAGCAGAAGCGTATTCCGCTTTCCAGCGTTATTGAGAATTTCCTAAGTTTTCTTGTAAACCCTTGGGTTTATTGTTTTAGTTGCGGAGAGAAATTCCATGTTGAAGAAGGTGCGTTATGCGCTAAATGCGGTTGGATTAAGTGTCCAAAATGCGGGGCTTGTAGATGCGGTTTAAGTGAAGAGACTGCTATCGCAGTATTCCACATGAGAAGAGTTTATGAGGATCTGCTGATTGGGAGAGTGAAGTAGGATTGAGAAATAATGCATTAACGGCTTCGAGGATAGGTATCTTCTCCTCTCTTTATACGGCTCTAAGCTTAATACCTATTAGCGCATTTATTGGTGCACCTAGCTTTTTAACTCTAAACTTAATAGTGGTTCCCACAATTGCCATACTGTTAAATCCACTTGAAGCTTTCTTTGCAGGTCTTTTTGGGGGCACCATTGCATTTTACATTGCGCCATTCCAGGCGATGTTTGGTTCTTTCACCATTCTTTTACCTGTTGCTGGTTCAACCTTCGGAAGCCTAGCGTTTCATAAGGGTGAAGGCGGGGCTGCAGCGGCATTAGCTTTCCTAGCGCTTTCAATATTCTCCTACCTTATAAGGAACTTTCCCTTCCCCTATTTCGTAGCACCCCACTTGGCAGCGATGATTGTAACATTAATAACATTTTTCAGAAAAGAATATCCTCTAAGATTAAAAATTGCGATTTATGCTTTCGTATCTACCATGTGTGAGCAAGGAGCCATGATGATACTAGCTGTGCATTTACTGGGCTTGCCCTGGCAAACATTTATTGGCATATTGCCCCTGATGATATATGAAAGGCTTATCGGAACTGTTGGAGCTACCGTGCTCTCTATTTCCCTTGCAAGAGCGGCCCCAAAATATTTTTCTTAAAAAATCTAAAGGAGCAGACGAAAAGATTGTATCAAAATTTTAAAGTTTAAATTACGCATTTACCTGATTAAAAAGGTTGTTACGAAATATGACATTACCTGGAACGATTATATTGATTAAAAAACCCTTACCTTATAAGCCAGGCTTAATTTTTTTAGATGGGGGCGACGATTTATTCTTTAACAGATATATTCTAAGTTTCTATCATTACGTTTTAGAGGGCTGGAAACCGGATGGAAGACCCGTTGCATTATACTTCGGCTGCTCCCATCATAAGCCCTTCTCAAAGTCTTTCATTCACATGAAAACCATTAGAATGCTTGAAAAACATGGCTTAAACAATTTAGTTCAGCAATTTATTTTATCGGAACCATTAACTATATGCCCTAGAGAGCTGGAGACGGTTTTTCCAGCAGCGAACTATAACTTCCCACCTGAACGCCTAGGTGAAGATGGAAGAAAAGAATTTATTAGGCGCCTGAGGATTTTCCTCCAGAAGTATGCTGCTAAATATAAGCATCATGTTGTTTTTGCACCTACTCATCATAAGAAAATTTTCCTAGATGCCTCAAAGAGTCTGTTAGAGCCGGTAATTGTACCTTATAATGTGTATCAACTGCCAAATCTTCTAATAACTCTTAAAAATTTGAAAAATGAATGAAGTGGGAGGAGCAATTTGTTAATTGCTTTAGGGATGCCGCTGAGGGGAAAACCGCGCCCTTGGCAGCACTTTAGGGTTCCAGCGCTAATGATAAGCGCCTACGAAATTATTAGAAACGAAAGAATATGGAGGGAAATTCGAGGGAAAGGCGGTCTCCGTGAATACTTGGGCTATGACGGGATAATTTTCCTTGATTCAGGCGGTTTTCAGGCAATGAAATATAACATTGACATAGATGCCGAGAAGCTTATTAATATTTATAGAATGATTGACGCTGATTACTATTTCTCGCTAGATTATCCCTCCATCTCGGCAAAAGAAAACATTGAAGAAAAAATTTCGCGAACAATAAAAAACTTTGAGAAAATTAGAGAATATGTCAAAAATGTTATCCCCATAGTTCATCCAGACATTGAAAGAGCCTTAAGAGAATATATTGCGTATGAAAAATACAATCCGGAATACATAGCTATCGGCGGGCTTGTCCCATTGATGCTTACAACAAAAGGGCTTCTAAACGGAAGAAGAAAAACAATCGAGTTAATTGCGGAGATAAGGAAAATGCATAAGGGCTTCTTGCACATAATGGGTCTTGGAGCCCCCACCATTATTCCAATGCTTAAAATCTTAGGCTGCACATCAACCGATTCATCCGCATGGAGATTAAAAGCGGCTCATGGAAAAATAATGTTGCTTAATGGAGGCGAACGATATATTTCCAATAGGAACGCAAATTTTGGAATCGTGCCGTTGAATGAGGAAGAAATGAAATTCATTGAGAAACTTAAATGTCCAGTCTTAGAGGAATATGATTGGAGCGATTTAGCAGGCTCATTCGAAGTTCGAGCTCTATTCAACGCTTGGATAACTTTGTATGCAAGTTCAAGCAACTACTATCAAATAAATGGTCCATTCAGTAAACTTTTAGAATACGCTAAACTTTTGATAGATTATAAATGAATTTAAATATTTCAAGAAAATCAAATTAATTTGGGGTTGGCTCTCATGGCTAAACCAATAGGCATGGTTCTTTCTGGAAGCACAAGTAGGAAAGCTATAACCCAGCTATACGCAGAATATGAAGGGAAAGTTCATGAGGGAGAACTTTGCTTTATACATCTATCTGAACATAAAAATAAGCTTTTATGTAGAATTAACAAAATAATTCCTTTCTCTGAGTTCTTCGAAGAAGGAGACGCATGGTCTGAAGCTAGAAGAAAAATGGCGCAAATACCAACTGAGATCTCAAGAAAATACTATACGTTGGAGATTGAGATTCTAGGAGAAGTAAGAGGCGGCCACTTATCTGAAGTTACAATTCCACCTGCTCCTGGAGACGAGGTTTTCAGAATAGAGGATAAAAAAGAAATTTTAGAGATTATGCGGTTGGGAAGTGAGGATAAGATTCCGGTAGAGTTTGGCAGGCTTTTTGGGTATGAGGAAGTTCCCTTTTTCCTAGATATCGACGCTATACCTATGCATCTTTCTGTTCTTGGTGTTACAGGCAGCGGGAAATCATATACTGTTGGCTATTTACTTGAGCAATTAAGTGAAATCAATATTGGAAGAGTTGGAACCGCTTTAACTACAGTTGTTATAGATGCAAACGGCGACTACCTTGATTATTACGAGGCTTACTATGTTAGACATCAGAAAGTAGGCAATTATGCCAATCTCATTCGCTTCGTTTTTAACAATTCTCCCGTCAGACTGAACAGAGGCGTTAAGGTTATTTCAATGGATCTTGATGTTTTTGAGCCAAGGGAGGTTGCTGAGCTAATAATAACATATTATACTGGAGGTTCTCTTAATGAACTACAACTAGCTGGGTTAGAAACCGCATTGAGAAGATTACTTGAGGAAGAAGGATATTCTATGTCATCGCTCTTTCTTGACGACAGAAACTTTAAAGGTAAATTAATGGCCGAATTAGATAAGGCAAAAGAAGATAAACTTATTCATGATCAAACTTTAAATGCCATCAAGAGAGCTCTCAACAAATTTAAAAGTGATGTCATAGATAGATATGAGCTTGTTACATATAGAAGCCGGGTTACGTTCAGCGCAGATTTTATCGATTCAATAACTAGCCCAAAGAACTCAACATTGGCAATAATAGACTTTTCTGCCGATGGCGCTCCCGGTGTTTCTCTCCAGCTGAAGCAATTAGTCGTTGCGTATGTTACAAAATTGCTTCTTAAAAGGTTTACAGAGTATAAGATGAGGGGAACTGACAGAATTCTCCTTTTGATAATTGAGGAATCTCAGAATTACTGTCCAAATCTAGAAACATATCCGATTGGTTATAGCTTAGCTAGGGATAATTTAGCGCAAATAGCAACTCAAGGAAGAAAGTTCGGTCTAAGCCTTTGCCTTGTGTCTCAGAGACCATCTTTCGTGGATCAGATAGTACTCTCAATGGTTAATACATTTATTATTCACAGAATTTCCGCCGGAGATGTTCTATTTGTAAAGAGAGTTGCTGGCGGGCTCCCAGAAGTCATTGAAGATAAGCTTACAAGTCTTGCAACCGGTAGGGCAATAATTACTGGTCAAATGAATAAATTGGGTTTTCCAGTGCTGGTTGATATACCGGAGAGAAAGATAAAGCCAACAATTGGTAAAATAAGCGTTTCAAAAATACTCACAGGATAAAATTTATCCTATGGAAAAAACGACCTTGCAACTTAATATATAAAGGCTTTATATGTCAAGTTGCCACGTCCGAAAAAAATATTTTTAAGTGTGCCTATTATTCAATGGGGTTTTTCTCATGGAGGGGGAAGAGGAATATATCGAAGAATTTTCACAGCTACCATCGAGAACAGGAAAAGACGTAATAGATCTTGAAAAATATGCAAGGTTACCGAGAACTAACACGTATGAAAATGTTGAAGCTTTTCTAGAGGCTGCGAGAAAAAGTAGGGAAGTTAAGGTCCTTTTTATAGTGGCAGAATGGGGAGAGGGAAAAACAAGCATCTATGAGGGCCTCCTTAAAAAACCAGAAGTTATAAAATCTGATCTAGTTATTCCAATTTCCACAAAAAGATTAATTACACATATTAAAGAGAAATCCAGCTATTTTTCGGATACTGCTTCTCCTGGAATCCGTTTCTTTGCATGTTTACTTTATACTATTAAAGACATCATTGATAATGATTTAACTCAAACATCGCCTTTCAATAAAATTCTAATCGCACCGAAAAGCGAAGAACAGGCGACGATGGATTTCATATGGAAGGGGTTAAAGTCCCTCTTCAATATCTTGGACCAAGATTCCAGAGTTTTCATCTTTCTAGACGAGTTTGAGGATATTGTCGATGAGTCAGTAGATATAAGGAGTTTTATCATAGCAGGACTAGTAGATGTCATAAATGGTTATCCGAGGTGTCTTACTCAAAAACCTTTTGCTGGCCGTTTTCATTTGTTAATAGCTGCTACGCCTCCTGCTTACGAAAGATTAGTATCGGAAACATATACAGATGCGCGAAGATTTTTTGGGCAACGCGCTTTAAAAATTGATCTTGAAAAACTTGACCGAAAAAATGCCTATAATTACATTTTGGGTATACTAAAATACTGCTGGGAAGGAAAAATTACAAAAATTCCATTCCGTGAACTCGGCATGTTTAATGCTATTTATTTATCTACATTAGGCAATCCTCGATCCATAGTTAACCTAATAGAGATGCTTCTAACTCGTGCCAAACGTCGTGCTCCTAACGGGAAGATCAAAGTTATAAATCCGGAGGACTTCATCCAAACCCTTTCGGGACAGAAAATTGAAGTTTATGGTGGGGAAGTCAGTCTTCTAGATAAAAATTCCTTATCCATGCTCTATAGTAAGTTGGAGCAAAAATGCAAAAAAATGGGTATCGATGTAAATAGATGTATAGATCTCACTCACTTATTGCTATCCAATTTATCTCCGCTATCTATAGAAGAAATTAAGCAGAAGGTTAAGCTTAAAGAAGATCTCTTAATTTACTTAAACGCCGTAGCTTTAAGCTTCGGTGAGTTATGGAATATCGAGCCATTTATTCATTTTAAGAAGGTTGCTGAGAGAGCGGATGAAGTTTATTCGAGACTAAAGTCTATGGAAGCTCCTCCAAATCTTTCTAGAGTAATCAGCGCGCTTGAATTCTATGAGTTTGACCAGGAAAATCTCTCTCTTGTAAATCAGTTATTCATCCCTCACCAACACCTAAGTGAATTATCTTTCAAAAACAGGCCTTTATTTCAAAATTACATAGATTTCTTCACAAGTTTTTCTCCCGAATTACGTAGTGAGGATGAAATAACAGTTTTAGTTGACAGATACATCTTCGATAAAGTCGAGAAGACCAAAGAAGATTATATCATGCTCTCCCCAGCTGCTCTTAACATATTCTACCCATCTCCATCCATTTTCTTCCTGGATTTCATAGAAGATCTGGATAAACGCTTTGAAATTGGAACAAAAATAATGCGCAATTTAACAGATTTTGAAAAAGAATTCTATGAAGGCGTCATTAAATTACTGGAAGATGGATGCGAAAGAATTAATATAAAGAAAAATTTTGAGTCTTATGGCTTCAAAGATATTGAAGTAATTAACCTATCCTATCGTGAAGTAGCCCAGCAATATAGTCTAAGAACGCGCGTCCTCTCACCGTTAAGAATCTCGGAAGAAAAACTCCGCAGCCAAATTGAATCAATAGCTAAGGAGATGAAAACAGCCCATATACCTTTACTCATAATATTCTCTTGGAACCCCTTACCCAACGAAATTAAAGGAGTGCTTGAAACCTTTTTTGGACCTGGAAAGGGTGTTGAAAGAGTTTTCTATTACTTGGAGTTACCCTTAACAACTATTCAATGCCATCAAGTTATCGGGTACGTGCTTGCGCAAAAGAACAATTACAATATTAGGAGGGAGCGATGGAAGGCGAGAGCTTCAAGAATAATTAATGAGATAAGATTTGAAGATGATCTGGAGAATTTTATTAACAATGGAATAACAGCTGGCTATACTATAAAGCAGTTAGTTTTAGAAGAACTTAAACCGAATGAGGTGCCGGAAATTTTAAGAACACTTTTAATAACGGATGGTAACATTAAGGAGAGATATAAACAGATACGTGAGTTAGAAGATGAATTTAAAATATTTGGAAAAGAGTTTCCAGTTTGCCCCAAAGATTTTGAGTCCGAAAACGCTTTTGAGAAATACGTCAATGAACTTAAGGAAAACGGGTTTATTAAAGAAAGCGATGGAGCATTAAAAGTAGATTATACTCCTGTAGAAAAAAGAATATTGGCTATTCTGAGGGAATATGGCGGATCTATGCAAAAAGATGAAATTGACAATCTATTTATTTCATTAACTTCTTATGGACGCCCTATTACAACTGGCGTTTATCTTGAGATACTTAAAGAAAGAAAGGATGTTGGATTTAGCGAGGGAAGAGGTTTCTTCTTACGTGATATAAAAGTGTTAAATGAAGAGTTTGAAAGTATAAAGAGAAACATTCAAAGTCTCAAAGATAGATATGCTGATTTTCCCTACGGTTTCCTTGTCTCAGTTAAACAACGCGAAATAAATGCAATAATAGTCAGAGACTGTATATTGAAAGTTGAAGAAATAATTAACTCTTTAGATAAAACTCGTTTTCTTCCGGAATATGAGGAAATAAGAATCAGGCGACAGATTCTTTTAGAGTTACTTGTTAAACACTTAAATGAAGTAGTAGTTTTGCTTAATGAATTGTTTAAAGAGTTTCGACAATTAGGAGATTATAAAGCTGAAACTATTCCAGTAATAAAGTCCCTAACAAGTTTGGAGAAGAGCTTAAATAATCTACCACTAATAGCGGGCGGAAATATAAGGATCAGGGAGAAACGGCAAATCGAGGAGAAAAAGATGCTCATTGAGGAAATTGAAAAAAGAGATTATACTCGTGAAGAAATGAAGAAATTAGCTCAAAAATTAAAAGATGAAATTAACAGTGAAGATCTACGCAGGTTGTCTCGAAGTTTTAGGGGATGCCCAATGTTTGATGTCAAGATGATACAAATGATGCAAGAAATTAGAGTATTAAACAGACTTATTGGCGACAATAATTTGAATTCTATCCTTGAGGCAATAGGGGAATTGAAAAAGATAAGAGATTCCATTAAGGATCACAAAATATTATCTTTTCAATATGAGAATGAGTTCTCCTCAATTATGCAAAACTGGATCAAACAAAATATGAAATGTATAATGGAGGGTGTTTAATGGAAAGTGAAGAAATAGAAATGAAGCTAGATGACATTTTAAAATCTATAGAAATAAAAATCAAGTACCTTGAAAAAATAGAGCAAAAATTTAATTCAATTGTAAAAATTGTAGATGAAATTGATGAAAAAGAGAGAAATTTTTTAAAATTGTTTTCTGAATCAAAAAAACTTGGCGAAAAACTAATATTTTATTTTGAAGGATCCGAAGGATCAGAGAAACTGCAAATAATTTGTGAAGAAATAGAGAAAACTAGATTAGATTATGAAAAAGAATGCAAATCCTTTAAAGACAAAGTGACAAGCGTAGAGTTCGATGAAAATAAACTAAATGAATTCAAAAATTATCTAGATTCGTTCTTACTTACTAAAATCGAATCTATAAAAAATATGCTATCTAGTATGCAGGGATCTTTCGACGAAAGTTTGAAAAAAGTTAAGAACGAATTGTTGGTCTTAAATCGTCTCTTTAATACGCTTACGAAGGGTATTAAAAATATACTAGAAAAACATGATCCAAGTCTAGAAGAATTTTTAGGTATAAAGCAAAAGCATATTCAGCAAATTGAAGCCGAGATACCTTTAGGAATAGAAGATCTCAGCAAAGGGGATGGAGAGTTAGAGTCGCTTAGGGGGTTATACGTGAGGATTAAGACAGCTATTTCTTCATGCAAAGAAGATTTAAGAAGATTTGCTATTGAGAAAGGATTATTATTGGAAGATGAAATTATAATTCTAGAGATAATTTATGAGTCAAGTGAAAGAGAGTTCGATTTTAATGAAGTTGTTGAGACTTTAAAAGAAAAAATGTCGGGAAAGAGTGACGAGGATGTTCAAAGTCTGCTTTTCAATCTCTCTAGAAAGGGTTTTCTCACTCTGAAGTTAATCGTGGATTAGGAAGACTAAGAGATGGTGGAGATTAAAAGAACTTATGTAAGACATTTAAATAATGTAAATTTCAAATGGTGATTTTTGTGGCTGCACGTTCGCTTGAAGAACTCAAGAATTTAATTAGAAAAATAGAATTTAATAAAACTGAGCCTGAACTGCTCATCGATTTAATATATAAAGCGATGAATGCCGGGGAAGGGGAAAGAGATAGGCTCAGGCGCGTAAGTGAGAAGTCGCATAAGCTTTTTAGGCTTTTAAAAGATAAAGGTTTTTTCTGTCCAATAAAAAGTGATGAGAAAACACTTAATGAATTAAAAGGCGTTCCAATAGGAGCTATTGATGGCAGCTTTCAAGTTGTGGGCGGGGTGGGTGGAAGATGGTACGTTATTTTAGGTATCTCACAAGTGATTGCGGAACACGGTTTTACGTTACAGCCAACAATAAAGGTCGATGGCAGCATAGAGTCACTAGAGGCAGTTGATGAAGGGTCCGTTAATCAAAAGTCGGAGATACTTATGATGCTTGGAGAGATAAAAGCTCTTAGAGGGATCGCGGAGGTTTTAGGAAATAAGAATGGATCTTACGTCCTAATTGATGGGCCAATAATAGATCCTCCATTATATAATAACGAAGAATATGTGGAGAATAGAGTAAGCGTCCTACAGTCCTGCGATGAAAGAAAAGTGAATATTATCGGATTCGTTAAAAGAGTTATGGGAAGCAACTACACCAACTATTTGAAAAAAGAAGTTGGTAGTGAACAAGTTGCAGAGTTCACAAATGACCTTGATTTATTATCAACCATAATGTTTGATGCTGTTAAAAGCGAGTCATGTCCGGTATACACTTATCCTATAAATTATGAAGATGGTTGTGACAATAAAGATAGGGCAACTTTAACCTACAACTTATACAAAGATAGGGGATTAACCATTTACTACTCCTATTATAAGCCATCTCTTAGAGGAAAAATATTCAGAGTAGAGTTCGCATCCTTTAGAGACATTAGCGAGCAAAAAGTTATGGAAACATTCAACCAAGTATTAAACCTAATAAACCAAATATGGACTCCTCCGGGAATGGTGGAACCTCTACCGATTATGATAGCGCATGCTAAGTGCAATGTGAGACGTGGAGCGGCTGAAACAATATACTATGAAATTATGGCTAGGGCATTAATCGAAGGCGGGCTCCATCTATGGCTAGAATCTTAATGTAGCTACTAGATTATCACCAGGATGAATCAGTTCTGGATCCTTCCAGTAGGCGAAAAATAAATCTTTCGAAAAGAACTAAAAAGAATAGGAAAAGATCGTTTTAAATAAAATAGGAATAAAAACAAAGGAACTGACTGAAAAGCTCAATATGAGTCTTTCATGCATTTTTATACTCTATGTTTATTCATGAAGTTTTTTATTGCATCTCTTATGAACTCGCCTATGTCTGTGTAGCCTAGGTCTGGTCTTTTTATCGCTGTACCTATTATTTGGGCTATTAGGCTTTTAGGTATTATAACTTCTGTGTTTGGTTTTAGGGCTCGCTTCAAAACGGCTTTTGCGGATATCCATTCGCCCCCTCCAAGCCATATAATTAGCCCCTCGCCCTCAAGATCCGCTAAGGCGTTCTGGACGAGCGACTCGCTGACGGGCTGTAGGCAGCTCTCAACAAGAAACTTAACTGTGAAGGGCTCTTCCCTATCCTCAATAAACTCGAGGAGCTGGCGCTTAAACTCCTCCATGTCTATGGCTTGCTTG
>Ga0185307_1001478_pt1 | contig 12994 bp, 13 predicted proteins | sample LHCtaG_FD_128010 | JGI IMG/M metagenome (GOLD analysis project Ga0185307, IMG submission 128010) | Hot spring microbial communities from Little Hot Creek, USA to study Microbial Dark Matter (Phase II) - LHC4sed_matched (SPADES... | ecosystem: Environmental > Aquatic > Thermal springs > Hot... | reverse complement strand
TCTATCCTCTCCAGCTCCCCCACCAGGTACCTGGCCTTCCTCACCTCCTCCTCCCACCTTCCCACCCTCTCCACCACGTGAGGGAAGGAAGCCATCAGGGTTACCAGCGGGGCACCCATCACCGTGCACCCGAGCAGCGCCAGTTCCTTCTCGGGGAAGGACCTGCCGCTCCATTCCCCCCTGATCTCCGACCTCCTCAGCACCCTCTCCGCCACCTCCCCTCCCAGGGCCAGGATTCCGGTGGGGGCGCTGGAGGCCCAGCTCTTGTGCCCGCTGCTGACCAGCACGTCCGCCCCCAGCCTCTTCCCGTCCACGGGCATCACCCCCGCGGTGTAGGCGGCGTTGAGGAGGAAGGGCACCCCCCACTCCCGGCACAGCTTTCCCACCTCCCCCGCCTCCGCTAGGTTCCCGTAGAAGGAGTCCACGTGGGTGAGCAGCACCAGGGAGGGTGGCCTCCCGGTCTCCCTCTTCACCCTCTCCAGGGTTTCCTGATAGGCCTGGGGGGTGATCCTGAACTCTGGGGGACCGGAGTGGGGGACCTCCCTCACCCGCAGGCGGGCCAGCTCGGCGGCCAGGTAGGTGGAGTAGTGGGCCAGGCTGTCCACCACCACGCAGTCCCCGGGCGAGGCCAGGGAGGAGAAGGCGATGAACTTTCCCTCCCTACACCTGGTCACCACCCTCGCCACCTCCAGGTTCAGGAACTTCGCCAGGTCCTCCAGGAAATCCGCGATGGGGGGGCGCTCTATCCTGTCCAGCCTGGGGGTCTTGGGAGGGCACCAGTCGCAGACGGAGTACCCGTCCCCGAACTCCAGCAGGGCCCTCCTGGCCTCCGGGGTGAGGATCCCTCCCCTCTGGATGGGGTTGAGGTTGATGAGGCCCTCCCTTCCCAGTTCCCTCCGGAGCTCCCTGTACCTGGAGAGGCGGTTGGGGGTAAGGCCCATCCCCCTTACTCCGGAGGGGGAGGTATTTTTAGCCGAGGGGGAGGAGGTGGGAAGATGAGGAAGATTCTGCTGAGGTACCCCCCGGAGATGGCGGAGAAGCCCGTTTTCGCCACCGTCCTGCTGGAGACGGGCATCCCGGCCAACATCCTGTACTCCAGCATAGGGGCCAGGGGAGGGGAGATCCTGATAGGGGTGGACGCTCCCCCCGAGGCGGTGGAGAGGATGCTCGCCCTCTTCCGCAGAAAGGGGGTGGAGGCGGTGGAGGTGAGGAAGGCGGTGGAGGTGGACAGGGAGCGCTGCATCGACTGCGGCGCCTGTCTCTCCCTCTGCCCCACCCAGGCCCTGAGGTTTTCCCCCGATTACTCCCTCGAGGTGGTGGAGGAGAGGTGCGTGTGCTGTGAGGCCTGCGTTCCCGCCTGCCCGGTGAGGGCCATCACCGTGAGGAGCTTCGAATGATCTCCCTGAGGTGGTCCTACCGGGAGACCAGGCTGCTGGTGAAGACCGACACCCCGGAGGCGGCCAGGGCCTGCGTGCTGGCCGCCCTCAGGGCCAGGAGGGAGGTGGAGAGGTTCATGCTCCTTCACCCGGAGTTCCGCTACTCCCTCGAGCCCCTTTCCTTTCCGGGGGAGAGGTTGCCCAGGGTGGTGGAACTCATGGTGGAGGCGGGAAGGAAGGCTGGGGTGGGGCCCTTCGCCGCGGTGGCGGGGGCCATTGCCCAGCTGGCCCTGGAAGGGGCGAAGGAGGCGGGGGCGGTCAACGCGGTGGTGGAGAACGGCGGCGACATAGCGCTGGACGGCAGGAGGGAGTTTTCGGTGGGGATCCTCGCGGGGGAGCACCCCCTTTCCGGCAGACTGGTCCTCTCCCTCTCCCCGGCGGAGCTTCCGGCGGGGGTATGCACGAGCTCCGGAACGGTGGGGCCCTCCCTCAGCTTCGGCTGGGCCGATGCCGTTACGGTGATCTCCGATGAGGCCGCCCTGGCCGATGCGGCCGCCACCTCCATCTCCAACGAGGTGAGGGGGGAGGCGGAGGAGGCGGTGGGAAGGGGGCTGGACAGGGCCAGGGAGATCCCGGGGGTGAGGGGATGCCTGATCCTCTTCCGGGACAGGGTGGGGGCGGTGGGGAGGCTTCCCGCCCTGCGCTGGGCGAGGAGGAAGCTCTCCCCCCCTCCCGCCTGGCCCCTCCCGCTGGAGGAGTGGTGGGGCCGGTAAGGTTAAATGGGAGGGGATAAGTAAAAAGCGAGTGTTGGACGACTTTCCCAGGGGCTCGGAGCTCAATCCCTACGTGAGGGAAAAGATAAGGCAGATGCTGTGCGAGGACCTTGGCTTTGGGGACCTCACCACCGAGGTCCTGGTGGATCCCCGGACGGTGGTGAGGGCCAGGATAGTCTCCAATGAGGAGGGGATCCTTGCCGGGATCCCCGAGGCCAGCCTGGCCTTCAAGGAGATGGGGGTGAGGATCCTGAGTTCCAAGCAGGACGGGGAGCCCCTCCGCCCCGGCGAGGTGGTGATGGAGGTGGAGGGGCCGGCCCAGGGAGTGCTGAAGGCGGAAAGGGTTTCCCTCAATCTCCTCATGCGCATGAGCGGGGTGGCCACGGCGGCCAGGATGATGGTGGAGAAGGCCAAAAGGGTGGCCCCGGACGTGAGGGTGGCCGCCACCCGCAAGACCCTCCCCCTCTTGACCTACTTCGACAAGAGGGCGGTGATGGTGGGGGGAGGGGATCCCCACCGGTGGAGGCTGGACGATGCCGTTCTGGTGAAGAAGGATCACCTCAGGCTGGTGGACTCGGTGGAGGAGGCGGTGAGAAGGGTCAGGAGGGGGGTGAGCTTCACCAGGAAGGTGGAGGTGGAGGTGACGAGCGCCGAGGAGGCGCTGGCCGCGGCCAGGGCAGGGGCGGACGTGATAATGCTGGACAACGTTCCCCCCTCCGAGGTGAGGAGGGCGGTGGAGGAGCTGAAGAGGGAGGGACTGAGGGAGAGGGTGATCCTGGAGGTCTCGGGTGGCATCACCCCGGAGAACCTGGAGGAGTACGCCAGGGCGGGAGCGGACGTGCTCTCCTCCAGCTACATGACCTTCAGGTCCCTGGCCGTGGACATGAGGCTGGAGATCGTGGAGGTAAAGCGGTAAGGTTAAAAAGGGGGAGGCTTCCCATACTCGAGGGTGAAAGGATGGAGGGACTCTCGCCCAACGCCCAGAAGGTGTACGAGGCGCTTAAGAAGCTGGGCGCCACCTCTCCCAACACCCTCAAGACGGCCGATGACGTGATGAGGGCGGCGAAGCTCCCCAAGGGGATGGTGAACAACTCCCTCATGGAGCTGGTCTCCAAGGGCTTCGCCAAGAGGGTGGCCAGGGAGAAGGCGGCCGGCTACTACCTGTTGAAGTAAGGGTTAAGCCCCCGCCCCCCTTCCTTCCTTCGGATGAGGACGGGGACGGCGGAACTGCCGCTGCACGGGGGACGCTGCCCTCCCTGGCTCTTCGAGAGGATGAAAAGGCTGGGGAGGGCGGTGGTGGGGGTGATCGTGGAGGAGTTCGGGAGGAGGGAATTTCTCCGCAGGATGGGGGATCCCTTTTTCTTCCAGTCCCTGGGCTGCGCCCTGGGCTACGACTGGCACTCCAGCGGCCTGAGCACCGTGACCCTGGGGGCCCTGAAGGAGGGGCTGGATCCCAGGGAGTTCGGGGTGGCGGTGTGCGGGGGAAAGGGTAGGGCCTCGAGGAGGACCCCCGAGGAGATCCGGAGGGCGGCCGAGCTCCTCTCCCTCCCCTCCCACAGGGTGGAGAGGCTGCAGTACGCCAGCAGGATGGCGGCGAAGGTGGACAACGCCTGCCTGCAGGACGGCTACCAGCTCTACCACCATTCCTTCCTCCTCACCGAGGACGGGGAGTGGGCGGTGATCCAGCAGGGGATGAGGGGGAGGTGGGCCAGGAGGTACCACTGGGTCTCGGAGGGGGTGAGGAGCTTCGTGGAGGAGCCCCACTCCGGCATAGCGGGGGAGAGGAGGGAGGAGCTGGTCCTCGACCTGACCGCCAGGGAGAGCGAGGGGGCGAGGAGGGGGAGCCTGGAGCTGGCCAAGAGGGATCCCTCGGAGCTCCTGGCCCTCAGCCGGGAGGCCGAACAGACCTCCCTCGACGAGTACCTCGGCCTCCCCCCAGGGAAGAGGCTGGTCATGCCGGAGGGGCACGGGATCCCGGGGCTGAGCGGGGAGACCCTGAGGGTGCTCAGGAGGGTGAGGGAGCTGGATCCGGGGAGCTACGAGGAGCTGGTGGCGGTGAGGGGCGTGGGACCCAGAACCCTAAGGGCCCTGGCCCTCCTCTCCGCCCTGGTCTACGGGGAGCCTCCTTGCTGGAGGGATCCGGTCAGGTACTCCTTCACCGTGGGCGGTAAGGACGGCGTTCCCTTCCCGGTGGACAGGAGGCACTACGATGAGGTGGTGGAGTTCCTCCAGCTCGCGCTGGAGGAGGCCAGGGTGGACAGGGAGGAAAAGCTGAAGGCCCTCCGCAGGCTGGCTTCGCTGGTGGGGCCGTGAAAAGCCTTTATGCCCGGTCTCCGAGAAGGGATGGTCCCGCGGTAGCTCAGCTTGGTAGAGCGGCCGGCTGTAGACCCGGGCCGCCACCGGCATGTCGGGAGTTCAAATCTCCCCCGCGGGACCAGCCCATCCCTCGGTTCCTCGGAACCGCCGGGATTTTAAGCTCGAAAATCGAAAAGAAAAAGCTGGATGATGAGTTTCACCGCTGCTGAAAAGATGATGCGGTGTGTCTTCCTCTGACAGCAGCACCTTTTTATCCCTCCCGGAGACCACGAGGGGATGGGAGGGTTGGTGGTGAGGTGCGGGGTCTGCGGGGAGGTGCTCTTCCGCTCCCAGCTCCCCTGGCTGCGGGAGCTTCCGGAGGAGGTGAAGACCCAGCTCTCGGAGGCCCTGACCCTCCTGAGGGAGGTGAGCTGGGAGAATCCCTCCTTCGCCAGGGAGGTGGTGCTCTTCTCCATAGCCCTTCACCACCTCAGCTCCCGGCATCCGGAGAGGCTCCGGGAGCTGGTGAGGGTGGAGGAGGAGCCCTGAGGTCGCGTAAGGTTAAAATGAAGTTCTGCCCAAAGGAAAAAGGTTGGCGGCCATAGCGGCGGGGAAACACCCGGTCTCGTTCGATCCCGGAAGTTAAGCCCGCCAGCGATCTGGACGGTACTGTCCTGCGGAAGCGGACGGGAAGTCCAGGACGCCGCCAACCACCTTCCGGACCAAGGGCGTCATGGCTTCGGCGCCCCGCTTGCTCAAGGGTAGCGGCACCCGTGTTTGGAGTCGGAGGCCCACCTTTTCCCGGTGCCCGGGGCCGGGTGGAGCCGGCGGGAGGGACGGGGGGAAGACTTTAACCGGGTCGGGGAAAAGAGAATGGGGCGCCCTGGTGGTGTAGCCCGGTCTAATCGGGGGCGAGGAGTCCCCGAGACCAAACATACAGGCCTGTCGAGCCTGTGCCCCGGGTTCAAATCCCGGCCAGGGCGCCACTCATATCCCTTCCTTAAGGAAGATGGAGCCCCATCCCACCGTCCGCAGGGCCCTCTTCTTCGAGGGGCTTGGGGGAGGGAAGGTCAGGTGCGGGGTGTGCGAGAGGAGGTGCGAGGTGGAGGAGGGGGGGACGGGCTTCTGCGGCACCAGGGTCAACCGGGGAGGGGAGATGTACACCCTGATCTACGGCGATGTTTCCTCCCTCTCCGCCAACCCCATAGAGAAGAAGCCCTTCTATCACTTCTGGCCGGGCTCCACGGCCCTCACGGCGGGGAGCTGGGGATGCAACTTCACCTGCCCCTGGTGCCAGAACTGGACCCTCTCCAAGACCAGGCCCTCACCCGAGAGGGCCCATTACCTGAGCCCCGAGGACTTCGTGAGGCTCACCCTGAGGGAGGGATGCCGGGGGACCTCCCTCTCCTTCAACGAGCCCACCCTGATGGTGGAGTGGGCCCTGGACGTCTTCAGGCTGGCCAGGAGGAAGGGACTGTACAACACCTTCGTGAGCAACGGGTACATGACGGGGGAGGTCCTCAGGGCCCTGGCGGAGGCGGGCCTGGACGCCATGAACGTGGACGTGAAGGGGGATGGGGAGGCGGTGAGGAGGCACTGCGGGGCGGAGGTGGAGAAGGTGTGGAGGAACGTGGCCCTGGCCAGGAGGCTGGGCCTCCACGTGGAGGTGGTGAACCTGATCATCCCCGGGGTGAACGACCGGGAGGACCAGCTCCTCTCCCTGATCCGGAGGCACCTGAGGGAGGCGGGGCCGGAGGTCCCCCTCCACTTCACCGCCTATTTCCCCTCCTACCGCTTCACCTCTCCCCCCACCCCGGTGAGGGTGCTGGAGAGGGCCAGGGAGCTGGCGGTGGGGGAGGGGGTGGAGTTCGCCTACGTGGGGAACGTTCCTGGCCACAGGTACGAGCACACCTACTGTCCTTCCTGCGGCGAACTCCTGCTTAGACGCTTCGGCGTGGAGCTGGTGGAGTGCAGGATGAGGGAGAAGCGATGTCCGCGCTGCGGGAGGGAGATACCGGTGGTGGGGGAGCTTCCCGAGGGATGAAAGGAGGGAGAGGTTGGCGAGGAGGATGAAGGTGCTCCTCACGGTGGAGACCCGCTCGTCCAAGGCGAGGGCGGGGTCCCTGCTCGATCCCTCCCTCGATTGTCTCTTCCTCGACCTCCCCATGGACCACACCCAGTACCTGGGCAGGATGGCGGAGGGGGAGGATCCGGAGGAGGTGCTGAGGGAGATGGAGAGGAGGGGGAAGATCAGGATTCCGGAGGACCTGCAGGAGTTCAGATCCCTCCCCGCCCTCCTCCGCCACCTGCCCAGAGGGGTGAGGCTCTTCGGGTACAGGGATCCCTCCTCCTACCGCCTCTCCAGGGAGACGGCGGAGGATCTCCTGCGCCTGACCCTCAGGGCGAAGCTGGGGAGGATCAGGGCGGGGGAGTGGAAGGAAGTGCTGAGGAGGGAGGTGCTGAACAGGCTGGAGGCCTGCAGGCTGGAGGCGGACTTCATAGCCTCCAGGGCGGGGGAGGAGAACGCCTGCCTGGACGCCACCCCTGAGCTGATCTCCCTCCTGGAGGGGATGGGATTTGAGGTGGAGGTGGAGGTGGTGGACCCCCCCTGCAGGCCCCTCGATCTCCTGATGTCAAGGGTGAGGGAGGAGGTGCTGGGAGGAAGGAAGGTTGGGGAGGAGGAGGTGGAGGAGCTGGTGAGGGAGCACCTGAGCTTCGTGGGCCTGGTGGTGGAGAGGGGCTACGAGAGGGCCTACGAGCTGTGGAAGCTGGGGAGGGACCGGGCGTGAGGGCCGTCACCCTGGACGTGGGAGGGACGCTGGCGGAGGGGAGGCCCGATCACGTCCTCTACGCCCGCCGGGTCCTCCGCCTGCTGGCCTCCAGGGGGTACAGGGTGGAAAGGGAGGAATGGGAGGAGGCCACGAGGAGGGCCCTGGGGGAGCTGGGGGCCAGGAGGAAGGAGGGGAGGGAGATGTCCTTCCAGGAGTTCTCCTCCCTCCAGCTCTCCCTCCTGGGGGTGGAGCCCAGCCCCTCCCTGCTGGAGGGGATGCTCTCCCTGTACCTCCTGTCCTTTCCGCGCAGGCTGAAGAGGGGGGCCAGGAGGATGGTGGAGGAGCTCTCCTCCCTTTACCCGCTGGGGGCCCTCTCCAACTCCATGAGCCCCGCCCCCAGGCTCTTCCTGGAGGAGAGGGGGTTGGCGAGGTACTTCAGGGTGATCCTGGTCTCCGGGGAGGTGGGCTATCGCAAGCCCCATCCGGAAATCTTCCTCAGGGCCTGCAGGGAGCTGGGGGCCTCGCCCCAGGAGGCCGTTCACGTGGGGGACCGGCCGGACGTGGACGGGGCGGGGGCGAAGGCGGTGGGGATGGCCTTCGTCCTTCTCAGCCCGCGCACGCCCGGCGAGGGGGTGGAGGCCGATGCGGTGGTTCCCTTCCCCTCCGAGGTTCCGGGGGCGGTCAGGATGCTCTTCAGGGAGGATCGCGAGGAGCTCCTGGACTCCCTGGGGAGGAGGTGCGCTTTCTGTTCCTCTCCCCACTTCTCCCTCTACGGGGAGGAAAGCCCCCTTCTCCTCTGTCCCGACTGCAGGAGGAGCTTGGGCACCCCCACCGGCAGGCCGAAGAAGCACGGAAAGTACAGGGCCCCCTACCGGAGGTCCTGGCGCCCAGGTTCCCGGTAATGCTCGTATCCCCTCTCCGGCAGCTCCTCCTCCCCCAGGAAGACCCCCCTTCCCCTTTCCACCCTTCCCACCGGAAACACCCTTCCCCCCACCCTCCGCAGGGCCCTCTCCACCCTGGGAAGGCGGGAGGGGGGGAGGGTGAAGAGGAGCTCGAAATCCTCCCCTCCGTGCAGGGCCAGCTCGAGGGGGGAGAGATCACCGCCCAGCCTGCGCAGGGAGGAGGGGAAGGGGATGCTGGAGGGGTCAAGCACGATCCTCACCCCGCTCTCCTCCGCCAGCCTCCAGGCCCCGGAGGAGAGGCCGTCGGAAAGGTCCAGGGCCGAGGTGGCACCCTCCCTGGCCAGGATCTGGCCCTCCCTAATCCTGGCCCTGGGCAGGAGGAACCTCCTCACCAGCTCCCGGGGCCCCTTCCCCCCCTTCCTGATCACCTCAAGCCCCCCGGCCGCCCCCCCCACCTCCCCCGTCAGGGCCACCAGGTCGCCCGGTCTGGCCCCCTTCCTGGTCAGGATCCTTTCCGCCCTTCCCACTCCCATCCCCCCCACCACCACCTCCCCGCACCCGCTCAGGTCCCCGCCCACCACGGGAACCCCGTGCAGGGAGGAGGCCCTTCTTATCCCCATCAGGATCCTTCCGAGCTCCCGGACCTCCAGCTCGGGCGGGAGGCCCAGGGAGAAGAGGAGGGCGAGGGGCCTGGCCCCCATGGCCGCCAGATCGCTGAGGCTGGAGATCGCGGCCTTCCAGCCCAGGTAGAAGAGGTCCAGGCCCTCCGGCAGGTCCAGGCTCCTGACCAGCATGTCGGAGCACACCACCACCTCCTCCCTCCCCAGCCTGAGCACCGCCCCGTCGTCCCCTATTCCCACCCTGACCCAGGAGGCCCCCGGGAAGAACCTTCTGATCCATTCCAGCAGCCTCCTCTCCCCCGCCTCCCGCAGCCTCATTCCCTCACCTCAGCAGGGGCAGCCTCCCCGTCACCCTGTCCACCAGCTCGGAGGGGGCGGGACCGATGGCGAGCACGGTGACCGTTCCCGGGGGAAGCTCGGTGAGTCCCGCATCCTCCACCAGCTCCGCTGGCAGCCCCAGCTCCCTGGCCTTAACCAGCAGCTCCCTCAGCTCCCTCTCCCCAGGGACCGAGACCACCACCTTCTTTCCCCCCTCCTCCCTCCATCTTCTGAACCACTCTTCCCTGCTCCCCCTGCAGCTCTCCGCCGCCAGCACCGCCCCGTGGGCCACCTGGACGGCCAGCTTTCCCCTGCTCATGGGCAGGTCCTCCCTCACCACCATCACCTGCTTGTACTCGAAGGACCCCATCCCTTCTTCCTTCGTCGGGGGGAGTTAAAGCCAGGGGGGAAGGTTGATAAAAGGGGTCTTTTAGAGTAAAAGTGGGCTCCTCCTACCGGTGGGTCATCCTGGGCCTGGCCTGGTTGGTGATCTTCTTCGTCAACTACAGCTGGTACGTCCTGCCCCCCCTTGAGCAGGAGCTCTCCTCCTCCCTGGGCCTCTCCACGGGTCAGCTCTACCTCCTCCTCACCGCCCCCACCCTGGCGGCTGCCCTGGCCAGCCTGCCGGGGGGAGCGGTGGGGGACAGGCTGGGGGTGAGGAGAACGGTGCTGATGGGGGTCGTGATGGGCTCGCTGGCGGGCGGTCTCAGATGCCTTTCCCCAAGTTTTCTCCCGCTCTGGCTCCTCACCTTCCTCGTGGGGGCCTCCATGGCCTTGGTGGTCCCCAACCTCCCCAAGCTGGTGGGGGAGTGGTTTCCGGAGGGGGAGACGGGGGCGGCCTCCGGCATCTACGTGAGCTCCATGGGGCTGGGGATCTCGGCGGGGCTCTCCACCGGGGCCCTCTTCCCCTCCTGGAGGTGGGCTTTCCTCCTCACGGGGTTGGGTATGTTTCTCTCCGCCCTCCTCTGGCTCCTCCTCGCCAGGGAGCCTCCGGGAGGGGGACATAAGGGGGTTCCCCTTCGGGAGAGCCTCTCCCATGCCGTGAGGAGCAGAAACGTCTGGCTGCTGGCGGCGGCCCAGTTCCTCTTCCTGGGAGGTTTTATCTCCTACACGGGGGGCCTGACCCACGCCGTGCAGGAGGTCTTCGGGGTGGGGGCGGAGGAGGCGGGGGCCCTCTCCGCCCTAGCGGTGGTGGGGATGGTGGTGGGGAACCTGCTCTGGCCCCCGCTGGCCGACAGGACGGGCAGGTTCAGGGGCTTCCTCCTCCTCTGCGCCCTCACCTCCGGTCCCCTGCTGTCCCTGGCCTGGTTCTCGGCCTACGGCCCCCTCACCTGGATCTTGGTCTTCGTGGGAGGGGTGATGGCCGGGGGAATGCCCCCCCTCCTCCTGGCCTATCCCCCCCTCCTGCCTGAGGTGGGACCCAGGTACAGCGGTGGGGCCTCCGGCCTTATCCTGACCTCGGGGAACCTGGGAGGGATAACGGTTACCCTGACCCTCTTCCACCCCCTCTCCGAGCGCGGATACGATCCGGCCTTTCTCTTCCTGGGAGCGGTCTTCTGCCTGATAGCCCTCTTTTCCCTCCCCCTGGCCAGGGTGGGAAAAAGACCTAGATCCTGAGGCCCACCTCCCAGCCCTCGTGGATGGCCTCCAGGGCCTTCCTTGGCTGGGAGCAGTCCCCCACCACGTACAGCTCCTCCACCTTCCCCCTCAGCTCCTCCGCCAGCCCGGAGTTGGGCCTGGAGCCCACCGCCAGCACCACGGAGTCGGCCGGGAAGACCTCCTCCCTCCCCTCCCTCTCCGCCAGCACCCCCTCCGGAAGGATGGCCTTCACCCTGGTGGAGGTGAAGATCCTCACTCCCCCCCTCCTCAGGTTCTCCCGCAGGATCCATCTGGTGGTGATCCCCACATCCCCCGCCCTGGTGGAGGTGAAGATCCTCACTCCCCCCCTCCTCAGGTTCTCCCGTAGGATCCATCTGGTGGTGATCCCCACATCCCCCGCCACTTTCCCCAGCATCTCCAGCAGGGTGACCTCCCTTCCCTTGGAGGCCAGGTAGTGGGCGGTATAGCATCCCACCCCGCCTCCCCCCACGATCACCACCTTTCCCCCCACCTCCCTCCCGCCCAGCACCTCCCAGGCCTGCACCACATGGGGGAGCTCGACGCCCGGGAGGGAGGGCACCACGGGGAGGGCGCCGGTGGCCACCACCACGGCATCGGGGGCCATCTCCTCCACCAGCCGGGCGTCCACGCGAGTGTTCGTCCTTATCTCCACCCCCGCCTTCCTGGCGTGGAGGGCCAGCTCCCTGGCCAGCGTTCCCAGTTCCTCCCTCCCGGGGGGCACGCAGGCTAGGTTGAGCTGTCCCCCCAGCTCTCCGTCTTCCTCGCACAGGACCACCCGGTGGCCCCTCAGGGCGGCCATCTGGGCGGCCTTCAATCCCGCCGGCCCCCCTCCCACCACCAGCACGTTCTTCTTCTTTTCGGCGGGCTCTACCTTCACCTTCCCCTCCCTTCCTACGCCGGGGTTGACCATGCAGGTGAGGGGCTTCCCCTCGAAGAGGCGGTCGAAGCAGCCCTGGCAGCAGGCGATGCAGGTCACGATGTCCTCCACCCTCCCCTCCCGGGCCTTCCTGGGGAAGTCGGGGTCCGCCACCAGGGCCCTGCCCATGGAGATCAGGTCCGCCTTCCCCTCCCTGAGGATCCTCTCCGCCAGGCCGGGCTCGTTGATCCTGTTGCTGGCCGCCACCCTCACCTCCGTCCCCCTCAGGGCCTCCTTGATCCCCTCCGCCAAGTACACGTATCCTCCCCTGGGGACCTCCATGGTGATCATGGGAACCCTGGACTCGTGCCAGCCGGCCGTCACGTTGATGGCCGAGATCCCCACCTCCGCCAGGGCCCTGGCCACCACCTTCATCTCCTTCAGCGTGTTCCCTCCCGGGATGAGCTCGTCCCCGGAGAGGCGGCACATCAGCGGGAAGTCCTTCCCCACCACCTCCTTCGTCCTCTCCACGATCTCCAGCAGGAACCTCATCCTGTTCTCCAGGGGGCCCCCGTACTCGTCCGTGCGCCTGTTCGTCACGGGGGAGAGGAACTGGCTTATCAGATAGCCGGCGGAGCCTATGAACTCCACCGCATCGAAGCCCGCCTCCTTCGCCCTCCCCGCCGCCTGGGCGAACTCCTCCTCTATCTTCTTTATCTCCGGAACGGTGAGGGCCCTGGGCTTCACCCTGCTGAAGATGGGGGGAGGAAGGTCGGAGGCGGAGACGGGCTCCCTTCCCGTGAGCTCCACGTACTCATACCTCCCCGGATGCCAGAGCTGGAGGGCGGTCTTGGCCCCGTGGGCGTGGATGACCTCCGCCAGCTCCCTAAGGCCGGGTATGTAGGAATCGTCCGCCGCGGAGATCACGTACTCCAGGCCGGGCTCCACGGCGGCTATCCCCACCACGATCAGCCCGGCCCCTCCCCTTGCCCTGGCCTCGAAGTAGCGCTTTAGCTGCTCCGTGACCTCCCCGAAGGCGTAGCCGGTGGTGAGGGCGGGCATCACGATCCGGTTCCTCACCACCATCCTGCCTATGGAGAGGGGGGAGAAGAGGGTGGGGAAGGGGGTCATCTTCCCTAACCCATGGGAAGGTCGAGGAGATCCAGCTCGGCCAGCTTTTCCCTGGTGGGTATTCCGTTCTGGTCCCAGCCCCGGTACCGGTAATAGGCCTCCAGCATGGGTTCCAGGTGCACCACCTGCCCCGCCGCCGGCCCGGAGGGATGGGGTTCCTCCAACAGGCGCTTGGGGAGGGTGTCGTGGGAGCGGTTCAGGCCCTCCCTCACCCCGAACATCCTCTCCAGGTTGTAGATCCTCTCCCCGCACCTCCTGAACTCCCTCTCGTCAAAGTCCTTCCAGCCCGTCACGGCCCGGACCACCTCCGCCACCTTGTCCGCCGTCATCAT
>Ga0185307_1001477_pt1 | contig 12998 bp, 9 predicted proteins | sample LHCtaG_FD_128010 | JGI IMG/M metagenome (GOLD analysis project Ga0185307, IMG submission 128010) | Hot spring microbial communities from Little Hot Creek, USA to study Microbial Dark Matter (Phase II) - LHC4sed_matched (SPADES... | ecosystem: Environmental > Aquatic > Thermal springs > Hot... | reverse complement strand
CTTCAATACCTGGAATAAGCATAAAAACTCTTATTCTAGATGCTTCAGGCCATATTTCTCCTTCATGTTTAAGAGAACAAGCAATTTCACATCTTCTACATCCACTACATTTAGAATAATCTCTTGCGATCCATATTTGAGCCATTTTCCTATCATAAAAATAAATTTAGATAAGATATATAAATTTTTTCATTTTTAAAGAGGCTCTGTCAAGTTAAGTAATACCATATTACTTCTTTTATATTTTTCATTTTATTAATAATATTTTTTCTTATTTCTATTCCTAATGGAGGTTTTCTAATTTTTTATGAATTCTAATAAAATTATAATCTATTTTAAAAGATTCTATCCATTTTATAATTTAAATAAATCTTTCTATTAAATTCTTTAATTCATTTCCATATATTCTATGTTTAACTCTTGCTCATTTACATGCTAAATGATAATATGATGCATTAATTATCTTTAAGCATTTTAATAAATTTCTCAGCTTGAAAGCTATTTGAAATATAGTTTCATCTATTAATGCAATTTTAGATTTAATATTTTAGAAATATTATTAAATCTAAAAGAATTAGATCTAGAATAAGTATAAATTCCATATAAAACGATTTCAATAGGAATTTTTTCTCTTTTAAAAATAATAATAAAAAAGAAAATTAAAAAACTTGTAAATATGTATTACTTAACTTGACAGAGCCTTTAAAGATGTGTTCAATTATTATTTATTGCTTTATGTTTTTAATTCTATTTTTATACACTAATATGTAAAATTTTTATTCTTTCTTTATGCTTAAAAGATGGAATATTAAAGTATATAATATTGATTTTTTAATTGCAATTTTAAACTTGTTTTTAACATTTATAAGATCTTGGTTTAAAATTTAAGAGAAAGAAACCAAAAGGGGTCCTGCAGAAAATATAAATAAAAGCATTAGATATATAGAAAGATATTCTCTCATTTATTTTCATATAAGAATTCCAAATTCACATTAAACTATTGGGAAATAAAATATAGATTATGATTATTCCATTATGGATTTTATTTTAGTGATTAAAGTGAAGTAACTAGGAGCAAAATTAATTTATTTTACTTACCTCTTTTTTCTAGTATAATTTGAAGTATTACTTTTTTATAAAATCAATAAATTTTTGCATCTTAGGTTATGATAAAAAATTAAATCCCTATCTCTTTTTTCCCTTATTAATTCCTTTTAGCTTTTTATTCCAATTTTTCTAAAAAATCAAAATCTAGAAGTTCTTCGCACTTTACTAAAAGCCTTAATTATAATTAATCCAACCTCTAACCATAATCCTCAAAACTTATAAAAAATAAATATTAAAGCCTTGAAACTTTATTAGAGCTTTAAATAAGCTTATATTAAGGTTCATTAGCTATAGCTTAGGAGATGTTTTTTAAGGCTTAATATTCTCTTATAAAGCTTCTAAAAAAGTATTTGAGCTTACTAAGTTTATATGATAATAAGGGATATGTAAGTTAACTTTTGTTCATTTTTTCAATCGAACTTCCTTCATTAAATCATACGCTTTTTTAACAGCCTCTACGCAATCTTTTGCATAAGCATCTGCTCCAATCATTTTAGCATATTCTGGAGTTACCGGTCTTCCTCCTACCAGAACTTTAATATTTTTGCGCAAACCCTCCTTGTTTAATGCATCTATTACTTCTTTCATCATAGGCATAGTGCTAAGAAGTAAAGCAGACATGGCTAGTATGTGAGGCTTTATCTCTTTAACTTTTTGAACAAAAACCTCTACTGGAACATCGATGCCTAAATCATGAACTTCAAAACCTGCAGAGCGTAGCATGGCTATTACTGTGTTTTTCCCAATGTCATGCAAATCACCAGATACCGTTCCAATAACTACAGTTCCAGCTTTAGGAACCTTTTCCGCTTTTAAGTGTGGTTCCAGAACCTCCATTGCATCTTTCATAATTTCAGCAGCCATTATTAGGTCTGCTAGGAAATATTCTTTCTTTTCATATTTTTCTCCAACGATTTCCATACCTTTTGCTAATCCTTCTAAAATTGCAACTTGAGCTGGAACACCAGCATCTATTGCTTCTTTAGCGAGCTTTTTTATTTCAATATCGTTTAACTCTACAATAGCTTTTGACAACTTTTCTGTATAAATTTTCCAATTTGTTGGCTTCATTCCTAATCCCTCACTAAGTCTAAGGATAAAGGATATTTCCCATATTTCCTAGCTGCATTTATCATAGCCAAAATGTTTTCATGTGGCGTATGAGCTGCCATAGCTCCTCCTGTCGATAGGATAAAACCACCATTTTGACCACCTTCAGAAATAGCTTTTTTACAAGCATAATCAACTTCTTCTGGTTTACCTTTTAATAATACTCCAATAGGATTAAGGCCACCAACAAGGCACATTTTATTACCAACTTTTCTTTTTACTAAAGCCGTATCCATACTTTCCTCACCAACTTGACCATAATTAAACATATTTGCTCCTATATCTTTAAGCTTATCTAATAAATGAGTTGTATCTCCATCATTATGATAGAGAATTATATTCCCTTTCTTTTTAAGTTTAGTGCAGATCTCCTTTAAATATGGAAAAACAAAAATTTCAAATTGTTTTGGATTTAGAAAACAATCAGCATCACCAGCTATAAGTGTAAGCAGATCTGAGCCAATTACTTCTCTTTGAGCTTCAATCCATGTTATTATTGCTTTAGTTACTATTTTGTAAGCTTTATGAATCGCATCAGGGTATCTATATAAACTTACTAGAAATTTATCATATCCCATTGAAAGACCAATTATATCGGTTGGACCAAGAGTGATAGCCCATTGACAATAACCATAATTATTCCTTAGTTCTTTTGGGATTTCTCTTATCATGTGGCTATAAGATTCAAGATAGAGAGGCATTAAACCATCATGCTTAGGATCTGGTACTCTAAGTTTATCTATGTCTTCAATACTTTTAATAGCTGGAACTCGTACAGCTGGTGATGCATTTTTTGGAAATGATACTTCACATCCAAAGGCAGTCATTTCTGGAGCTATACCAAAGTCTGGCCAAATACCTGGCCAAAACTGTACTTCAGGGAATGCTTTTATTACTGTAAGTTGTGAGGAAAGTTTTTTTCTATAATCACCTGCCCAATATTCAACTGCTTGCTGTTCAGGAATGCCAGCAAACCAAGATATAAAATGCCCTGTTGCAAAGGGGCATGCAGGAACTTGATCAGGTTCTTGAAGAGTAGCTGCAATTAAAAATCTTTCAAGTGGTGAATACAATAAAACCCCCTCAGATTAACATTAATAAAAAAAAGAAATGGATGTCATTTTTAAATAACTTTAAAGTACGATAGTCCCCAGAGTATGGCAAATATCGTGCTTACGATAGTACCTACTACCAATATTACAACAGTATACCATGCTGGCTTAAATTGCTTTGGTAAGCGTTTCATGTTTATGTATAGTATTTGTGGCATTCCGAAACATTTGTATAATAATGCAGCAAACGATGATACTAACCAGAGTTCAAAAGGCATAGCAATAGTCACAAGGTAATAACCAGCTAAGACTGAAAGTATAACTGCTAGAAAGTAAAAGAATCTATATGGTCTTTTACCCTTAATCTTTGGAGCGGTAGCAATAGAATCAGCAACAACTCTACCCATGACATCATAATAGCCAAATTCTGCATCGTAAAGTGTTAAAGCTATAAAAATTAACATTATAATTCCTGCTACTGGACCTAAAACACCTTGGGCTGCAATCGCTACTTGAAGTGGTACATCAAGACCTGAAGCAACAATACCACGTTTATAAAGATAGGAATAACCTATTAGACCATAAAGGAACGTTCCAATTATTGCTCCTATTATACTCCAAAAGATGATTAAACCCCACTTCCCAAGTCTTAACCATTTTTTCATTTTGCTAACCTCATTCGGATCATTAACATCCCATGGTATTTCTTCTACATTAATTTCTTCAGGAGGTCTTAAGGGCCCGGTTACTTTCCCGCTATATACGCCCATAGCAAATCCAGCTTCTAAAATCCACCACGCAACCCACATCGTACTCCCCCCTGGTTGCTGTATGAGTGAAGCAGCTAAACCTATTGGAAATCCTTTAGGCCATCCTAAAAGTCCAAAGTTAAAGTATCCCTTTAATAGATCTATTACATCTGCAGGTGTTGCTAAAAAGGAAGCTACGACAATCGCAAAAATCATGTTAAATATAAATATGAACATAAAGAATTTCTCTATTACTGGATAGATATACTTAGAGAATACGAAGACTATAATTAGAACTGTTAATGCTAGTGCACACCAAAAAAAGTGACTTCCAAAACCCGAAAGTTTATATATGGCTGATGCTGCACCGGCTAGCCATGATGGCCACCATATAGCTAGAAGAGTCATCACCACCCAAAACCATGGCCAAAATTTCTTTGGTGGTATATCCCGAGTTGCTGTGAAAAAGGACCTACCAGTAATCATTGAGTATTTTATACATTCATATACCAAAGCCGTTTCAAATATTGTGGAAAGAGTCATTAACCAGAACAAAGGTACTCCTCCAATCGATGCACAATAAGGAACTAGCATTGTCTCTCCACCACCAACGGAAAGCCCAAAATTTATTGCCTGTGGACCAAACATTAATAGGAGTCCAGTCAATGAAAGAGCATAAGGTGGATCGGGTACTTTCCTTTTTTCTCCCATAAAATCCCTCCCTTAATTTATTTTTTATTATAATAAATACTTAAACTTTTCGGTATTTCAGGAGAGACTGTCAATTTTAATGCTACCCATGATAATATTCATTTTTCTGAAACTTTTAGCTTATAAGTAGGAAAACAAATATTGAATTGTTTTGCCCTTCTTTTCAATTTACTAAACCAAGATTCTATTGAGTTTCTTATTCCAAAAGTTTTCCTTCTATGTCTTAATTTTAGAAATTTCATTGGCCAATTGTACCAAGGTCCTTTATCAGTATAAATTATAGGATTATTAATACAAGCTTCTTTTACTTTCTATAAAAATGTAAAGCAATTATTTCTTTAAATTTAATTTCTCTAGCTCTTTTTTTCTTTATTTTATTATTTGAAATTATTTCTCCTACTTTTAAAAACATTTCCTTATTTCTTCTCTTACTTGTGCTAATTAATCCTAAAGTATATGCTTTAACTGAAATTGCTTTTATTAGAAAATATTAAATAAAGCTGGTTTATGCTTACCACAATCTTATCACCAAATATTCTTAATGATAAGAATGGGCCTTTCAAGTCTTAAGTTGACAGAGCGAGATTGTCAACTTAAGTAATACCATATTGTCTCTCTTATATTCTTTAATTTATTCACAATATTTTTTTCTTATTTTTATTCCAATGGATTTTTTACTTTCTCATGAATTCTAATATATATCATAATCTATTTTGAAAGATTCAATCCATTTTATAATATGTTTTAGGAATAGTATTTATTTTATACAACTTTTTTAAGCTAGCAAGCTCAAATTATTTACAATAAAGATAAATAGAGCATGACATAAGGAAGTAAATTTTAAACATCGTAAGATAGAATAATAATTTTGGATTCATTAAAAGTGCACCTTTAACTTAAGAATAAGTTATTACTTTCTTTTCTTATGCAGAGTATAATTATACGTGAAATAACTTCTCTTTGGCTTATGCTCTATTCCACGTATATTTTAAAAAGTTAAGACTAGAACATTATATACAATAATGAATGGAAGATTTTTATAAAAAGAAAGAATGAATCAATATATTAAAGATTTAATGCTTAATGTGAGGAAAGCTTTTAATTAAGAAAAAATAAAACCTTAAGTTGCATGTCCATTAATAGAAAAATTTATATTTCATTAAAATTATAGAAAGTAATATGTCTATAGGAAATAAAAGTAATGAAAAACTTTTCTTTGATGGGGATCTTTCATTAATTAAAGATAAAATTGTTAGTATTATTGGATATGGAAATCAAGGACGTGCTCAAGCATATGCTTTAAGATCTAATGGAATAAATGTTATCATAGGAAATATAAAAGATGAAAGTTGGAATAGAGCAATTAAAGATGGATATAAAGTATATTCCATTGAGGAAGCTTCAAGTAAAGCGGATATAATTTTGTTACTTATACCAGATGAAGTTGCGCCTAAAGTATTCTATGAGAAAATAGAACCAAAAATTAAAGAAAAAGATCATATTGTATTGGATTTTGCAAGTGGATATAATATAACTTATGGATTTATTAAACCATTACCGAATTCTGATGTAATAATGGTTGCACCTAGAATGATAGGAGAAGGAATGTTAAATTTATTTAAAGAAGGAAAAGGATATCCAGTTTTATTAGGAGTAGAAAAAGATTTTTCTGGAAAAGCATGGGATTATGCACTTGCAATTGCTAAAGGAATAGGAGCCTTTTTACCTGGAGGAGTAGGAGTAAAATCAAGTTTTGAAGAAGAAACATTACTTGATTTATTTAGTGAACATATTATGGCACCTATGACACTTTTTGGTATTAAAGCAGCTTATGAAATTTTAACTAAAGAATATGGAGCTTCGCCTGAAGCTACACTTTTAGAATTATATGCTTCTGGAGAATGGATTGAAATATACAAGGTAATTTATGAAATGGGTTTATTTGAACAATTAGTAGTACATTCAAGAACTAGTCAATATGGTCAATTAACAAGAGGACAAAAGATTATAACAGAAGAAATAAAGAATACGATGAGAAAAGCTATTCAAAAAATTTTAGATGGAAGCTTTGCTAAGGAATGGTTTCTTGAACAAGAATCAAATTATCCAATATTTAATCGTTTATGGAAAAATATCAAAGAATGCGATTTAGCGAAAGAAGAAGATAAGCTTTATAGAGTACTTGGAAGAAGATAAATACCATAAAAATAAATTTTGGGCGATATATAGTGATATTATCTAAAATTTTTAAAGTTCCAACATTAGCATGGTATGGACAGAGGATGCTTGAACTTTCATTTCCAGATGAATGGCAAGTTTCGTTTTTATCAATGGAAGGCTATAGTAAACCATTAGTAAAGAATGAAGAGATTATTAAAGTACTTCGAGAACCCATTGGTACTAAGCCTCTTAGAAAGCTTGCTGAAAGAAAAAAGGAAGTAGTTATCGTGATTGATGATATGACTAGAGTTACTAGAACATATCAGATAATACCATATGTTTTACAAGAATTGAAAGCTGGTGGTGTTTCTGATGAAGATATTAGATTTATTATGGGTGGAGGATTACATGGTGCATGGTATAGAGACGATTTTTCTAAAAAGTTAGGTGAAGATATTGTTAGAAATTATCCGGTATATAATCATAATCCTTTTTCAAATTGCACCTATGTTGGTAAAACAAGTAGAGGGACACCAGTCGAAATAAACTCAGAATATTATTCTTGTGATTTAAGAATTGGTATTGGAAGTGTTGTTCCTCATCCTATGACAGGGTATGGTGGTGGAGCAAAAATAATTCTTCCAGGAATAGCATCGTATAATACCACATTCTATAATCACATGGTTGTACATAGACAAAATCCTCCTGCAGAATCTTACTGGGGTTTTCTTGAAGGAAATCAAACAAGAGCTGATATTGATGAAGCTGGAAAAATTGCGGGAATGGATATAAAGATTGATGTACTCTTAAATGGCATTGGTGATAGCACAGACGTTTTTGCAGGAGATCTTCAAAGTGAATTTCTTGAAGCTGTGAAAGTTGCAAGAAAACATTATTCTACAAAAGGAGTACCTGATGAAGCAGATGTTGTAATTGCGAATACCTATGCTAAAGCAAATGAGGCTACATTAGCATACTTGAACTGGAAGAATAAAGTGAAGAAAAATGGTATTATGGTAATAATAGCTCAAGCTCCAGAAGGGCAAACTACACACTACCTATATGGAAAATTTGGATTAAATGAATATGCACCAGGTTTTAATTTACCATCAAAGCCTCCATTTAAGAAATTAATTATATTTTCAGAATATAAGACTCCTGATCCATTTCTTCCAATAGCAGAAACTTCAAAAATGATTTGGCTAAACAACTGGAAAGAAGTATTAGAAGAAATTAAGGCTACATTCTCATATAATCCAAAAGTTATAGTTTTACCAAATGCAGAAATACAATGTGATGAGAGGATCTTAGTGTGATAAGAAGTATCATTCTAAACTTATAATAATAATCTTAACCATTTTGTTAACTGAATCAAAAGTATAAGTAAAAATGTGAGCAAATGCTTATTAAAGATCAGAATGTTGTTTTATATGTGCTTCATCTAAAAATAAATTTAGTTGATATTAAAAACTTAGACCTTCCGAAACATATTCTCTAACCATGATCCTATTATAAGTATAGCAATAAACCAGTCTAACTAACAAATGATGAATTCTACGAAAGACTTTTTTATTAATTTAAATAGAGAAATTTTAATTAATAGGAATTCGAATTAAGGAAAGAATTAATTCTGTAGCAAGAAAACTAATAAATTATGGAATAGGATTGAAAGATGGAAATAATAATAGTTAGTAGAAGAGATTTTAGCTAAATTTATAGCTCATAATATTTTTGTTTTAGCAAGCTTAATTTAAATTACCTAATAAAAGTCATAAAAAAGATAAAAATTTTTAAATTCTTTTTTTTAAAAAGTTTAAATATTCGAATTGATATATTATTATTTAAAATGTCAGGGGAAAAGAAAGAAGAAAAAAAGATTGATAGAAGGAAATATATAAAATACGTTGGTGCAGGTGCAGTAGTTGCAGCAGCTGCTGCAGCAATTGGTTATGGTGTTTCTGAATTAACAAAACCACCACCCCCACCTCCTCCAAAACCTACTACAGTTGTTACAACAGTTCCAGCTCCAACAACTATAGTAACTACTGTTCCAACTGTAACTACAGTTCCTACAACGATTATAACCACAACAGGTATTACTAGACCTAAACTACGAATACTCTATATGTCAACATATGCTCCTGCACTAAATGACTGGTTAACGGCGAGAACTTTTGAGTGGGCTGCGAAAAGAGGTGTAGATGTCGAATTAAGTGTAGCATCATATATGGAAATACTTCCAAAAATTCTAACAGGAGTTGAGACAGGGAATCCACCTGATGTTGCATTTGGTGCTGGATCCCTTATTGCTTTACTTGCGGAAGATCCAAAATATAGACATCTTGAACCAATAGATGATGTCTTTAAAGAAATAGGAGAAGATGATATTATCCCTATAGTTAAAAGATGGTATACAATAGATGGAAAGCCCTATGCGATAGATTTATTCCTCTTTGTTAATGTAGTTCATTTAATAAAATCATTTGCTGAGGAAGTAGGAAGGAAACCTGAAGAACTTGTAACATGGGATGACTATATCGAATATTCTAGAGAAGTGAAGAGGCGACATCCTGATATGTATCCTATCGGCGTAACTCTTGGCAAATGCTGGGATGGAACAGAAACATTCTTTATGAGTTGGTGGCCATACGGTGGTGAAATGCTAACAGATAGAAAATCTACAGCAGTAAAGTTTAATAGTTCAGTTACTAGAGAAACAGTACAGCGAATAGTTGATCTTTATAATGAAGGACTTATTAGTCCTCAAATGCTTCAACCTGATGAAATGTTAAACAATAACGCATATTTGACAAAAATGGCAGCATTTTGTATAGAAGGACCAACACCATTCTATGCTGCAGTTACAAGAAATCCTGCATTAGCTGCTGATACAATCTTATTACCTCCACCAACTGGCCCTAAAGGAATGTTTACATGGGGTTCCAAGGAGGCGATGTGTGTCTTTAAAGGAGAAAATGTCGACCTAGCAAAGGATCTATTAATATACATTTTTAAGGACAGAAAAGCGTATACTAACATGATTAAAAGTGGTTTCTATGCTGCATATCCAGTGTTTAAAAGCGTGGAGGAGGAACTAGCAAAAACTGATCCTGTATGGAAAGAATATGTCAAAGTTGAACCCACTATTTGTGATTACACTTATCCACTTAACCAACCATGTAAAGCTATGGATGAAGTTGAGTCAAAATTCCTCGTAGCCGATTTATGGTCCTTAACTTTGATCGATAAAAAAGATGTAGATACTGCTGTGAACATTGTAGATGAACAAATAAAGGAGATAGTTAAAAGAACTTATGGACAATAGGTAGGATATGAGACTAAAAGTGCGTGAGTTATTAGAAGGTTATACATTTTCAATTCCTTCTTTTTTTCTTTTATTTTTAGTATTATTTTTCCCATTCGTATATGTCATTTATATTAGTTTTTTTACAAAATACTTTGGACATGAAGCAGTGTTTTGTAATTTAAAAAATTATTTTGAAGTAATTAAAGACCCTCTATTTCACTACTCATTTTATATATCCACTTTATATACAATAATAGCTGTAGCGCTTAAACTACTTTTAGGCTTAGCTTTAGCGATACTTTTATCACAAAATTTTAAGGGAAGGGCTATTGTTAGAACTATTGTCATTATACCTTGGGGTATACCACTGTTTGTTATAGCCACTATCTTTTTCTGGTTCTTTGATTATAACCTTGGATTGGCCAACATTATTCTTAAATCACTATTTGGTATTAAAATTTTTTGGCTTGGACCTGAGTATGTAATACCTTCTATTATCTATGTTAATGTATGGAAGGGCATACCCTTTTTTATGGTCAACTTTTTAGGCGCTTTACAGACCATACCAAAAAGCTTATACGAAGCTGCTGAGATTGATGGTGCTAGCGCTTGGCATAAATTTAGGTATATAACCATTCCTGGAATAAAATATGTTATGCTTATCGTATGTCTTTTATCGACCATATGGACTTTTGGAGAGTTTGACACAATTTTCTTCTTAACCAGAGGCGGTCCTGGATATTTGACACATATAATACCAATTTATATCTATTTCCAGGCTTTCTCAAGATACGATATTGGAATGGCTGCTGCTGTTTCTACTCTAACCGTGCCAATCTTTCTTGCTCTGATCTCTGGCATATTATGGGCTCTTAAGAGGTGAGTAGGTTGAAAAAGAGCAGTTCTGATCTTCTAAAAAAGCTTGTTATTTACTTTTCTGCAATTATATTCCTTATATGGACTATTCTTCCTCTTTACTGGATGATCATCACAGCTTTTAGACCTGAGAAGGAAATATATGAGGGTTTAGTATTTCCAAGAGAAATTAGTATGAATTCTATTTTAGCAATTTTCGGATTTGGTGAAGAATATAAAACTGTAGGAAGCACCTTGACACCTTATATGATTAATAGTATATACATTTCATTGATTGTAATGTTTATTTCTACCCTGTTGGGTACATTAGGTGGGTATGCTTTAGCAAGGATACGCTTTCTAGGAAAGGACGTATTGTCAACTATATCCCTTTTTGCTTATGTTTTTCCAACCGTAGTTATAATGGTTCCGATTTTCCTCATTTTTTCAATATGGAAACTTATAAATACCCCAATTGGTCTTATTCTTGCACTGTTATCTCATACATTGCCTTATACACTTTGGATGCTTAGGGGTTTCTTCCAAACGATCCCTGTTGATATCGAGGAAGCCGCATTCATAGATGGTTGTAGTAGACTTCAAGCAATATTTAGAGTTGTTTTTCCATTATCTACTCCAGGAATTGTTGCAACAGCAATGTATGCTTTCACGTTGGCTTGGAATAATGTCCTTTTTCCACTTATACTAATTTCTAGAATGGATTTACAAGTTTTATCCATAGGAATATTAAATTATATGAAAGCTGACTTTGTTCCATGGGATAGACTTATGGCTGCAAGCTTTATCGCAACTCTTCCACCAACTCTAATTTTCTTTGTAATACAAAAGTATATCGTTGCTGGTTTAACCGCTGGTGCTGTCAAAAGATAATGCCCCTTTCCTATTTTTAAACTTATTACTTTATTTTTTTAAAACCTTTTTATTAATATAAAATTAGATAAGTTGAATAATGTTAAATAGATTCTTAATAAACCTAATAAGTTTTTCAGAAAATTTTAGAAAAAAAGATGGATCAAGAAACAATTCTCTCAGAGATAGGTAAATAAGGGAAAGCATGGTCTCTATAAATAAGAGACTATCTCATTTATTGTTGCCAGCTTATATGTCCTAACTTCAAATTAGTAGAATTGGATAATGCTCCTCAAATAGAGAAAGCTATTAATATACATGTTAAAAAAATGTGAGAAAATGAATTCACAAATTTAATGAAAAAGAAATCGAAGGGCATTTTAACCTAAGAAAAGGCAAGAATTAATGAGAAAACTATATTATTAAAGAAATTATAAATCTAGCTAAAACACTTCTAATAAGCTTGATTTACCTTTTTTAAAATGATTTAAGGAAAATTGAAAGCTATTTAGCTAGAAAGAAAATAAAAATGAGTTATGGTAGAATAAGATAATTTTTATTAAAGCATGGATTTAAATTTTGAAAATCAAAGAAATAATTTCAAAAAGTCCAAAATTATGAAGCTAAAATGCTTAGATTAAAAAAGATTATTAAAGAAGCCAAATTGTAAACTAGAATGCAATTTTATAAAAACCAAATGAATGAAGAATAAAAATAATAATCCTTTATATCAAAAAGTTAAAGAAGCTTCTATTTATAGAATTTACGTCTTTCATAATAATTTAGATATTTCGATTTTTTATTCAAATAAAAAATTTATTTGAGTCGGAAAATTTATTATATATTTATATTAATGAAGCAATTTAATTTTCATTTTATAAATTTAAATACACTTATTTATACTCAAATTATCTTTCTTATTATAAGTTGTATTACAAAAACTTCTTTTAAATATTTCTATTACTCTATTTGGATAATCACTACTTATTATATCTACTTTTAGTTTTATCATTTTTATTATATCAATTTCTTCATTAACAGTCCAAGAATTAATTTTAATATCATTTTTATGACATT
>Ga0185307_1001475_pt1 | contig 13001 bp, 17 predicted proteins | sample LHCtaG_FD_128010 | JGI IMG/M metagenome (GOLD analysis project Ga0185307, IMG submission 128010) | Hot spring microbial communities from Little Hot Creek, USA to study Microbial Dark Matter (Phase II) - LHC4sed_matched (SPADES... | ecosystem: Environmental > Aquatic > Thermal springs > Hot... | reverse complement strand
ACCACGCTTAACCATGAAACCACTCTTTTCTCTAAATTCAGCCATTCGGCTTTTATTGTTTACGTTTAAAACTTTATCGCTTTCCTTGAAACCTTTTCTAGGACAAATTCCACGGGGAAAATTTTTAACGTCTTCCCATCTATAGGTATTTCCTGTTCTTTGCTATAGCCTCTCTTTTCACGGCTTAATATTTCTAGCTTAACTTTTAAGCCTCCACCATACCCGCCCAAAGAAAAATCTGAAGCAACAACCCTATGGCAAGGAATAAGCAGCGGAAACGGATTGGAAGCCATAACCCTCCCAACAGTCCTTGGGCTTCCGCCGGTAGCCTTTGCGACAGCTCCATAAGAAGCAACGTAACCCGCTGGAATCTGAGCGGTGGCTCTTAAAACCCTTTGCATATACTCTGACAAAGATTCCATGTTTAGGAAAAACTTGTTGTATGCATCCTCGCCATAGTAAATGTCCCTTAACGTGGCAACAACTTGCCCGGCAAGAAATGTGCCCTCTCTTGAATATTGAAATGGGATATTAAAGGGGATGCTCTTCAATAAACTGTGCAGAACCATCTCTTGGCTTGGTGCAAATGCTGTGGCAAAAACACTTTTATCATCGCATGCCACACCAAACCACAAGCCCTCATAAGCCTTTGCATATAGGTTTATCATTTCTCGCCGCTCCCCTCAGCATCGCTATGACGCTGGTGGTTATTTAGCTTTACAGAATTTATGAGACATTAAGTTTAATAGGTTGTGCTCGTATATCACGTGGAAAGGTGAAGATAGCGTGGAAAAGGAAGGGCAAATGCCCCAATACCTTTGGGTTCCGGGCGCCACCACCGTGGGCATAGTTTGTAGAGACGGCGTCATCCTCGCCTCTGAAAAAAGGGTTTCATATGGATATCTTGTTGTCAGCAGAGGCGGCAAAAAAGTCTTCAAGATAACAGATCACATTGGCGCGGCATGCGCCGGGCTGGTTTCAGACATGCAAATTTTGGTGCGGGAAGTAGAAGCTTACGCAAACTTATACAGCATGGATGTTGGAAGACCAATATCCGTTAGGTCAGCCGCCAAACTCATGTCGAATCTTCTCTTTGCCAATAGACTGGCGCCGCTCATAACCCAAACAATTGTCGGAGGAATAGACGACGAAGGAGCCTCGCTCTACGTTTTAGACGTTTTAGGCTCAGTTATTCCAGACAAGTTCGCCGTCGTTGGTTCGGGAACAGAAATCGCCATGGGCGTTCTTGAAGAGAGCTATAGGGAGGGCTTAAGCATGGAGGAGGGCAGAGATCTCGTCATAAGGGCGATAAAGTCCGCCATAAGCAGAGACATAATGAGCGGCGACGGGATAGACTTCCTGTTCATAACAAAGGATGGAACCCGCGAAGAATCAATAAAATTCTAAATAGCCCATTAAACGGGGATAAACAACTTGTCTTTCGACCTAAGCCTAGAAGAAGGGAAAATTCTCGTTAGACTTGCACGCAACGCAGTAGAAGAATACCTTAAAACAAGAAGACGTATCCGCGTTCCAGAAGACATATCCGAGAAATTGATGCAACCCTGCGGCGTGTTTGTAACAATAAACAGCATTGAAAATGGAGAAAAGGAACTGCGGGGATGCATAGGACTTCCGTATCCAACGACGCCTTTAGCCCAAGCAGTTATAGAATCTGCCATAAGCTCGGCAACTCAAGACCCAAGATTTTACCCCATCTCCCTAAGCGAGTTGGACAAAGTTGTTTTTGAAGTAAGTGTGCTAACTCCACCGCAACTGGTTGAAGTTGAAAAGCCAAACGAGTATCCATCAAAAATTAAAGTCGGCGTAGACGGGCTAATTATAGAGAGAGGCTTATACAAGGGGTTGCTGCTTCCTCAAGTTCCGGTGGAGTGGAACTGGGATGAAGAAGAGTTCCTATGTCAATGCTGTTTGAAAGCCGGGCTGCCCCCAGACTGCTGGCTTATGAAAGGCACCAAGGTCTACAAGTTTCAAGCCATAATTTTTGAGGAAGAAAGGCCAAGAGGCGAAGTTAGGCGGAAAACCCTCGGCGGGAAATAGACTCATGCGGGTTTACTTCGCCCCATGCGGCATAGGACTTGGACACGTTGGAAGATGTGTACCAATCGCCAGAAGACTTCAAGAACAAAAAATCAAAGTAATATTTTCAACATACCGTGAAGGGATCCCCTATATCGAGCATGAGAAACTCCCCCTCTTTAAGGCGCCACCAATAGGCTTCCAAGTAAGACCAGATGGAACAATAGACTTTAAACAGACAGCCATCAACCCCGGACCATTTCTAGCCTCTTTCACCCTTATGAAGCAGGTTGACGCCGAATTGCAAGCAATCGAAAGTTTTGATCCCGACATTGTTGTGTCAGATTCCCGTGCCTCCCCATTATTAGCGGCAAAGATCCTAGGAAAACCAAGAATCTGCATTCTAAACCAGTTCCAGCCAATAATCCCGAGGAGAAAGCGCTTCCTAAGGTTGGCAAGGCTTGCAGATTCCATTGCCCTAGCCCTTATTGGAAAAATATGGACAAGCGGAGACATGGTCTTAATACCGGATTTTCCCCAGCCATACACGGTTTGCGCTGGCAACCTGAGCGTCCCAAAAGCTTATCGTAAGAAGGTTCGCCTAATAGGGCCTATTTTACCAGTCCGTCCAGAAAAATTACCGGATAAGGATAAAATCAGGAAGAGGCTAAACCTGCCACAAAATAAACCTGTCATTTTTGCACCCATCAGCGGCAGTGTAAAGGAGAAGGCATTTCTTATTGGAATTTTGAGAAGGATCCTTATGCAATTTCCAAGAGACTACGAAATTGTTTTGTCAATGGGCTACCCAAATGCGGATGCCAATCCTGTGCGTTATGGCAACCTAACAATCTATAAGTGGATTCCAAATCGTTTCGAATACTTGAAGGCTTGCGACCTGGTTATAAGTCGTGCTGGGCATGGCACAATAACCCAGTGCATGTGTTATGGCAAACCCATGATTCTAGTGCCAACGCCAAATCATACAGAGCAGATAAACAACGCCGCCCAAGCCAAGAAAATTGGCGTTGCAAATGTTATTCAGCAAGAAAACTTAAGCCTAAACAAACTGATAAAAACGGTCAAGAAAACCCTCATGGCGGAAAACATAGAAAAACTTGAGCAAATCCAAGCTGAAGTTTTAAAATATGATGGATTGGAAAACGCCGTTAACACAATAATTGAGATGGCAAACAAAAGCTAGGATATAGGCTAGGCTGAAATGTAAATGCTTTTTAAGCTTTGCCTTTAAATTTGGAAGTATGTTCTTGCCAAGAAAAATTTTGGAGGAAAGACTTAGGCAAATGCTAGCCGAGGACGTTGGACAAGGCGACGTGACCTCAACCCTCATAGTTCCAGAAGGATGCAGCGCAGAAGCGGAGATCATTGCGAAAGAACAAGGTGTGGCTGCTGGAATAGAAGAAGCTGGAGTTCTTCTCGAAAGCTTAGGCTTAAAATTTGAGGCCTTAGTCAGAGACGGGGATGAAATAAAGCCAAAACAAGTGCTGATGAAAATTTACGGCGACGCCAGAACCATATTGGCTGCGGAGCGAACATTATTAAACATTGTTTCGAGAATGAGCGGTATAGCCACAACCACACGAAAACTTGTTAAGAAGGTCAAGAACGCGGGATACAAAACCATAGTTGCATGCACACGAAAAACGGCACCAGGGCTATTATACTTTGATAAGAAGGCGGTTTCGCTTGGTGGAGGCGACGCTCATAGGCTTCATTTGGATGATATGATTCTAATAAAGGACAACCATATTAGAATCGCCGGAAGCGTTGAAAAGGCTGTCAGAACAGCTAAAGAAAAAGCCTCCTTTAGTAAAAAGGTTGAGGTCGAAGTGTCTAACATTGAGGAGGCTTTAGCAGCGGCAAGAGCCGGGGCAGACATAATAATGCTTGATAATTTTTCGCCAAATCAGATTAAAAGGGCTATTGGAAAAATGAAAAAAGCTGGTTTTCTGGGGAAAGTTTTGGTAGAGGCAAGCGGAGGGATAACAGCCGAAAACATTGTGGCATACGCATCAACCGGGGTGGACATTGTAAGTCTAGGAGAAATAACAGACAGTCCAAAAGCATTAGACATAAGCCTCGAAATCACGAAAATAAGTACTTAAAACTACAGTTTAAGAATCGTCAATATCAGAATTATGATGTTTAATGTTGCATGGGCAGATGCACAAATGGTATAGGAACGCCACCTATGATAAACAAAACCCAACACTATCCCCATAAGAAATGCGGCAATCGTATAAACTCCTTGTGGATCAAAATGTAGAAGGAGACCGAAAGTGAAGGCAGATGCAACCAAAGCCGTCCACGGCGAGTATTTACTGCTTAAGGCTGTTTGTAAAAAGCCTCTAAAAGTGAATTCTTCAAATATTCCCGCTGAAATTAAGGCGGTGGTGACAAAGATTAATCCATCAGCGGAACCAATCATTTCACTTAGCTTTCTGTTGCTTTCTTCAACAGTCTTGCTCGGACCAAACAGTGATGTTAACGCGATAACTATTATGATGTCAAAGTAGACGAGGAGAGATCCTATAACTACGCCTAGTAGGAGTTTTCGGGGGTTAAGCTCAAGCCCTATGTATTTTTTAATGTCTATCCCTTTTGAAAGCATGTATCCGAAAGGAACAACAGCGAGAAGCAGTTCTGCGGCAACCATTGCAATGCCATAATTTAGGCCGGCGATCAACCCTGCCAAAAACATTGAAAGTAGAAGACTTGAAACCACCGCTAACAAGGCTTCGCTGACTGGTATCTGGTGGCCTTCTTTAGCTTCACTCGTCATCTTAAATCCTTTCTGGGGATTATTTTTAGTGTTCGAAAGCCCCTTGCAACTGGATTTAAAATCTCCGCGATATTAACCTTTTTTAGAGTATCCGTGTTATCAATCGCGTATCCTCTTACGTCATGTTCTGCCGCCATTAAAGAGTAGACATAAACCTTGTTTTCTCTGAATCTTGGCTGGCATTTTAGGGGCAGACCAAGAATTAACGGGCTGCTTTCTTTCACAGCTTTTTCAGAAGCGTATATTATGGCATGTGCCCCGGCGGTTAGCTCCGCCACTCTCACTGGGATGCTATCCTTGCCTATGGCTAGGGTTTCAACACCGTATTTTTGTGTTATTTCGCCCGCAACTTTTCTAAGCCTTGGAAGAATTTTTATTAAATTGCTTTTCGCCTTGCTGGAAATTTTCAAGTTTGAAAATTGTATGGGCGAAAGCTGCTCAAGAGATACAGCCCCAAGTGATATGTCAAGGTGTACGACGTCCGCTCCCATTCTCGCGATTAGTTGTTTGCAAAGCTCAGCCTCCAGCACTATAACTTCATGGCTGTCCTTAGCGTCTGCAAAAACTGGTTCGGCTAAACACCCGCTAGGCTCTCTGTAGGGCGGTTTAACCAAAACGGCGGCGGTAGCCACAATATACATGGGTTCAAACTTTTCATTCAAAATGGCAGCTGAGGAATCAGCGGCAATTATATTCAAATCTTCCACCTTCCATTTATAATAGTTTTAAATGAATTTAGCTCTACCGCCATCAGCCTTTTAAACGCATTCCCAAAATAAAAATTTCAGAGCTCCTTGCTCTGCTTGCCTTAGGCTTTATAACCTTCACATCCTCGAAGTGCCGCTTAACAATGCTTATAAAATCGTTTAGCATATCCCCTTGAAAAACTTTCACGAAAAAGCTTCCGTCCAGTTTTAAAGTTTCTAGGGCTATTTCAAGCGCCTTTTGTGCAAGATCTATTTGACGAGCGTGGTCAAGCTCCCATATCCCGGAAATATTAGGCGAGACATCTGAAATAACAGCGTCCGCTTTTCTTGGCAGCATCTCTAAAATTTGTTTTGTTATGTCTGGCTCTGTTATGTCACCTACTATTGTTCTAACGTTTTTCTCTGGAAAGGGTTCTACCGGTTTTAGGTCTACTCCCAAAACAAAGCCTTCAGATCCAACAATTTTTCTTGCAGCTTGCGTCCATCCACCGGGAGCCGCGCCCAAGTCGATGACAACATCGCCTTCCTTAATAAAGTGGTACTTTTCTACTGCTTGGAAGAGTTTATAGGCTGCCCTTGAACGATATTTCTCTTCTTTCGCCTTTTTATAATAGTAGTCTCTTTTTCGTTCTTGTATCCATGCTTTAGGCAAAACTAGCTGTCACCTAATATTTTGTACTCGCCCTCAGCCAATCGTATAAGCCAATCTGTTAGCTTTTCACAGTTCTGTGGCGTTATCGCGCCCGTCGGTCCACATCTTGAGGTGTCGGGACACATCATACATGGACAGTCGGCTATTGAGTCGATGGATGCTGGAAGTCTTTTTGGATAAAGCCTATAAGTCCACCTTCCATTGCGAAGCTCCCTTTCACGGCGTATTAAGCCCTTGCTTTCAAGTTTTAGGGCTATTCTTGAGCCTTCCCTACTGCTGGCTCCAAGTTTTCTCCATAGTTCAGACTGGAGTAATCCCTCGTTTCCAGAGCTTATTATTATTTGCAAAGCCTTCTGTTCCAAATCGTTTTGTTTCGGCATTTCCCTCTCCGTTTCATGTAGATATATAGGTGTTCTCAAATAATTATGTTTGTCCAAAGATAAAATAATTTAGGTGGGAAGAGGCTATCAGCAATGTCAGCGAGAACGAGAAATGGTTATTGTTTAGGCATTGAAAGCACAGCAGACGACTTCGGTGTTGGAATAGCCGCTTTTAATGGTGAAATTTTGGCAAACGTGATAAGCGCCTATATGCCTCCAGAAGGCGGAATACATCCAAGAGAAGCCGCGCGACACCATGCTGAAGTTGCGAACAAAGTTCTTGAAGAGGCGCTCCAAAAAGCTGGAATAAAACCCAAAGACATAACGGTCATAGCCTTCTCCCAAGGACCCGGACTCGGTCCATGCCTTAGAACCGGCGCCACGGTTGCAAGAGCCCTAGCCTCTTATCTGGGCGTTCCCCTGGTCGGCGTCAACCACTGTGTGGCGCACATAGAAATAGGCAAACTAAAAACTGGTGCCTTGGACCCCGTTACGCTTTACGTTTCTGGTGGGAACACTATAGTGGCGGCTTTTGACTCAGGACGCTACAGGGTTTTCGGCGAAACATTGGACATAGCCCTTGGAAACTGCCTAGACGTGTTCGCAAGAGAAGCTGGCTTAAGACAAAAGCCCGGTGAGCCATTCGGGGCGCTTGTGGAAAAACTCGCGAAAGGCGGGCGGAGGTTTATCCCACTGCCATACACTGTTAAGGGCATGGATATGTCCTTTAGCGGCTTACTTACAGCTGCAGTTAACCTGCTTAAAAAGGGTGAGGATAGGCTGGAGGATTTGTGTTATAGTCTCCAAGAAACAGCCTTCTCCATGGTTACAGAGGTCACGGAAAGAGCCCTAGCCCACACAGAAAAGAAAGAAGTGCTGTTGACGGGTGGTGTAGCCGCAAATAAGAGGCTTCAGGAGATGATTAAGTCGATAGCCGAGGAGCATGACGCCAAATTTTGTGTTGTGCCAAGCCAGTTTGCCATAGACAATGGCGCCATGATAGCATGGACTGGCATTTTAGCCTTCACTCATGGCATTGTCACGCCCATTCATGAAAGTTTTGTAAAGTTGAGGTGGCGCCTTGAAGAGGTTGAAGTTCCTTGGGTGAAATAAGTCAGCCTCGACTGATTAAGAGAGGAGCTGAAGCATGCTTGTACCTTGCGGATTGGCATGGCAGAAAGGTGATTATGAAAAGGCGGCTGCCCAAAAAGTATAGGGTTTTAGCCTTAGATGAGCAGATAAGAGCCTATAGAACAATTCATGAGCCTCAACTAATGCATGAAGCCAAAAAAGCTTGTGTGCCCACACCGACAATTTATTTGGTTGACGCAAAAAACGCCACAATTGTAATGGAATATATCGAAGGCGAACAAGTAAAACGGTTGTTAGCTAAGGTTTCGGATGACGAAAGGCAAAATTTGTGCCGCAAAATGGGCGAGTTAATTGGTAAACTGCACAAAAACGGGATAGTTCACGGCGATTTGACAACCTCAAACATGATTCAAACTTCCGAAGGCAAAATCTTCTTCGTCGATTTTGGTCTTGGTGAGAAAACAAAAGAGCTCGAAGCAAGAGGCGTGGATTTACACTTAATGAAGAGGGCATTACAAAGCACACATTTCCAGTTTGCCGAAAAATGTTTTAACGCCGTGATTGAGGGCTATGCAAGCGTCTTAGGGGCTGAGGAAGTGAAAAATGTTTTAGACAAAATAAGGGAAATAGAAAGGAGAGGACGCTACATAGCCGAAAGAAGAGGTGAATAAGACGATAAAAACAGTTTGGTGCATAACCTTCTACGTTTCAGACTTGAAAAGAGCGGCAAAATTCTACGAGGAAGTTCTCGGCTTAGAAAAGAAATACGAGTTTTCAAGCGATATCGGGTTCGAGTGCGGCGGAGTTGAAATAGGTTTAATTCCAAAGCTTAGGGAAGGAGAACACGTTGCTCCGCTTTCGCCTTCCGTGGAGTTTCTCGTGGACGACGTTGAAAAATTCTACAGAAAGCTGAATAACAAAAATGTAAAATTCGTTAAGGAATTGCATGAGGAGCCTTGGGGTGGAAAACAAGCCACATTTACAGATCCCGACGGAAACATTTTAGAAATTGTGCAGATTAATTGGGAAAAATACTTCAGCGTGTCAGCTGAAGGAGCCAAAAAGATACGTGATCAGAAATGAACTTTCAATTGAAGGGCAAGGTCATATTCTTTGCAACAAACAACATTAACAAGTTCAATGAAGCCCGCAAAATTTTAGGCCGCTACAAAATAGCAGTAGGCATGATAAGGGTTAAAACGCTTGAAATCCAAAGCGAAAGCCTTGAGGAAATTGCGAAAACAAGCGCCATCCATGCCTTCAAACAGTGTGGTCTCCCCCTCATAGTTGAGGACGCCGGACTTTTCGTTGAAGCCTTAAACGGATTTCCCGGACCGTACTCGTCCTATGTTTACAAGACCATAGGTAATGAGGGCTTGTTGAAGCTTATGGAGAAAAACGCCAACAGAAAGGCAAAATTTCAGTCAGTGGTGGCCTACTTCTCCGATGAACTGGATGCCCCAATATGTTTTAAGGGAGAGGTTGTGGGCGAGATAACTGAAGAGTTGCGGAGAGAAAGTCATTTTGGCTTTGGTTTTGACCCAATATTTAAGCCTGTCAACAGCAGGAAAACCTTCGCCGAGATGAGCATCGCTGAAAAGAACAAGTATTCTCATAGGGCAAGGGCCTTCAGAAAGTTTGCAAAGTGGTACAAAAGCCTAAAGGTTTAAGCGAACAGTTTTAATCTCCTTTTCGCCAATAAGTTTAAGTGGAAAAGAGACATCGAAGGTCTTAAATATTCGTCTAACATCGCTCTTACAGACTTAAAAGGGATAATGGTATGCCAAGACAGGAAAAGGGCAAATCTCATTCAACAAGACCAGTTAGCAAGCGTCCTCCAAGCTGGTGCAAATACCAGCCAGAAGAGGTGGAAGCCCTCGTTATCAAGTTGGCGAGGGAGGGGCATCCTCCAAGCCGCATAGGGACAATTCTAAGGGACCAGTATGCCATCCCATTAGTTAAGCCCTTAACCGGTAAGACCATAACTCAAATTCTTAAAGAGGCAGGTCTTGCGCCTTCAATACCTGAAGATCTTGGGAACCTGCTTAGGAAGGCGGCGAGGCTTTCAGCCCACCTTGAAAAGCATAAGAAGGACTTGCACAACAAAAGGGCTTTGCAGCTTGTAGAAGCCAAAATTCATAAGCTTGCAAGATATTATAAGCGGGAGGGTTTATTGCCACCAAACTGGAAGTACGAGCCGAAAATAGCGTCAATAGCATAGACTATAACACTCGCTATTCACTTTCCTTAAATTATCTGTCTTCACTTACTGTGATGGAAATGGGATTAGACGAAAAACAAATCATAAAATTCTTTGATAGCGTTTCAGATGCTGCCAAAACAATCCTAGAAGTTGCTAAAGAAGACGGCTTTATCCATGTTTATTCGCATTTGGATGCTGATGGCGTAGCGGCAGCTGGCATTATCGGGAAAACCCTTTATAGGCTTGACGCGAGGTTTCGCATCAGGATAACCCAATGGGTTGACGAAAAACTGGTGACCGAAATACTCCAAGGAAAGCCTCAGATGGTAATTTTCACAGACCTAGGAAGCGACCACGCAAGCCTACTGAGGCAGAAAGATCGGGACATAAAAATTGTTGTTTTAGACCACCACCAAATCAGCGGAGAACTAAGTGGCGATTTCCCATGTGTTAATCCACACCTGTTTGGCATTGATGGAGCACGAGACATTAGCAGTGCTGGCGTGGCCTATTTTACGGCCAAGGCAATTGACAAGGTTAACATGGATTTGGCTCCAATAGCCGTTGTTGGGGCGCTAGGGGACCTACAGGACAAGTATGACCAGCGGATGCTCGGAGGACTTAACGAAAAAATAGTGGAAGACGCGAGAAGTCAAGGACTTTTGACAGTTGAGAAGGACTTAATACTTTTCGGCAGGGAAACCCGCCCAATCCATAAAACGTTGGCGTCTACAACAAACCCGTTTTTTCCAGGCATTAGCGGCGAAGAAGACAAAAGCTTGGCCTTTCTAGCGAGTATTGATATAAAGCCAAAATACGGCGACAGGTGGCGGGCGTTGAGGGACCTTTCAGAGGATGAGAAAAGGAGACTTTGTTCGGCACTGGCTGATTACCTGCTCTCAAAGGGGTTGCACTGCGAAATATCAAACCTCATAGGGCATGTTTACACCCTCAGCAAAGAAGAACCTTGGACTCCGCTAAGAGATGGAAGGGAGTTTGCCGTTCTGCTTAATGCTGTTGGGCGCATGGACAAGCCTGGCGTTGGTGTGGCGGTTTGCATGGGCGACAGGGGACCAGCCCTAGAAGAGGCAAGCAAAATCCTAGAGGAGTATAGGCGGACGATTAATAGGTATTTAGGCTGGATTATGGAGAAGCCGGAGAGAATAAGGGAAATGGAAAACATTTACGTTGTTTATGGTGAAGACTTTATAGACGACAAGATCGTTGGCGCCATCTCGTCAATTCTCACAACAAGCCTTCCAAACCCGGAGAAACCTCTCATCGCTTACGCGGACGTCAAGGAGGAGGGACTTGTAAAAGTTTCAGCAAGAACCATAGATGCCACAACCTCTAAGGGCGTTAATCTTGGCGAGATAATGCAAATTGCAGCTGAGAAGTGCTTAGGAAAGGGCGGAGGCCATAACGTGGCAGCTGGCGCCCAAATTCCAATAGAAAATGTGGAGACTTTCTTAAGGCTTGTTAATGAACTTGTTGGGAAACAATTGGCTGGGGAGAAAATTGGAAGCTGAAATTATAATAAGCTATGATGGCGTGGAAAGCGCCAAAGCGGTTGCAGAAGCTGTTTCACCTGACAACTTTAAAGTGCCGCCTGGTTTGTCTATCAAAACGGAAAGGAAATGCAACAATGTTGTGACGTGTATAAAATGTAGGAGAAAGTTTCAAACTTTTATTGCGACAATTGACGATTTACTTTTCGCCATATCGTTGGCGGAGAAAACTCTAAAAACTGCGCGGAAACTTGAATAGTTGGTTTCAAGATGTTGGACATAAAGTTAATTCGTGAAAACCCCGAGTTCGTAAGGGAGAATCTTAGCAGAAGGGGAGAACCAGAATTTTTGAGGATGTTGGATGAGCTTATAGAGTGCGACAAGCTTTGGCGGCAGCACTTGACAAGGCTTAATGACTTGCGGCGGGAGAGAAACCGCATAACAATGGAGATTGCCGCTTCAAAAAAGAGAGGCGTAGACGCTACCGCAATGATTTCTAGGGCTAAGAAAATAGACAAGGAAATAGCGGGTTTGGAGCGGTTGGTTGGCGAGTACGAGGAAAAAGTGCGCTACTACCTTATGAGGCTTCCAAACCTTTTACACGATTCTGTTCCAATAGGTAAGGATGAGCATGGCAATGTTACTGTGAGGACTTGGGGAGAAATACCTCGCTTCAATTTTCCAGTTAAGGACCATATAGAGCTTGGTTTAAGCCTAGACATAATGGACATTGAAAGGGCTGGAAAAATAGCTGGCGCAAGATTCTTTTACCTTAAAAGGGAAGGCGTCCTGCTCGACGTTGCCTTATTAAACTTTGCACTGGAAGAGATGGTTAAGAAGGGTTACACGCCAATAGAGCCGCCCTTCATGATGAGGCGCAAACCCTATGAAGGGGTCACAGCCCTCAGCGACTTTGAAGACAGCCTCTATAAAATTGAAGATGAAGACTTATACCTTATTGCGACTTCGGAGCATCCCATGGCGGCAATGTTTATGGACGAAGTTTTGAAAGCTGAAGATCTGCCCATAAAATTTGTTGGCATAAGCCCAAACTTCAGAAAGGAAGCGGGCGCCCATGGTAAAGATACCCGTGGAATATTCCGCACCCACCAGTTTAATAAAGTTGAACAGTTCATATTCTGCAAACCAGAAGACTCTTGGAAATTCCACGAGGAACTTCTCAAAAACGCAGAAGAGCTTGTTCAAAAGCTTGGCTTGCCATATCGTGTCGTAAACGTTTGCACCGGCGATATTGGAACAGTCGCCGCCAAAAAGTATGACATTGAGGTTTGGATGCCCGCGCAAAACGCGTACAGAGAAATAATTTCGTGTAGCAACTGCACGGATTATCAGGCTAGGAGATTGAATATAAGGTATAGGGAAAAGGAAGGCGAGCCACCAAAAGGTTTTGTGCATACGCTTAACTCTACAGCGCTAGCCACTGGAAGAACCATTGTGGCAATTCTAGAAAACTATCAGCAAGCGGACGGTTCGGTGGTCATTCCTGAAATTTTGAGGAAGTATATGGGCGGCTTGGAAAAAATAGAGCCGAAAAGGTAAAGCTTAATACCCTCGTGATGTGACTTTTCTCCGCTATTAAGGATGGATGATGACAT
>Ga0185307_1001473_pt1 | contig 13033 bp, 7 predicted proteins | sample LHCtaG_FD_128010 | JGI IMG/M metagenome (GOLD analysis project Ga0185307, IMG submission 128010) | Hot spring microbial communities from Little Hot Creek, USA to study Microbial Dark Matter (Phase II) - LHC4sed_matched (SPADES... | ecosystem: Environmental > Aquatic > Thermal springs > Hot... | reverse complement strand
TGCATCCAAGGTCTAAGACAAAAAGCCTTTCCGGGGAAAATTCTGCGGCTTGCTTTTTGGTTAGCGGGGTATAAGCATTTTGGCCTTTGCCGGTGATGAGGGTGGAGAAATCCTTAAAGCCTAAGCGTTCTAAGGTTTTGTGCATTATAGCGCCAGCTCCTATGCCATCGGCATCACTGTGGGAGATGATTAGGGTGCGAGCGGAAGGGGGGCATCGGCTCAAAAAAGCTTTAAAAGCCTCTATTGCCTCTTTAAGCCTCTCCTCCATATTCGCTCCTTACCATTGGTGGCTTAGCCACATCGCAATGACCCCCAGGGGAACTTTTCAGATAGCTAAGCTAATTATAGCATGTAGGTGTGGGCAAAACAAATGAGCAAGGCCGAAAGGGTTGTCCCAAAATTGCGAGGGAATCATTATTTTCCCACCCTCGTTTGCTGAGGCTTCGCCAGCGCTTTGGGTCCCACTCGGTGGCAGGTTTAAAGGGGTTAGTAACTCTCCCCCTTTTAAGTTTTTGTGGGAGCACATCCCCCCAAGCCTCCTGGGAAGGGGCTGCATCCCTTCCACCTCCAGTTTTTAATCAAGGTCGGCCTATGCTGCCATCTGGCTAAAGGCGCAGTGGAGTTGCAGAAATTTGTTTTTGGGGAACAACCCCACAGCCCTACTAAGGGGATAAATCTTCCTTGGCCCCCAGGCGTGGCGCAGTGATCAAGCTGCCTAAGCTGGCTCAAACTGGCTATTGTAAAGTTCGGCGTAAAAGCCCCCGCGGGCCATAAGCTCTTCGTGGGTCCCTTGCTCTACTATGCTCCCATCCCGCACAACTAAGATTAGGTCAGCGTTTCGGATGGTTGATAGGCGGTGTGCTATTATGAAAGTCGTCCGGCCACGCATGAAGGAATCCAGCGCTTCTTTGATTAAAAGCTCGGTATGGGTATCAACGGAGCTGGTTGCTTCATCAAGGATTAGCATGGGAGGGTTGGCCAAAATGGCTCTGGCAATGGTCAAAAGCTGCTTTTGCCCCTGGGAGAGGTTGGTCATCTCCTCATTGATTACCGTGCGGTAACCTTCCGGGAGTGAACGGATAAATCGGTCAATGTGGGCCAGCCGGGCTGCTTCTACAACCTCTTCATCGGTAGCTCCATCCCGCCCATAGCGGATGTTATCCATAACGGTGCCATTGAATAGCCATGTGTCCTGAAGCACCATTCCGAAAAGCCGCCTGAGGTCAGAGCGGGCAAACTCCCGGATATCATGCCCATCTATGAGGATAGCCCCTTCGTCTACGTCGTAGAAACGCATGAGGAGTTTAACCAAGGTTGTTTTTCCCGCCCCAGTAGGACCAACTATGGCTATCTTCTGGCCAGGTTGGATTCGGGCAGAGAAACCTTTTATTACAGGCTTGCCCGGAATGTAACTGAAATGAACATTACGGAACTCCACCTCTCCCCTAACTTCCTCCAGCCGGACCGGATGTTCGGGGTCTGGGCTCTCTTCCTCTTCGGCAAAGAATTCAAAGACTCGCTCGGCTGCAGCCAAGGTTTGCTGTAGAATGTTGGAAATATTGGCCAGCAAGGTAATGGGTTGGGTAAAAGAGCGGATGTATTGGATGAAAGCTTGGATATCGCCGATGGCAATGCGGCCATGGACCGCAAGGTATCCGCCCAGTATGACCACAGCCACATAGCCCAAGTTTCCTATGAATCCCATGACCGGCATCATTATTCCGGAAAGGAACTGGGCTTTCCAGGAGACGTTGTAAAGTTGCTGATTGTAGTGATTGAATTGGCTTATGCTCTTCTCCTCACCGTTGAAGGCTTTTATCACTTCATGTCCCCCGAAAGCTTCTTCTACATAGCTATTCACTCGGCCAAGGTGCGCTTGTTGCTGAGCAAAGAGCCGCTGGGAACGGCTGATTATGAACATCACCACCCCGCTGGATAGCGGAATTATGAGCAGAGCAACCAAGGTCATTTGCCAAGAGATGGAAAACATCATGGCTAACATCCCTAACACTGTCACGAAGGAGGTGATAATCTGGGTCAAGTTCTGGTTCAGGGTTTGGTTGATGGTATCAACATCGTTGGTCAAGCGGGAGAGAATTTCGCCGTGCTGTGTCCCGTCAAGGTAGCGGAAAGGGAGTCGCTGGATTTTGGCCATAATTTCCTGACGAAGCCTGTAAGTCACCTTTATTGCCACATTGGTCATAAGCCAGCCCTGAGCATAGCCCAAGCCGGCGGAAAGGAGGTAAAGCCCAAGCACGGACAGGAGTATTCTTCCAATAGCGGCAAAGTCAACCTGTCCTGTTCCCATTAGCTGGGCGATGAGGCCCTCAAAAAGCTTTGTAGTAGCCGAACCGAGTATTTTAGGGCCGAATATAGAGAAAGCAGTGGAAGCCCCGGCTAAGAGGAAAACGATGAGGACGGTGATGCGGTATGGGCTTAGGTAAGCGATGAGCTTGCGGGCCGCCCCAATGAAGTCCTTTGGCTTTTCCACCGGACCAAATCGCATATGGCCTGGGCCTCCTCCCATTGGCCCATGGCCGAAGGGGCTTCGCACTCCAGAGACAAGAGGGCCAGAAGGGCGGGTTGTTCTCATATCCTTACCTCCTCAAGCTTAAGCTGCGATAACGCAATATCCCGGTAAATCTCGCATCTCTCCATAAGCTCCTCATGGGTTCCCTGTGCGATAAGCTGACCCTCATCCAGCACCAGGATACGGTCGGCATCTTTTATAGTAGCAACCCTCTGGGATACGATGATTATAGTGCTTCCCCTGAGGTAATCCCGAAGGGCCCGCCGCAACCTGAGGTCGGTCTGATAATCCAGCGAGGAAAAGCAATCGTCAAAGATGTAGATTGAAGCCCGCTTAACCAAAGCGCGGGCAATGGTCAAGCGCTGGCGTTGCCCACCGGAGAAATTAACCCCTCCCTGAGCGACCGGCAGGTTAAATCCGTGGGGATTGGAAAGGATGAAATCCATGGCCTGAGCCACTTCCAGAGCTTGATGCAATCGCTCCCTCGGGGCCTCCTCATCGGCAAAACGCAAGTTGGATTCAACCGTCCCGCTGAAGAGGTTGGCATGCTGCGGCACGTAACCGATTTGGGCCCTCAAATCTTTAAGGCGGACTTGCCTGATGTCCACCCCGCTTATGCGTATTTCCCCCTCGGTCGGATCGTAGAAGCGGAGGATGAGGTTTATAAGCGTGGATTTCCCTGAGCCCGTGGTTCCGATTATTCCTACGGTTTCGCCAGGCTGGATGGTAAAGTTAATATCGCGGAGCACATACTCTTCAGCATTCGGGTAGCGGAAAGATACGTGGCGAAACTCTATTGTAGGCCTGAAGGGATAAGGCAGTGGAATGGGTTTTTCGGGGTCTTTTACAATTGGCTCTATTTCCAAAACCTCAGCTATGCGGTTGGCAGCTACATCGGCTCTTGGGACCATTATGGAAAGCATGGAAAGCATCATGAAGGAGAAAAAGACTTGCATGGCATACTGGAGGAAAGCCATCATATCCCCAATCCTTATAGTAGACTGGGCTACTTGATGCGCTCCAACCCAGATTATGAGGATTGAAATGCCGTTCAACAAGAACATGGTCAGAGGCATCATCATTACAAAGACGCGGTTAACGTAGAGGGCCGTTTGAGTTAGTTCCCGATTGGCTTGGTCAAATCGCTCCTCTTCGTACTTTTGCCGATTGAAAGCCCTGACCACCATGGCGCCGGCTAAATTTTCCCTGGCAATTCTATTTAGCTGGTCCAGGAGTTCTTGGATTAACTTAAACTTGGGGACAGCGAGCCTAAAGCCAAGGGCCACCAAACCTACGAGAATTCCAACCCCAAGGCCCAGTACCCACCACATGGATGGACTCTTGCTAATGGCTCGCACCACAGCTCCTATCCCTATGATGGGGGCATAGAAAGCCATGCGCAATAGAAACACCGATACTGTCTGAATTTGGGTTATATCGTTAGTGACCCTGGTTATGAGGGAAGCGGTGGAAAAGCGGTCCATTTCGGCTCCGTAGAAGCTCATAACCTTTTCAAAGAAGAGGCGCCTTAAATCGCGTGCCAAGCCTGCCGCTACTCTTGCGGCCAGGAAGCCAACGGTTATGGTTATGGCTGCAGCGAGCAAAGCTATGAGAAGCATCTGCCCACCCGTTCGGAGTATGTAGGAGTTTTGGAGCCGGCTTACATCCATTCCCATTGCTTCGTATTCGGCCTTTATAGCTCTGGCCGCCGCTTGAACTAAAGCTTTTTCCCCTCCCAAGGCTTCAAACCTTCGGTCCACGGCCTCAATTAAGCGCTTCCGCTGTTCAAAAGGCAAGCGCCCGATAAGGGCAAAGAGGTCAATCCCCGCAGGAAGCTTGGACAAATCCAAGCCAAGGCCCGGCATAAGCATTCGTGCCTGTTCAGGATGAGTTTGGGCCTGCTCTATCCCTTGGACCAAAACAATAGCCCTGGCTATAGCCAGCTGGAGCCGCTCAAGAGTAGCGGCATCGGTAGTCTTAAGCACATAAATCGGACCTTGAGCCAAGGCTGGGTAACTATTGAGATAGGCCTCGTAGTTCGGCGAAGTTTGGTCCACAAGCGAGTACAAATCCTTAACTTCAGCCTTCTCCTCCTCGGTTAAGAAGAGGTAAAGGCGGTCCATAGTGGATTGACGCAATGCTTCTGGTATAGCTCTCTCCACCCCTCCTTGTTGGATTCCAACATTGACGATGCGGGACATGTAATCAGGGAGAGCCAAATCGGCATTGGCTTGGATGAAAAGGAGAACGACAATGAGCAAGATATGGGGGTAGAAAGGCTTGGCGTGTTTGAGAAGCTTAAGCATCTATTACCTCCTTTTTAGCCGAGCATCTGATTCCCTTTACTGGATTGCGGCAACGAAAACCTGAAAGCCTTGGCTGAGGCCTCGTCCAGGGAATTTATTTTGGTATTACCCTGCCAGTGTAACCATCTACAATCACCACTTGCCCATCCTTTAGGTTTGACGTAGCTCCTTTTACCCCTGTTACGGCCGGGATATTGTACTCCCTGGCAACTACAGCCCCATGGGAAAGTTGCCCACCAACTTCCATTACCAGCCCTTTTATCTTGCCGAAAACTACCGTCCAACCAGGGTCTATTGCCCTAACTACTAAGATATCGCCCGGCTGAACTTTATCCAGTCCGGCAGGGGTTAAAACAACCTTAGCCGGCCCCGAGGCTACCCCTGGGCTTACTGGTATCCCCTCCCATGCTGCTTTTTCCATTAAGGGCTTATCCCCCTGAAGGAAGAGGGGGTAAACTGCTGCTGGGTCTGCTCTTTCTAATTCTCTGAAGACAATGCGCCGAGCTTGGGCCAGAGGTACAGGGATTGGTTTACCAAGGCAAGCCTCGCTAAGCTCTTCCCACGTTAGGAAGAAGACGAGGGAACCATCGGTAAGCTTGCCTTGATTCTCCAATGCTTTGCCGATTTTCAAGGCTGTTTGGCGCATAAAGGCCAGGATTTCCTGCCAATAGAAACGTTGCTCTTCCCTCAAGAGGGCATAAGGTTTGGCCAAAGTCAAGAACAAAGCCAGAAGAACTCTCCTGAAGTGGTCACGGAAAACCAGTGGCTTGGCACTTACACTTTCGCGCTTGGGTTCAAGGGAAGAGGCTATTCTGAGCACTTGCTCAGGCTCCTCGGCAAAAGTGGGCCGGTAAACGTCCAGGGAGAAAGAGCGGTGCCCGTGGACTCTGAGGAAATCCCCCAATGCCCTTTCCCGATCCGGGCTGTTAAGCACTTCCTGAAGGGCTTGACCCATATCGGCCGTTTTCGTGCTCAAGTTAGAAAGAAGCTCCGAAGCGACTTTGGTGGCTTCCCGCGGCTTCAGCCAAAAGCTAAGGAAAAGCTTGAGGAGGCCATAGCTTATGTCAGCCCAAGTAAGGCTCCAGCGGTGAATGGAAAGGAGCTTGCGGTTCAGTGCCTGCGCTTTTTCCATAAGAGACCACAATTCGGCAAGGTTATCGGTGGAATCCAAAGCTGAGCGTAAAGATTGCAGTTTGGCCTGATGGAGCGAAGTGTAGCGTTTCCAAACCAAGTAGTTCAATGGTGACCAGTTCAGGGGATCGCGAAGGAAGTGGCACAGCAGGGAAATCGGGAAAAGGAGGGGTAAGGAGATTGCTCTGCGCAGCCCAGCGTTTCCATTGGGGAAGTAACCCCTTGCCCCTTCCGGCAGTAAGAAATCGGGGAAAGGCCTGTAAATCCTCTGGAAAATGGCCAAGTTAACGTAAGGCCTCCCGAAATAAAGGCGCGTTGCCCGCAGCTTTTCCGCATCCCGAAAGCCCATGTAGCGCAAAGGGTCACGGAAGGCCAGCTCCTCAACTAATGGCTTTATGATGCTCCAACCAAGCGGAGATAAGGGCTCGGAAAACCGCTCATTGAAGAAACCGCTGGTCCAGATTTCTTCCCCTCCAGGCTCGGTGAAGAAAAGCCAAGCCTTCCGGCGGAGTGTCACTTCAACGGTAAGCGGTCTTGTCTGGAGCAATAAAAGCTCGCCTCCTCTGTAACACCACTCTACATCCTGAGGGGAACCGAACGTTTCCTCAAGGGCTAAGGCCATTTCTGCAATTGCTTTAACTTCCTGGGCTGAGAGGATTTTCCCCCCTTGTGGTTCCTCCCCCTTTCTGAACTGGTAGCGCTCCGGCTGAGCTTCCCCACTTACCAGCGCTTCCCCAAGGCCCTCCACTGCTTCTACCACCACTATCTCTTCCCCCGTGACAGGGTCACGGGTAAAGGCTACTCCTGCTTTCTCGGCCGGGACCATCAACTGGATGAGAACAGCCATTTCCCCAACTGGTAAATTATGGAAAGAGCGGTAGCTCAGGGCCTGGGGATTATTTAGAGAAGCAAGGCAATTTGCGATTGCTTCTTCCAAGCGTTCGGGAGGGACGTTTAGGAAAGTAGAAGCCTGGCCGGCGAATGAAAAAGAGCTGGAATCCTCCACAGTAGCGGACGAACGTACGGCCAATCGGCCTGGGGGCAAGCTTTGGAGGTGCTTTTTTACCTCTTCCCTGAGCTGTGGCAATTCCCTGCTTTCCCTTAAAAGCTGGGAAGCAAAAGTAGTAAGGCAAAAGCCTGGTGGGACAGGAAAACCATCCCTCAAAGCCCTGGCAAGGTTAGAAGCCTTGAACCCCACCAAGGAGGGGTCCAAGCATCTCGGGTCCTCCAAGCTTAAAACCAAAGGCTTTTCCATCGTAACAAAAAATTAGCCCCTAAGGCCTTAGCCTTCGGGGCACAGATGTTAATTTCAGGCTTAATTTAAGCGGCCGCTTTTGCCACGTAAGAATTAAACAACTTCATCAGGCGAGACTTGCGCCTGGCGGCATTGTTTTTGTGGATGACGCCTTTCTCGGCTGCTTTGTCCAGGGCACTTATAGCGAGCCTCAGCGCTTCCTTAGCTTCTTCAATTTTCCCTTCGGCTAAGAGCTTGCGCACCTTCTTGACGAAAGTGCGGGCCCTGGAGCGATAGTACATGTTCCTAAGGCGCCTTTTTTGAGATTTTCTCAGCTCCTTCTCTGCCGATTTAGTGTTAGGCAACGCTCACCTCCTAAGCAAAGATTTTTTCTCAAGTTTTTATAATACACCATTTTGCCGAGCTTGTCCAATTAGGCCCTCTTTGCGGCGTGTCCCAGGGCCGTGAGTATACTCATTCTCCCGCCCTCGTTTGCTGATAGCCCGCTAATGACACACCCCTATAGCAGAGGGTTAGGAGAAAGTCAAACAAGGGTGCCCGATTTGACCCCCGAGGCCTAAGCGTGGATAATTTTATTGAGAAGCCAAAAGGAGTAGAAAATGAAGCCATCAATCATAGCGATAGATGGACCAGCGGCTGCGGGGAAAAGCACTTTGGGCGAAAGGCTCGCTCGGGAGCTCGGTTACACCTACTTTGATACCGGGGTCATGTACAGAGCAATAACTTGGATTGCCCTCAAACGAGGGATACCAGTGGAGGATGAAGAAGCTGTTACCGCCCTCGCCTTTTCCCTCCACATTGAGGTCACAACACCTACTGTTCAGGATGGAAGGCAATGCTCTGTTTTCGTGGATGGGGAAGATGTAACCTGGGATATCAGAAGGCCTGAAGTTGACAGAGTTGTTTCCATTGTCTCCGCTTACCCAGGGGTTAGGAAAGCTCTCCTAAACCAGCAACGCCGCATCGGCTTGAGAGGGAGAATGGTCGTAGTCGGGAGGGACATTGGAACAGTTGTGCTTCCGGAGGCTGACCTCAAGATTTACCTTGACGCCTCTTTGGAAGAGAGGGCAAAGAGGCGCTGGAAGGAACTTCTGGCTATGGGCAAAGACATCTCTTACCAAGAGGTCCTGGAAACAATGCGGGACAGAGATAGAATAGATAGCACTCGCTGCGTTGCCCCGCTCCACCCAGCCGAAGACGCCATAATCATTGACACCACTTCTATGGACATAGATGAAGTCTACCGCAAAGTCTTGGAGATAATCGGTAATGCTTAGGAAGATTTTCCGCAGGATTGCGGTTCCAATCTTAAGAATTTTGTTCCGTCTGCTCACAAGGATAGAAGTCCGAGGGCAAGAAAATGTGCCCCAAAAGGGGCCGGTTATCATCGCCATAAATCACTTGGGCCATTTGGATGCCCCTTTGGTAGTGGCCTTCGCTCCAAGGGAAGTGGAAGGCATAGCCTTGGCTGATTTATATAAAGTGCCTTTTACAGGCCAACTCCTCCGTCTCTACGGAGTTATCCCAGTGCACCGCGATGAGTTTGACCGCAAAGTAATCCAATCATCTTTGGAGGTATTAGCTCAAGGTAAAGCCTTGGCTCTGGCACCAGAGGCCCGCCGTAGCCCTTCCAAAGCCCTGGAGAAAGCCCGGAACGGAGTAGCTTACTTGGCAATGAAGGCCCAGGTGCCAGTCATCCCTACGGCTATAACCGGAACTGAAGATGCAGTGGAGAAGCTCCTTCGGTTCCGTAGGCCCCGGCTATCCTTAACCTTTGGCAAGCCCATTTATCCCCCACCTTTCTCCAGGAATAAAGCCCTGATAGAATCCTTCACGGAGAAAATCATGAGGGAGATTGCATCCATGCTCCCGCTGCAGTACCGCGGATATTACTCTTAAGCCAAGGAGGAAAACCATGCCTTTCCCTTTGAAAGCTCAAGGCAGAACTTTAATCCTCGGTCACCGGGGGGCTAAGGGTTATGCCCCAGAGAATACTTTCCCATCTTTTCAGAAAGCTTTGGAGCTTGGAGTAGACATGATTGAACTTGATGTGCACATCACCAGGGATGGGGAAATTGTAGTCTGTCACGATGATTCCCTGGAACGCACGACTGGCTTGCGCAAGCTCATCGGGGAATTAACCTGGGAAGAAATCCGCGCCCTTGATGCTGGCAAGTGGTTCGGACCGGAATTCGCCGGGGCTAAAATCCCCCTGCTGGAAGAAGTGTTAGAATGGGCCAAGGGCAAAGTTCCAGTAGTAGTGGAGGTAAAAAGAGGATTCGGTGAGCGAGAGGATATAGTGGAGAGGACGATTGAGGTAATAAAGGCTTGCAATATGGAAAGAGATGTGGCGATAATCTCTTTTGACCACCGCTTCGTGAGGAAAGCTAAGGAAATTGCTCCCGAGATAGTGGGAGGAATCCTCTACGTGGGAGCTTTAGTGGATCCAATAAGGGCAGCCAGGGATGCTTTGGCCGATGCCATTCACCCGCACTTTGCCTACGTGGACCGAGAGCTTGTGGAAAGAGCTCACGAAGCCGGTCTTGCCATAAGCACTTGGGTGGTAAACGACCCCGAAACGGCTCGCCTTTTGGCATCGTGGGGGGTAGACTGCATCGGCTCCGATTATCCGGATAGGGTAAAGAAAGCCTTGGAAAGGCCTTAGCGGCCGCCCCAGTTCCTCAAGACCAACGGGAGGAAAACTTTTCGCACCCCGCTAATCGCTTGCCCGGTTATCTGTATATTGCGCACTCCTGCCCAGTTATTGACCTCGCAGCTTTCCGCCACACACCCGTTAACATTATCGCAACCCCATGAGGAATCACCAACGTCAACGTAAGCATAGAGGTCATAAGCTCCCGGTTCTCTTACAGCAAGCTCAGGGTTAACGTTGAAAGTAACGGAGTAGTAGCCACCACTTACCAAACTTGAGCTGGGGATCCATTCAAAGCAATATTTTTGGTATCTATCAGGGCAAGCCTGCAGCAATCCGTTTGCATCGCTTGAGCGGGATGGAGGGCTTGAGGGGTGAGGCTTCAGGTAAAGGTACAGGCCTACCCATTCCCGGCCAGTAACGGACTGATTGCCCTGATTGTGCACAGTTACGGTAACACGCAGGGTTCCAGTAATGGGCACGGTGGTGGACGAAACCTCCAGCTTTTCCACAACGAGGTCTACGCCACCGGTTATATCCCAATCATAAGCGATATTGTTCCAGGGGTCCCACTCAGGCTGGGAGGTGGAAATAGTAACCGTAACCCCCAAGCTTGTCGGCGGATTAGACGAAACGGAGGCATTGAAGGTAAGTTGGCCGCTTGCTCCGGCTGAAATTGGGCCGACAGTGCGGGTGAAGTAATTGCCGGAGCCAGACCAGCCGGGGTTAGAGCCAGGGTTGAGGCCAGGGCTAAGGGATATCCCAATCACTGCGCTTCCAACCTCAGCCCCGCACACATTGGTATAGGCTATAGAGTAAATGAGGGTTTCGCCAGCGCTTACCAAAGCCTTACCATCGCTAACCGATACCGCAAGGTCTGGGAGGAAGGTTACTGGATGTTCAACCTTCGGCCCCTTTGAGCCGCTGAAGGTTCCGTAGCTTTCCGTGTCTTTTATCCCGTAAGATTCGTTGGTTATGGTGAAAGCTTGGCAGCGAGCAATGGATGGATTAACGCGGACAGTAAAGCTTCTCTGACCAGAAGTCCCCTGCCCAAGGCTTATCCCGCTCCAGGAAAGCACTCCATCGCTCACGTTAGCCCCGCCAGCGTCTACCAAAGTAACGTTAGCCGGAAGGAGGTCGGTCACTATTACATTGCGGGCAATTCCGCCGGTGTTGGTGAAGTAAAGGGTGTAAGTGATTAGGTCGCCGGGGAAGATGGGAGTTCCTGTTGGAGGCAAAGCCCCTTTGCTTACGGAAAGAGCCGGGCACCCGGCTATGGTATGGGTCAATGGAGCAGAGGCAGTAAGGCCAAGCCCACTTCCGGTGGCGTAAGCGATGTTAGCGATAGTGCTTTGGGTGCAAGTTATAACTCTGGCGGTAAAGGTTAACTGTGCCGAACTTCCTGCTCCTAAGCTCCCTATACTCCAGCTAAGGACACCGCCAGCGTAAGAAGGAGGCGGAGACCCGCTTATAAACTCAAGCTTTGCATCCAGCGGATCTGTTACCACTACCCCTGAAGCAGCAGCACCGCCAATGTTAGTGATTACGATGGAATAAGTTATCAAATCACCGCCTTGAACCACGCTCTGGGGCAATGGCTGGGAAGCTTTGGTAAGGACAAGGTAAGGGGTAAGCGCAGCTACAATGTGAGTTACTGAATTGCTATTAACAGAGGCCAAGCACTCGGCCCCAATGTAAGCGTAATCGGTTATGGTTCCGGAAGCATCGCTTTTTACCTTGGCTGTAAAAGTTACAAGGCCAGAAGCTCCAGGGCCAAGGTAACCCACTGTCCAGCTTACGACATCCCCAACCTTTGTCCCCCCACTGATATACTCCAACCTTGAGTCAAGCGGGTCTGTTATCACCACACCCATGGCCGGGGATTGGCCAGTATTGGTGTAGCGGATAGTGTAGGTAATGGTAGTGCCAGGGGTTACTGAAGAGCCAGAAGGTGGATTAGCCTCTTTGGTTATTTGCAAAATCGGCGAACCGGCTACAGTGTGCGTTACAGTATTAGAGGAGAAGACATCGGAATGGACAGCCGAAGCGCGAGCGATATTGGAGATTGTGCGGCCTTCTTCAATCCCGCATTTAACTTTGGCTACCAAGCTAACGGTTCCAGAAGAGCCTGGCCCCAAAGGCCCAACTGTCCAAGTGACAATGCCATTGGAATAATTGCCCCCTGGCGCACTCACAAAATTCAGCAAGGCTGTATCAAGGGCATCGGTTAAGTTAATAGTAAAGGTGTAATAGCCGGCATTGGTTACGGTGATGGAGTAAGTTATCAAATCGTACCAGCGGACTTGGGAGCCAGGAGACGGGGTAGAGGATTTGGCAACTGAAAGCCTCGTGCCTTTTACAATGTGGGAAGTTTCGTTGCTGACCTGGGAAAGGACTGGTTCGGGTTCGCCAGAAACAAAGGCTTTAGAAAAAGCTACGTTGGTAACCACAGTTCCAGCTGGTAAATTTGGAATTATGCGGGCAGTGAAGCTAAGTTCTCTGGTTTCACCAGCCAGCACGTTGCTCAGCGTCCAAGAGATAACCCCGTTTTCCAGAACTCTTCCGCCAAAGGAGACAATATCGTAAAGGCGGGAAAGGTCCACTGGGTCGGTTATATTTACCGTGGAGAAATTAGTGCGGTAAAGGTTGGAGAACACCAGCGTATAAGTAATAGGCTGGTTCCAGTAGACAGTGCTTCCCGATGCAGGAGAAGCGATCTTGGGGAAGGAGCGGATTCCGGTTATCTGAAGGGTGTAAGTAGCGGAAATGGGCGCAAATGTGTAAACCCTTCCTAAGGCATCAGTGATCGGGGGATGAGAAATCCAGACAGTGTTAGTGATGTATTCCGAAGTTATGCCTTCGTTAATCTTTACACGGAAACGGGCCTGATTAAGTGCACCGTATGGTCCGACGCTTGCAGTCTTGGTGTATAGATTACCGCCAGCCCAGTTCCATCCCCAACCGACAAAGGTTGTATCCGATGGGAGCACTTCGGTCAAGATTGCCTTGGGCAAATCAACCCCGCCGGTATTGGAGAAAGTCAGGATGAAGTCAAGGATATCCCCGGGGGAGGCTATGCCCAAGTAACTTGTTTTAGTTATGCTTAACTGAGGATCAGGCACATCGTAGTAAAATTCAATCCAGTCCAGGGATGGGGT
>Ga0185307_1001471_pt1 | contig 13046 bp, 16 predicted proteins | sample LHCtaG_FD_128010 | JGI IMG/M metagenome (GOLD analysis project Ga0185307, IMG submission 128010) | Hot spring microbial communities from Little Hot Creek, USA to study Microbial Dark Matter (Phase II) - LHC4sed_matched (SPADES... | ecosystem: Environmental > Aquatic > Thermal springs > Hot... | reverse complement strand
TATTGTTCTAGAAGAGATTTAATCAATCTACCTTTAGCAGGCCAACGCATATTCCCAGGATCACTACCACTTTCATAGTCTGCTATCTCAAGCTTCTTCATTAACTGGACATGAGGAGGCTGCTCTAAGACAGCTCTAGACTTAGCTACCTCGTAGCGTACTAAGTACTCTAGGTTGCTATAGTTTTTGAAGTCAAAATCCTCGATAGGAGTCATCCCACCATCTGGGGTTAATATAAACCAGTAAGACTTCAATTTCTCCTCCATCAATAATGCTTTTGATAGAGGCTCTCCCCCTGATTCTATGCGATCACCATAACTTTTAAGCTGCTCAGCTAATGGGTGACCCTTGACAGAGATCACTAAACGTTTATTCCATCCAAAAGGAGCACAATATATCTGAATCTTCTTTGAAGATGCTTCTTCTCTAATCTTTTTAAGTATATTTAGTGCTTTATGTGGAGGAGCCAGGTTAGTGCTTAGATGAGCATATGGATATAATACCAATCTATTTATCTTCATTCTATCCATAAAATCTAGAGAATCTTTAACAACTTCATCTGCTAATTCTTCAGAATCATCTTTCTCAATACTAATGAGAAGTAGGAGAGCATCATCTACTCTATAAACTTTCTTTTCTACATCTTCGTATACTGAACTCTCTATCTGAATCGGCTCATACTCAACAAAATCAACATGTAGTTGAAGCACCTTCAACGCTTAAACACCTGAGCTAAATCTTCTTGCAGGCTACTTTAAAGTTTTCCTAACTTCTAAGATCTAAGAAGACTTAGGAGAAATCTACCTAGTATAGGCATACCATATACATATAGATAAAAAGAAGAGCAAATAGGGAAATAAGGGAAGAATGAAGAAAGATAGATTGATACCTAAAACAATGGCTTCTCAACATCCTGATAACGCTTCTATCCCGACTTGGTGCACTAGCGATGTGATAGCTGGAGAAGATGAAGTATATGAGGCATACTACAATTTTTCTATTCTAGGATGTCAGGAAGTGATGTGGGATGCAGAAGGTAAGGACATAGATCCACAGGTAGTGAGAAAACTTCTAACAAAATACGGGGAATATTTCTCTGAAAATAAGCTTGGTGAAGATGTTTTTCTAACTCTTAGACTTCCCAACCCGTTAATAGAAGTAAGTGAGAAGAAGATATTCTTAGAAACTCTTGAATCCATACCTAAACATAACGATGTTGCAAGTCATTTCTATAATGACTATCCTACAATCTCTATTTTTGAAGTAATCTTACCTTTTACGACAAGCCATGTCGACTTGATAAGAATTAGAGAAACATATAGAAAAGTTATCGTTGAACCTATAAAAGAGCAGATAGATCACTATGGTCTAAAACTAAAAGAAATAGTAGGAGAAGCTTATCCTAGAGAGATAGAAGTCATACCACTTATGGAAGACTTTAACTCTCTAACTACTTCCGACCAGATATTAACCAGATACATTGAACTTGTTTCGCCGAGCTACGTTAGAGTCTTTATAGCAAGGTCTGATCCAGCATTAAACTACGGATTTGTATCCGCTACTCTTCTTGCAAAGTTAGCCTTATCGAAACTTTGGAATCTTGAGACTCATTCAGGCATAAAAATATATCCAATAATTGGGGCAGGTTGTTTACCTTTTAGAGGTCATAACTCGCCTGAGAATATTGATGGCTTTCTACAGGAATACAGTGGAGTCTGGACAGTAACAATACAATCTGCTTATAGATATGATTACCATGAAAATAAAGCCTGTGAAGCTGTGAAGAAATTAAACACCATCCTTCCTTACAGTAAGCCGAAGGATTTTACTGGAATAGAAGAGGCTATTACTCGTTTAGTGCAGAAGTTCTTAGAAAAATACCAACAATCTCTTGAACTAGCAATTGATGCTGTAAATCACATAGCACCATTAATTCCATCTCGTAGAAGTAGAAAGCTGCACATCGGCCTATACGGATACTCTAGGAATTTTAAAGGTAAATCTTTACCACGTGCAATACCATTTACAGGTGCATTTTATTCTCTAGGCATACCTCCAGAATTTATAGGTATGAGAGTATTGAAAAATCTAAACGAAGAAGAATATGATATCCTGAGAGAAGCTCATGTCAGACTTAGGGAAGACTTGGAGGAAGCAGGTCGAAGAGTTGTATGGGATGCTATATCCCTCCTAGTAGAATATAGAGGAAAGCTCTCTAAACATTTCTCAGAAGATTTTTTTGAGAAGTTCGTCCCCCTCTATCTCGAAGACTTGGAAACGGTTTCAGAGATAATTGGTATAAAGATTGGTGGAAGAAGCCTATCAGATCGGAGATATGCTAACGTTATAGAGAATTTCCTGATATCATTAATAGAAGAAGAATATGATGTAGCTAAACAAGAATTAGTTGAAGCTGCTAGACTACGGAAATCAATAGGTTAGAAATCTGAAAGAACATTTATCTTCCAGGTGTCAAATAAGCAGATTCGTAGGACTTTAGTGTTTTAACCTTGATAGAAGAAATGTTGCAGCTAAGGTTATTGCTAAGATAATAGCGCTTACCAGTGTAACAACCAGGATTTCTTGAACCAGGCTTTGTTTAACTGATATACCTAGGAGAGCCCATATCACTACTAGCCCATATGCAAAGTCTTTCCTTGTTATTACGACGAATATAGTAATCATTAGAGCGATTAAGATGATTGTAATGCCCCATGTGTTTACACTTATCCCAAAACCGTCCCAGTTAACTGAAACTAGAGTAACGGCGACATTTGCTATAGTAGCGATAGTAATCCAGCCTAGATAAACACTGAAAGGAAGGTGGAAAACAATTTCATCACGTAACCGTATTCTTATTTTCCGATGCCTAAGCGGAGATAGATCAATATCAAAGTTGCAAGAAGCAAGAATATGATAAGAACTGACAATGTAAGAAACTCGAACTGCCAAGAGAAGAGCCAGACAATGTTTAAAATACAGCTAATCAAAAACAGCCAACCTACTTTTTCTCTATATTTTTTTCATTTCATCACTTGGTAGTGCCTGTGAGATTACGAAAATAGCTAGTAAGATATATATATAACGCCCCATATTGAGAAGACGTAACCTGCAGGGGTTATTAAGGTCGGATTTTCATCAGAGATTTGAGCGGTATTTTTACCACCAATCACCGTGGTGCTGGCCGCCAGTATGTTCACTAAGATTGTAGCAATAAAGCCTACAATGTTTATCCATCTTAAAAAAGACGATGAATCAACCCTCATCAAGGCCGCCAATCTACTTTCTCTGATCATAGAAATATTAAGTTTTCTTTAATTACGGACTCTACCTCACTTTTTGTTCTAATTGTAAGTAATCTCTTTTTCAGATACTAGCCATCATTTCAGTTTTAAGATTTTAAAATGTTTTATTAATGAAGTCTTCCAGAAGTAGAATAAGAAAATTAATAAATTAAGACTTGGCATAGTGATGTATGAATAGCTTAGAGACCAAGCCTATCCTAGTTTTTGAACTGGTCGGTATAGTTTTCATAGTTCTTGTTGGGAGTGCTCTACACTTTACTTTTGATTTATCTGGTGGTAATCTTCCTGTCGGAGTCTTCTCTGCAGTCAATGAGAGTGTTTGGGAGCATTTAAAGCTAAGTTTTTGGCCGGCTCTCACCTATGCAATCATTGAGTATGGTTTTTTAAAGAAGAGAACCGACAACTTCTTTCCTGCTAAAGCGGTAGGCATCTACCTCATGCCTTTAGTTATTGTTTCATCATTCTACTTTTATCAAACATTTATTGAAGAAAACCTATTACTCGACATCCTCATTTTTATCTTAGCTGTAGTAGTAGGACAATTAACAAGCTATAAATTGATGAATCTAAAGACTAGAAAGATCTACCTAGAACTTTCCATTACAGGGCTAATCCTGCTTGCAAGTCTTTTCATAATTTTTACTTTCTATCCACTAGAGATACCCATATTCCAAGACCCTGTAACTGGAGGATATGGGGTCAAGGCGCAAAGTTCTTACTTATAATGATAACATAAGTCGTTGAATCTTCTGATATGATGAATAACCCACATCTTCAGCGACATATCCAGATCTTATCTATTGATACTAAATATTAAACTGAGCAGCAAAAATCTGTATTAAAATTAAAATCTCTCTAGAGAGAATTTTCAATTCTTATTATAAAAAGAACATAGAGGTAATAGAGATGACCATCGTAAAGGTAAGATACGGCTTTTCAACTACTCAGATATGAAGGCTGTTATAGAATAAGAAGAAATTTAGAGGAAATGAATTGACCGCAAAATAAAACCTCTGCTTATTTTTTATAGACATGATATTATTCGCCGGGGGTGGGATTTGAACCCACGAGCCCCGTCGGGGCATCGGCTAACCCATCATATTCTGACCCATCATTCTAATAGTGATCTCGAGGCCGACCCTCTACCTGGCTAAGGTACCCCGGCTCAAGATAAACTTGCTCGTAGAGCTATTTATCTTTAATAATCTAGTTATATCTTTGCTGGTAGTTGTTCTAGGTTTGGATATATTTGTCCAAAGAATTCTATTAAAATGTATTCTATTGTGGCTGCGATTAGAAGAAGCACTGCTACTGCAGCGATTGATATTATCAGCCATCTTGATTCTATTCTGCTTTTCTTCTTAAAGATGCTGTATGCGAATATTATGCTTTCTGTAAAGGCTGTTCCATAAGCTAGGAATTCTATCAATCCATAAAATGTTATGATTGTCATCGAGATCAAGAATATTGAAGGTATTCCCGTTGAAGCTGCTAATGAACCTATTAATCTTCCTGTAAAATAGATTACGTAACCTCCAATAAACGGTCCAACTATTGGGATAAATATGATTAACGAGATCATGAAGTTGTTCAAGAAGATGTCTATGATGGTGTATTTTTCTCTGAGTATTCTTTCAGCTTCTTCCATTAGAGAAGTCATCTCATCAGCTGAGAGAGGCATTATCGAAGCAATATATAGAAGAGAATAGAATGAGATTGTAATAATTATTATAAAGATTATCCGATTCTTTACACTTAACATTCCTCTCCAGGTTGAATTATTATTCTTCAAGCTTCTCATCAACATTCTTTAGTATTTCTTGGTAGATTCTATTCTGATCCTTTAATTTAGGTATTACTGATAGACTTAACGGATCGGCATCCCTCAAGACAGCAGCATACAGACTAACATAATCAACTAAAATTAGCAGAGAGAGTATTTCTCCCATAATGCTTCCTGCTTGAACTTTTAACTCAATATATCTTTCTTGGAGGAAGCTTGAGAGAAGTCTATAAACCTCGTTTATTTCTCTTGGTTCATCGGAAAGTCTTGGAGCTAGTAGAATCGTTTTCTCATTAAGTACTTCAATATCATTATGTAGTGCTTCAGGGATTTCGCAGAAATGTGAGAAAAGTTTACTATTTTCATTAAGTTGACATTTTAAGCGGTATGCTATTGGAACAGCTTTCCCATAACCATATACTACAGGGAACATATTAACAATCTTTAATGCTGTTTTCTTTGCTAAGTTTTTATCCGTGGGAGTCTCGGGGCTCACTATATCTTGAACAGTCTTAGCTACATCTAGGTTTTCAATAAAATCTTCAATCTTAATACCTAGAGATTTTATTAAGCCTACCACGGCTCCAAATGTATGGGGGAAAGCATATCTAGGAGGTATGCCTTGCTCAAGCATTACTATTGGAAAGCTCTTTTTCTCAGCTAATCTTCTTAATGTTCCTCCAGAAGTGATCATAACCATTTTTCTATTATTATCTAGATTATTTAAGATCGTTGGAAATATCTCTGCTGTGTCTCCGGAGTAGCTTACAGCTAGTATCAGATCATCCGGGTTTGTCTTGAGCAGTGTATAATCTCTATGAACTCTAACAGTAAGATCTTTAACTATTACCGAGATAAAATCTCCAACTATTGCTGATCCACCTATACCGAGGTAAACTATCCTAGATGGTTTAAAATCTTTTAATCTTCTTCCTATCTCCAACCCTATCTCATAATGCCTAGAGAAGCATTCAAGATATCTCCGGACAATAGAAAATGCTTTCTTGAATTGTTCCTTAGAATATTTTTCAGGATTATCTAGAATGTCATTGTATTCTTGCTTCATCCGCTTCATCTAATGTATCTCGTACAGTCATACTTAATAGAGTTAACTTTTACCGGGCTGTGTTACTTCTCTATGAGAAGTATAGATTAATAAAGGAAAGCAAGCATAGGTTTTTCAGTTAGGCTGCAAACATGGTCTTAATTAATTTTTATCTTAGATGTATATAATCCATAAGTATCTAATTATATACTGTTCTGGAGTCTATGCTATTTTAATTTAACTCTACTTTCAGTTGAGTGCTTAAAGCATAAAACCTGCGAGCTACGTTAGAAAGCTTGAAATGAGACCTCAGCATCTTGAGAAGAATATCGAAGAACTAAGACATAGAATAGAGACACTTGAGCTTGCTCTAGACACTATCCTTAAGAAGATACCGGAGATTAGGATTAGTGTTGAAGTCCCAAGGGTAATTCTAGAGAAGAAACCTGTCTACGTAAAGGTAAAGAATAGTGAGCTTCATGGGAGAATAATCTTGCTTGCTATAGATGGTTTCTTAAATGATTGGAGGACTGCAGGTGACATTACCTCAGAGCTTGTGAGGAGAGGTTGGGCTCCTAAAGATTTTAAAGATATTAGACCTGTACTTGAACACCTAGTATCTTTAGGTTTAATGGAGAGAATTAGATCTCCAAGAAAGAATAGGGGGAGAAGAGCTAAGTGGCTGTATAGAGCTATGGAAGATTTAATGCAGAAAGTAGAACTTGTACAGTAAATTTGAGTGGAGTGTCTTGAGTAGGACCCATGATTATAATTCTAAAGGATCTTCAAAAGATTGACATCTAGTTGTAGTTATGTTTCTCTCTGGATAATCTGTCCTACATATCTGTTTTATTCTCTCCACTCCACCTATTGACTCAACATACTTGACAACTATTCTTGGAACATGCTCTCTCCAATCTCCATCTTCAACCATCTTCTTCCTAATCAGGGTTCCTACTACTTCCTCTCTCCTATATAGTTCAATAGGCTTAACCTGATATCCTGCATCAGTAAATAATCTCTGAACTAGTGGGTTATTTGAGTATACTATATCGAATCGTGGTACGAAAGTTCTAACCTTCGAAACCCATAGAGAGTGTTCGCCTATATCAGGTATAGGTATAATCATTATCTTCTCTAATGGTATCCCTTCTTCTTGAAGCATTAATCTAATCATCTCAATTCTCTCTCCTGCTGTGAAAGGATTCTTAAAGGTATAACTATATTGAGCACTACCAACAACAATTATTAGTTCATCACATTCTCCCAATATGCTTTTGATGGCGGATAGATGACCAACATGAGGGGGCTGGAATCTTCCAACAAGTAGTCCACGCTTCAAAGACCACCATTTCAATGATATTAACCTACTATATTAAGATAATAAAAAGGTTGGGAGGAGGCTTGTTAAGCTCCGCAAGTGTATTATATGAGGGAAACTGAGGGGTTATCAAATATTCTTGAAGATTAATAAGTTTAGAAGCTATTCTTGACTTATTCTCTTCTCAAACCTATTCCTTCTATCATTATTGTTGCCGGCTCCCCTTCAACCCCATCTACTTCTACATGCGTGTTAGTAAGTATTCTACATAATTCAATGCTAGTAGTAGTATGTTTTGTTAAGTTCGTCACTCTATACTGTGATGTGCCCTCCGCTAAGCACGCCCATATTACTAACTGGTCTCCTAAATGCTTGTCTACTGGAGCTTCTCTACTTATCTCACCTAGTAATTCTCTTGCAGCTTCTTCTCCAATCTTCTCTGACGGGACTCCTTTCTCACCAAGTTTGTCTACTCCAATTATTATCCCATCTTCTAGCTCCGCTAGAAGTATTATTCCACATCCAGGGTCTAATGAGCATCTTGGATTATTAGGTTGTAGAGCTTCTCTACGTATATCCACGTCGTAGCCTTCTCTTCCCAAGATGTTCTCAACAGTATTTGCCATTCTCTCAACAATGTGGCCTGGAAGCCTACAACTATAGCTTAACCCTCTAATCTTCTTTACATCCTTAAACTCTACTAGTCTTATAGGTTTAAGAGTATTCACTGGTGTTGAGTATGCCTTAACTACCCCTCCACCTCTAGGATAGAATCCTCTTTTAACAAGTTCAATCTTAAACCTTCCACCCATCTTCTCTATTACTGGAAGTAATACTTCCTGGAGATATTCTACTGGAGGGGCCATAGGATTGTTTGTTCCACCTCTAAGTTCTACTTCAACCAGTTTTGAGGCGTAACACATTGCAGGCATTAGGCTTTGAAGTATTAACGTAGTACTCCCAGCTGTACCAGCATCAAACTTAAGCGAGCCACCTTGAAGCCTTCTTAAGGGATTGAAAGATATCTCTAGTGATCCAACAGTTAAACCTGTAACCTCAGCTGAGGATAATGCTGCTACTGCTTTAACAGCCGTTAAATGCTGTGGTCTTAAACCAGGATTACTCCTCTTAACTCGTATATTCTTTATTTTAACTGGTTTAAGTAGAACAGCTGATAACGCTACAGCATTCCTAAGGATCTGGCCTCCGCCTTCACCTATCGAGCCATCAATTTCTACGAACATTCTGTTAAAGTATTATAGCGTCTAATTTTTAAGCATAGTTGTCTTCTCCAGTTTCTTAATTAAATACAGGGGTTGCATTATAGTGTATGATGTTTGAGCCTAAGGATAAACCAATCATCGCTTTCATAACAGATTACGGTATTAGAGATACATATGTAGCTCAGGTTAAAGCGGTAATATTACGTTATAGAAGAGATGTAGTGATAATTGATGTTACACATGAAGTTGAACCATTTAACGAGCTTGAAGCAGCCTTCCTCCTAACAACATATGTTCCATACATGCCTGCAGGGACAATCCATCTATGCATAGTTGACCCGAAGGTAGGAGGGGAAAGAAAACCAATAGTAATATTGACGTCTAGGGGGGACGTATTCATCGGTCCAGATACTGGATTCATGTTTCCAGCCGCAGAACAACTAGGTATAGCATCTGTCTATGAGATTGATGAATCAAAACTTCCAAGAAGATTTAGCGAGACTTTCCATGGTAGAGATGTTTTCGCACATATTGCTGGTATGCTAGCTGCTGGTGTACCACTAAGCGAGATAGGTAAAGAGATTATAGAGTATAAGCGGCTAGTATTACATAAGCCGATTAAGAAAGATGATTACATCGAGGTTATAGTCTTACACATTGACAGGTTTGGAAACATAATCACTAATCTTAAGCTTAAGGATCTAGAAGTAGATTTTAGAGATATTATCGAGGTGTCTGCGCCCTCAGGTATTACAGTTAGCTGTCCATTTGTTAAATCTTATAGTGAAGTAACTGAGGGGTCGTTTCTTACAACTATCGGGGGCTCAGGATATATTGAAGTTTCCATAAACAGGGGGCATGCTAATGAAAAACTCAGAATTAGAGCTGGAGATAAACTTAGGGTTAGAGTAGTTAAAAATATTTAAGAAGTAGAGGTGAATGGTTTAAGAATGGAGTAGGTGGTGTATGGCTTTTCAATACCCGTATCCCGGAGCTACAACTCTCGGTATAAAAGGTAAAGATACAATTGTATTAGCTGCTGAGAAGAGGCTTACATATGGATACTTTGTTGTAAGTAAGACTGTTAGGAAAGTATTTCAGATTACATCTAAGATTGGTGCGGCCTGCGCAGGTTTTGTGGGTGATATGCAGAATCTAATCCGTGATGCTCAAGCTCAGATTAACCTGTATAGATTCATGTATCAGAGAGAACCTGAAGTTAGAACAGTAGCTAAGGTACTCTCAAATTATCTATTCAGTAGTAGGTTCTTCCCATATCTTGCTGAAACAATAGTTGGAGGATTTGACGAGACAGGAGGGCACGTCTTAGTACTTGATCCTCTAGGCTCAATAATTGAAGATGACTATGCTGTAGTTGGGTCAGGCGCAGAGATAGCTATTGGAGTGATAGAGATATCTTATAAACCTAATATGACTGCAGAAGAATTAAGAGAACTCGCTATCAAGGCTGTAAAAGCTTCTATATCGAGAGACGCAGCAAGCGGAAACGGTCTAGACCTTTTAATCATAACTAATGACGGGATAAAATCTACAGAAACTATTCAAGTGTAGATACTGGGTTTGAAAGTAATATAACATCGAGGACTCAAAATTCTGAGTCATCGATGTTACTCACTCTTTCTCTAGATTATTTTTCTTCTCATGTGCTTGTACAATATTGAGTATTTGAAAAATATTTATAAGATACTAAAAATAATATAACACCGTAATGAACTTACTTAACCTAAAAGAGAAATTGTTGATTTTTCTAGCTCAAAGTGGAGCTTATACGAAGAGTCTCAACATGTCTACATCAACTATTGCCCAGCATCTTGGGACATCCCAGCAATCTGCATCAAGGATATTAATACAGCTTGAACAGAATGGATATATAGAGAAGATAATAGTGGGTAAGACAACCCTGATAAGACTTACAAATAAGGGGCTTGATGAGTTGAGGAATCTATACGTAATCTTGAAGAGCATACTTGAGAAGCCGATGGAGATAATCTTAGAGGGCAGGGTATTCTCAGGTCTTGGAGAAGGATTCTATTACATCAGTCTTCCACAATACTTTGAGCAGATAAAAGAAAAGGTTGGATTCACTCCATATCCAGGAACACTTAACATCCAGTTATTATCTAAAGACTCAATAGAGAATAGAATGTTGTTGGAGAGGATTGCAGACATACCTATTGATGGATTTACTAATGGTCAGAGGACGTATGGTGGAGCAAAATGTATAAGAGCATTATTTAATGGAGAACAAGAAGCAGCTCTCATATTCGTTGAGAGGACACATTACGGTAAGGATGTTATAGAGGTAATCGCACCAGTATATCTTCGTGGAAAATATAATTTAAGAGATGGTGATAAAGTATTCCTAAAGATTACTCTTAAAACCTCAACTCAAAACAATAGTATCCTAACTGCTGAAGCTAAGTAGATCGATCTAGCTTAGAATTTTCTTTTAATTTTTCAATTATATCAGTAGTACTGTTTATGCTGCCGAATCTGTAACGCTTAGCTTTATAGACCTTGATATCCAAATTCTTATCTTTAATGAATTTTTCAAATTCCTTCATTATCTCTGTTTGGTCGTACCCGAATACAACAATATCTGGTTTAATCTTCTTGATAATCTTCTCGAATGAGAATTTTCTATATCCAAGAATGACCTCATCTACTGGTTTTAAATTTGATACTATGAGGTATCTTGATTTATCATCAAATAATGGTTTTCTATTTTTCCTCTTCATAATAGTACTCTCTCTAGCGAGAACAACTACAAGCTTAGATTTTCTACCACCAAGTTTCTTAGCTTCCCAAAGCATCTTAATATGGCCAGGGTGAATTATATCAAAAGCTCCAGATGTTAAAACAATAGTCTTCCTCTTCATGTCTCTGCTGATACTAATTATCTAGTCAAGATTTAAAGAATATGGTATTTCATCTTGAGGATGTAAACAATCTTATGTAGCCTAGATGCTGAAACCCTACCACATATCTTAGCAATGATTAAGATAATGACTGTATTTGATAATGGCTTCATCTCCCCCATCTTCTACGCCTGAACTTCCCATAGAGCTTTCACTAAATATGTTTATAGCTTCTAAGACTATATCATCCACCCTCTCCATATACCAGTTCATCTTCTCAAACTCATCTACCGTTTCGACAAACCTTGATAATAATATTGAGAATCCTTCATACTCTACTTTTTTACTAGATCCTCCACTCTTGACCCATGCATATAGTCGTCATCAAAAGCCTTACCTACAACCACAGCATCAACCTTCAAGCCTTCTCTACACTTATCATATACATGATCTATGTCTGCTATAGCCTTCAGCCTTCCATCCTTAAAGTAGACGAAGACTGAGCCTGGATGAAGATCTTAGAAGCCTCTTAGACAATCTAGACTATCTACTGGATATATTATCAGTTGAGATATCATATTATTTGAAGATTGCTAGGTTAGAAAGTTCATGGAAGACCTCGAAGAGTTCAGAGTATATTCTTCGAGGTATCTTGGAAGAATTGCTGAACAGCTGTATAGAGATGTTAGGGAAATGATTAACTGGGTATTTAATTCCGAAGTGGTTGAGGATATCTAGAATGGTATTCATTGATACCAAGTGGAGTCCCAGGAAAAATAATAACTCTAAGAAGCATGTATGCTATGACCCAGATAAGGACTTATTCTTCGAGGTCGATAGCCTCGCTGAACTCAAAGACTACGACGAGATATATCTTGACTCATCAATATTCCCAAATATTTGGAAGCAGTTAAGAGAAGTAATAAGTAATGGTAAGAGTGTCTACTATTTTACTAGTCCTTGGAAGTGGAGGGATATTAGGGAGAGATTCAGAGAAGATCTAAAGACTAGGACTGGCAAAGTATCAAAAAGTGATAAAGGAGATTCATATCTTCTATGGAAAGTCTATGAGCTATCATTGATTAAGAATAATACTCATAGATACTTTAGGCTTTTGACTATTGTTGATGTTGAGCTAAGACCACTATTGATGAGAGAGAATATGTTGTACGAAAACCTCCAAAGAATTCGAAATGCCAGCATAGTTGGCGTTGATGTTGGAAGCAATGTCAAGATATTAGAGAAGATGGTTGAGGATGTTAGAAGAGAGATCGTTGATAGAGCCATTAAACTAATTCCAGGATTCATAGATATAGCTAAGAGTTTAGGACTGAATAGGAATGATATTGATGGATTAACAGGACTAGCTGGACTACTAGTATACATTAAGTCAGCATCTTACCGAAAATCTATTAAGTATCTTGGCATATATAAGGCTAAGGGTAGAGATGCTTGGAAGATAAAGAAGTATAGTCGTAGAGCTCAGAGAC
>Ga0185307_1001469_pt1 | contig 13052 bp, 10 predicted proteins | sample LHCtaG_FD_128010 | JGI IMG/M metagenome (GOLD analysis project Ga0185307, IMG submission 128010) | Hot spring microbial communities from Little Hot Creek, USA to study Microbial Dark Matter (Phase II) - LHC4sed_matched (SPADES... | ecosystem: Environmental > Aquatic > Thermal springs > Hot... | reverse complement strand
ACGTTCAGGCCCGGAGCGATGGACGACCCGAGGATGGGCGCGCTCAGGCAGTGGTACAGCCTCGGTAGGGACGTGAGGGTGTACGAGGTGGAGACGCGGGCGGAGCCGATGTTCTGGGGAGTCTACACAATGCCGCAGGACGAGGTCGCTCTTGTCGCAGCGCCTGCAGGCTCCAGGGTGGTTGTGACCGCAAGGCCGGAGAACCCCTTCATGGAGGCTAAGCCGGTTGTGCTGCTCACCAACTCCACGCCCAGAGAGCCCGAGGGCGCCGGTGTAGAGGTTCCACCCGGCTTCACGTTAATCGAAAAAGCGGCTTTGAAGTACGCGCAGGACCTGATCGCAACAGCCGAGCACAGGTACCAGCAGCTAAGGGAGCGGATGGTGAGGAGGCTCAGCGCTGAGCGCTACGAGCAGATGGCGAAAAGCTACCTAGTTAAATCCAAGCAAGCGTTCGAGCGGCGGAGGTACTCGGAAGCGTATAGGAGCTCGCTGGTCGCGCTGTCTCTCGCAGCTCGCTACTACGCAGACGAGGTGATGCCCCTTTACGACGAAACCGGGAGGACTGCAGTGTTGATGCTGCTGCTTGTCCTACCCTCCGCGTTTTTCCTCGAAAGGCTCCTCGTGCACGCTGAGGGGGTTAGGAGGATCGCGTCAACCCTAGCTATCGGAGCTGCAGTTGTGTGGCTTTTCTCGCTCGTACACCCAGCGCTCGCGGTAATCGCGAACTCCGCCATGGCAGTGATGGCTGTAGCCGTCCTCTTGGTCACTTTGCTGCTCCTCTACGTGTTCGCGAGCGAGACCTCAGCGGCGCTCAGGTCTTACGCGGAGGCGAGAATGGGGGCTCACGAGTTCAGGAGGGAGGAGGCAGCGGCTGCGTTGATGGCGGTCTCCACAGGCCTGGAGAACATGCGGAGGAGGCCGCTCAGGAGCTTCTTGACGTTGCTCACAATAATAGCTGTGTCCACAGCGGTTGTCGCTCTAACTTCAACATCCCCCACGGTTTACGTGACTTTCTCGGCGCAGAGGGCGAGCGCTCCGTACGAGGGCCTGCTGATAAGGAGGGGCTATGGAGTGCTGCAGGACGTGCTGAGCAAAACCACTGTGGAAGCGCTCAAAGGGCTGGTTCCGGAAAACACAGTTACCCCACGCTTCTGGTACTACCCGGTTTCTGTCAACAAGGTGGGTCCTTACGGCCTCGTTGTGGGCAGGAACGGAACCCTACCCGTGCAGGCGGTGCTGGGTTTGACGCCAGTAGAAGCGAAGCTTATCCTCGAGAGAGCCTTAACTAGCGGCGACGTGTTCCGCGAAGGGCAGGTTTACGTGTGTCTTCTCTCGGCTTCGCAAGCTAAAGCGCTTGGCGTTAACGTGGGCGACGAGGTGGAGTTCACCGGCTTCAAGCTGGTTGTGGTGGGCGTGCTCAGCGACGAAGCCCTGCTGGGCTTGCCGCGCGACGCGGACGGCTACTACTACGTACCCCTCGACCCCACCTACTCGGCGACGCTGTACGGCTTCACCATTGGGGGCGGGCAGATATCCCCCACACCTCTCTCTTGGGATCGTGTGCTAATCGTCGCGGCACCTTTCGCCTCGAAGCTGGGAGCTTTCGTCAACAGCGTGGGCGTGCTCCGTCTCAACGCCACGCGCGAAGAGGTCCTCGACCTAGCTGGTAACGTAGCGTACGTGCTCGACGCTCGAGTGACCGCGCACGCAAACGGGACCTCCTACACTTCCAGCAGGCTCTTCGGCTACGCTCTCTTCGGTTGGGAGTCCGTCACCCCGCTTCTAGTGCTGGGAGCCGTGAACGTCGTTGCAGCGCTCCTCTCTTCGGTCTACGAGAGGACGAGAGAGCTCTACGTTTTCTCCTCTGTCGGCCTCTCGCCGCGCGGTGCCGCGCTCATGTTCACCGTCGAGTTCCTCGTGTATGGATTCATCGGGACCTTCGCCGGCTACATGGCGGGCTGGGCTTTTTCCCGCTTCTTCGCTTCCGCGGGCCTACTGCCGGAGAGTTTCGTCTTCAACTACGCTTCACTCTCAGTCGTGCTCGCGATGGCTGCGATCGTCGCGGTCTGCGCGGCGGCAGCAGCTTACCCGGCTGCGAAAGCGGCTCGGCTGATCACGCCGTCACTGGAGCGTGTCTGGAAACCCCCCACGAAGCCGAGGGGCGCCGTCTGGGAGCTGGTTTTCCCGCTCCGGTTGGCTTCGAGAGCGGAAGCTTTGGGTCTCCTGCGCTACCTCAGGGAGTACTACTTGGGAGCCGGCTACTACAAGGCGGGGTTCCGCGTGAGCAGCGTCGGCGAGGTGGACACGGAGAGGCTAGAGCTCCTGCTGAGGGCTCTGCTCGCACCGATCGAGAGCGGCACCGAGCACGAAATACTCGTGAAGGTGATCGAGCAGCCGGGAGCTAGGTTCTCCGTCGCGGTTACCGCCCGCTTCCTAGGCGGCTCTAGGGCTGTGTGGCAGAGCACAGCCCCGCTCTTCTTCGACGACCTCAGGAAGCAGCTGCTGCTCTGGGCCTCGCTCCCCAGCAAGGAGAAAGAAAAGTACGCAAGGCTTTAAAGCAAAAATCCCTTTCAATTTACCAACAATTCCTTGCTGCTGTTATCATCCTGATCAGACTGAGCGACATATTCGCAAGCTGGTAAAGATTGCTTACAATAAAGATGTGGACATACACAGGCTGGTTCATCGGCACCTTCTACATAATCCTCATCTTCCAGTTGCTAGGGAGACTTCGCCCTAATCTCAGGTTGAACTCAAGCTAGATGCACATCCCTCCGCTAACCTAAAAGCCTCGTATAGGTTATCTAGCGCTCCGAAGGGTTTTTCACCGGTTAGCCGAGGGGTGAGCGTGCCGAGACCTGCTATAGGCCTCTTGCTGAGGAGCGAGGCTGAGGAAGTCCACTCGAGCGCGCTCAAGCTGCTCTCGAAGGTTGGAATTTACTTCGAGGATAAGAGTGTAGAGAAGGTGATGATCGATGGCGGCTGCGAGCTGAAGGAGGGGCGGGTTCTAGTTCCGGAGGAGCTCGTGAAAGAGGCTCTTTCCAAGGCTCCGAGGAGGTTCGATCTGTACGACCGCGATGGGGACTATGTGGCCACCTTAGGGAACGGAGCCCTTCTCTTCAACCCTGGTTCAGCTGCTGTGAAGATCCTCGATTACGGTGCGGGAGAGCCGAGGCCCCCCACGCTCGAGGACTTGAAGCGTTTCGTCACTTTGACGGACGCTCTGGAGCACATCAGGGCGCAGAGCACTGCTCTCGTCCCGAAGGACGTGCCGGTTGATGTGAGCGACGCTGAGCGCCTCTACGTCGTCCTCAAGTACTCGAAGAAACCCGTGGTCACCGGAGCTTTCACGGTCGAGAACCTCCCCCTAATGGTTGAGATGCTAGCGGCCGTGCGGGAGGACTACCGGGAAAGGCCCTTCGCGATTTTCGACGTGTGCCCCTCGCCCCCGCTATCCTGGAGCACGATCACCTCCAGGAACCTCGTGGACCTGGCGCGGCTGGGTGTGCCAGCTGAGATTATCTCGATGCCGGGGCTCGGCGCGAACGCTCCCGTGACCGTTTACGGCGCACTGATCCAGCACCACGCCGAAGTGCTCAGTGGCGTCGTGCTAGCGCAGCTGGTATCGCCGGGGGCGAAGGTGGTGTACGGCGGCTCGCCCACCCTCGTCCACCCGCGCCACGGAACCGCGATGATCGCTGCACCTGAAGCTGTGCTCGTCAGCCTCGCATACAGGGACATGGCGAGGCTCGTCGAGCTCCCAGCTCACACGTACATGGCCATTTCCGACGCTAAAACCCTAGACTTCCAAGCGGGAGCTGAGGCGGGCTTTACTGCTGCTCTCGCAGCTATCGCCGCATTCGACGTGGTCTCAGGGCCCGGCATGCTCGAGTTTGAAAGCGTTCAGTCGATGGAAAAGCTCGTTCTCGACAACGAGGTGTGCGGTTTCGCGAGGAGGCTGGCGAAGGGCTTCGCTGCGAACCCAGGAGACGCTGATGTCATCCGTGAGGTCGTTCTCTCTAGAAGAGGCAACTTCCTAGCGCACAGGCACACGCTGGCAAACCTGAGGAAGGAGGTTCACGTGCCGAGAGTCTGGGATGCTGAGCCTGTAGCCCGCCGCGACCTGCTGAAGTTGGCACACGAAGAAGTTGAGCGGCTGCTGAAAGAGCACGAAGCGCCGGTGCTCGAAGGCGACAAGCTGGAAGCGCTCAACAGCGTTCGCGGCGAGCTTTGGCGCAGAGTGGGAGCTGGCGCTCCACCCCGCGTTTAGCGCGTACCATTACTTTTTTCTACCCCTAGATCAAAATCGTCCGATGCCAGTAGAATTTGAGCCTTATCCGGAGTTCCTAAAGCCCGGCTACAAACCCGATCCTGAGAGCGACATAGTAGCAGTTTTCAGAGTGACGCCGGCCGAGGGCTTCACAGCGGAGGATGCCGCGGGGGGCGTGGCAGCCGAGAGCAGCACGGGGACTTGGACGACTCTCTACACATGGTACGATAAAGCTCGGGTCGACAGGCTGATGGGTAAAGCTTACGAAATAAGGAGCTTGGGTGACGGCTCCTATGCGGTGAAGATCGCTTATCCGCTGGAGCTGTTCGAGGAGGGAAACATGCCTGCTTTCCTAGCTTCCGTGGCTGGGAACGTGTTCGGGATGCGAAGGGTTAAGGGTCTACGCCTGGAGGATATCTACTTGCCCAAAGCTTTCCTCGAGCGCTTCAAAGGCCCCTCTAGGGGGATGGATGGTGTGCGTACAGTGATGAGAGTGACAGGGAGACCGATTGTGGGAACAGTTCCCAAGCCAAAGGTTGGCTATTCGCCCGACGAGGTGGGGAAGCTCGCTTACGACCTGCTCACAGGCGGGCTGGACTACGTGAAGGACGACGAGAACTTAGCGAGCCCAGGCTTTTGCAGGTTCGAGGAAAGGGCTAGGGCGATCATGAAGGCGATCGACAAGGCGGAGAGCGAAACGGGCGAAAGGAAAGCGTGGTTCGCGAACATAACTGCGGACGTGAGGGAGATGGAGCGCAGGCTGAAGCTCGTCGCCGACTACGGCAACCCCTACGTGATGGTCGACGTGGTGGTAGCCGGCTGGTCGGCGCTCACCTACATAAGGGACCTGGCGGAAGAGTACGGGTTGGCGATCCACGCGCACAGGGCGATGCACGCCGCTTTCACCCGCAACCCAAGCCACGGTATCTCGATGTTCGTCCTGGCGAAGCTGTACCGGGTCATCGGCGTGGACCAGCTGCACGTGGGCACGCCGGAAGTAGGGAAGCTAGAGGCGAAGACGGTGGACGTGGTAAGGTGTGCTAAAGTGCTAAGGCAGAGCGAGTACAAGCCGGACCCAGACGACCCCTTCCGCCTCGAGCAAAGGTTCTACCACATCAAGCCAGCCTTCCCCGTCTCGTCGGGCGGTCTCCACCCCGGCACACTACCCGAGGTCGTGAGAGTCATGGGCGCGGACCTAGTGATACAGGTTGGGGGAGGAGTCGTAGGCCACCCGGACGGCCCGAAAGCAGGAGCGGCGGCGGTGAGGCAGGCGATCGAAGCGGCGATGAAGGGGGTACCGCTTGACGAGTACGCGAAAGAGCACAAGGAGCTAGCGAGAGCTATAGAAAAGTGGGGCTTCGTCAAACCAGTTTAGCTCGATTCTTTTTTCTGCGCTCTCCCTCTACGCGTTATCATCGGTAAGGAAGGTCTCGCTCTCAGCGTAGCAAGTTTCGTCTCGTTTTCTTGCGAGCTTCTGCATTACGCGTCAGTCTAAGTGTAGTCTGTGATTTTCGCTGTTGAGGGTTGTTTACCGGGAGGGAAGGAGGCTTCGCACCGCGCCCCCATCTCCCTACATACTCTCTCTACCAGTGTGGCGACTTTTTCGCGCCACCAGCGGGGTGTGGTTGAGGCGCCGGGGAACCTCCTCTCCAGCGGCTCCAAGTGCTTCTTCAGGCCCGGCTTGAGCCTAAGAAAGTCGTAGATGAGCTTCGAGCCTGTTTCGGCAGCCAATCGAGCAACTCCCCGCACGCTCTCTTCCGAGTCGTTAACGCCGCGCACGATGGGTCCGAAGAAAATCCAAGTTTCGAATCCTTCGGAGGCGATCCTTCTCAGCGCGGAGGCCCTAGCGGAGGGCGGCGGAGCTCCCGGCTCCATCAGCTTGGCGATTCCGTCTTCGAGCGTAGTTATCGTGAAGCCGATGTCGACTAGGCCTCTATGCTCCAAAAGGAGGTCGAGGTCCTTGAGCACGAGGGGTGATTTTGTCTGCACGCTCACCTTGAAGCCTGAGGAGAGCAGCACTTCCAGCCCGCTGCGCGTGAGCCCCTCCAGCTCCTCGATCGGCTGGTACGGGTCTGTCGTCGTCGAAACGCCAACGACGCCCCGCTGGAGCCTCCTAACCTCTCGCTTCATGACCTCGACAACGTTCTCCTTAACGTAGACGAGCTTCCCCCAGTTCTCGGCAACCTCCCTGTACGGTGTGTAGTAGCGAGCGTAGCAGTAGAGGCAGCCGTGAGCGCAGCCGGCGTAAGGGTTGTACGCGTAGTCCAGGTCATAAAGCCCTGATCTCGAGAGCGCGCTCGAAACCTTCACCCTTCTGTACTCGACGCTCATAGCCACACCTCCAACCGCTCCTGCCTGAGCATCCTTCTGAGGAGCGTGGACTTCTCCAGCCAGACGCTGAGGGGTAAGCGTGTCGACCTGCCCAAGCGCTCCAGAACCTCCTGCAGGCTATCGTACCTCTCGGGTTTCGAGCGGAACAGCGCGCGGGCGTTCTCGCGGACAAACCACACGCCTATGGGCAGAAAGAATCCCTCGTAGATTTCTCGGATGAGGATAGCCGTTCCCTGGAACCCCTCCTTCACCATGTACTCGGCTGTAGCCAGACGGGCGGCGTAGTAGCATCCTCCGAGCGAAGCGTAGGATGTCCTACCCCGGAAGCCCTCCCAATCCCCCTCGACCTCCACCGTGGCGCCCGGGTTCCAAGCAGTGTGGGGGAACCACGCTTCGATCCACTCGTAGCTCCACGCACCCGGAGCGATCACAGCGACGAAAGTGTTGTCCGCGTACTTGCGCTCGAAGAAAAGGTAGTGATCCAAAAGTTTCAAACCCTTAACCTTCTCGATCAAGCGGCGGGAGAGGGTGTCGTCGACAGCCGTGATCGACCAGCGCGTAGGCACAAGCCTCCTGAGCCTCCCAGTGCCCAACGCTCCTACGGAGAGGGCCCGCTGGATCGCGGACACGGGAACCCCGCTCTCGTAGAGGTAAACGACAGCTTCCACGGCCTTCAGGTCGGTGTCGTAGAAGGCTTTCTCCAGCGGGCGCAGGGGTTTCGGGTTGCCGAGCACCTCCACCCGCTCAGCGGGGGCTGCAGGACCCATAGGCGGCGCGAAGATGTCGAGCTTCACGCTAGGCTTCGGAGGTTTCGCGAACTTGAGCTCCACGTCGACAGGTTTCGAGGATATCGCGAGCAACTGCAGCTCCTCGAGCCCCCAAGGTTTCCTCACATCGACCTCCGCCACCCCTCTCACTAAGTTCAACCGCATCTCGAGCACGTTGCCGATGCCGAGCTCGAGCCAGCGCTCGGGCATGTCGTACAAGCTAGTATCCCCGGTTTCGGGAGGTGCTGCAGGTGCCAACCTGACTCTAGGGTAGCCTGCTCTCCCGACGAAGACGGAGGGAGGGGAGGCGCCTTCCAGCACGAGGTCGCTGGGGGGCTTTACAGCTTCAACAGCTCTCCAGAGAGCCAGAACTGGGCACACGGGCTTGCCGCAAAGCCCTTTGGCCCCTCTGCAGAGCAGGCACAGCGAAGCTGCTTTGGAAGACATCCTCTAGCCTAGCTGTTAGCGCCGGGAATATTAACGTATTGCGGGACGCGGCTTTTCCAAGCTTCCACTTTCCCGAAGTGCGTTAAAGATAACTATGGGTTAATCCAGCTAGCTACCGGGGCTGCTGGGCTCTCGTAGGGGCTTGAGACCTACCCTAAGCGAGAAGCAGGGGGGTCCGCTCCTCTGCCCAGCAGCCCCCCTTCCTTTTACGATGCGCTAAAACTTTAAATTATAAAAATGCTTTTCGTATATGATGCGGGATCGGGCGAACCGCCTTAAACTCGTCGCAACGCTTTTCGTGTTAACTTTCTCTGTAGGCGAGGCTTTGGCGCAGCCCACCATATACATTCTGAAGGTCGCTGAATCTCAAGGCTGGTGGACTACCCCGGAGCTACTTACTGTCAGGCTACAGGATTACCTGAAAACTGCTGCAAGCGATCTAGGTCTTTCTTTCAACGTAGAAGTGATCGATTCGATCGAGAAGTGGGAGAGGCTGATGAACGAGTCCCCACCCAGCGCTGTGATAATCAACGCGCACGGCGAGCTTGTGCCGGTTCCGCCGAAGTACGGGACGGATTGGCAGAGCTTCTACAGGGACCTGGCGATGAACATCGTGTATAAGGGCTGGGTCTTCGTCAACCCGATCGGCTACGGCTTCTACTACGTCACCTACAACTACACAAGAAGGCCCGATGGCACGTGGGAGTGGGCGCTTCTCACAGTGGGCCCCGCGGGGCTGGATACTTTAGGAGGGTGGCTAGGTATCGTGGCCACCGCTTGGCCCGAGGCAGCTGGCGGTTCTCCAAAGCTGACCGATTTGGGCGACCACGTTTTCAGCGTGCTCGGCTACGACATGCCCGATACGGCCAACGCGCCGAGACCGGTCACGACGAACGTACCCGCCAGCTGGTACTTCTACGTGCTGGAAGCCGGTAACGCTACGGCTTACGCGTGCGTCGAATTCAGCATCGGTAAGGGAGCCCTGCTTTGGGGCGGTTGGGCGTCTAGCCCGGTGGAGGATCAGGCGAGGGTGGCTGTGGCGATGACCCTCTACCACTTGTTCCCAAGCGAGATCGAAGCCGCGCAGCCCAAGCCCAAGGGTTTGAGACCCGAACAGATAATCCTGATCGCTTGGGGGGCGGTAGCTGCTGCGATGGTCCTCCTGCTTCTCAGGGTCTTGAGAAAGAGGGGTTAACACTGATGGCGGAAAGTTAACCTGTTTTTTCTACGCGCCGTGGAAACCGCTTCTCTAGAGCTTTAACCAGTGAAATTCCCAGTAGCGATCCGAGCAGCCCGCCAGCCGCGTGTAGCGCCGAGAACCAAGCTAAAGGGGTGTTCCCGCCCATGAAGAAAGCACCTATGATCAGGCCGGCTACCCACGTGGAAGCGGTGCCCAGTGCAGCTAGGAGAGCAGGTCCTGTACCGCCGGAGAAGCAGCGACGGTAGCCAGCAGCTCTCGTTAAAGCGTCGAAAACCGCGCTAGCTGCTGTGAAGCCTAGGAAGTGGATGGCGCCCGGTCTCAGGATGAAGTTGAGCACCGTGGCTAGCAGCCCCACAAGGGTTGCAGTGCCGAGTTTCCTCACCCACCAGACGGCGACGATGAGCGAGATCATGGCGAGGAGATCGCAGAATATGGGTAGCCTAGTGAGCTGCCAGAAGAGAGGAGCTAGCGTGGCGTTAAGCACCGACCAGAAGGCTGCGCTCATCGCGATAACCGCGATATCGCCCGCTTCGAGTTTCACGCTCAACTTTGCCCGCCACCCCTACTTAAGTATTACTAATTTTGTGAAAGGTATTACGAAATCGATTTAACGGCACTAGCGGGGTCTACTCGTGCCCGTGAGAATCGCATTGGATACGGACATCGGCGATGACATCGACGATGCCTTCGCTTTAGCTCTCGCGAGCCTTTCTCCGGAGCTTGAGCTGAAGGCTGTCACCACGGTCTACGGTGATGTGCGGGCTAGGGCGGAGCTGGCGGCAAGGCTTCTCGGCGCGCTCGGAAGAGATGACGTGCCGGTGGCGGTTGGAGCATCCCACCCCCTCGTCGGCGAAGCGGCGAATTGGCGTCCAACTTATTACGAAGGCTTGAAAGGGGTGGAGGGGCGCAGCGCTAGGATCGCGGAGGTCAGCGCGGTCGACCTACTTGAGGAGCTCGTTGAAGCGGGTGAGATCGACGTTCTGGTTACGGTAGGCCCTCTCACCAACGCCGCCCTCTTCTTCCTGAAGCGTCCAGACCTCGCGGGAAAGGTGCGCTTGGTCTCGATGTGCGGCACCTTCACTCTCAACGCAGCCGAGTACAACATAAAGTGCGATCCAGAAGCCGCGAGCAGGATTCTAGCGGCGCCATGCGATAAGCTGCTCGTAGGGTTGGATGTCACGCTAAAGTGCCGGATGAGCCGTGAGATGGTGGAAGCGCTCTACAACCTCAGCGAGGAATACGCGCGCGTGCTCTCCTCCTACCTGAGAGTTTGGATGGAGCGGAGCGGGCACCTGCCGATACTGCACGACCCCCTAGCCGTGGCAACGGTCTTCACGCCCGACCTCGTGAAAGCAGAGCCTGCTCGAGTAGAGGTAGAGCTCGCAGGCCGCTACACGAGGGGCTACACCGTGGTTGTAAGCGGGAGGCCGAACGCGCGAGTGTGCAAGGACGTGGACGCGGATCGCTTCCTGAGATTGTTCGCCGAGCGCGTGCTGCACACTTAGTTGAGGTACTCAGCTAAGGAACGAATCGAGTGTCGACGCAAAAGTTTTTCTTTCGTCCTTTTTAAGAACTATTTTTTCCACGAAGCTATCCCGGACCGGCTCGTACACTTTCTTGTAGAACTCTTGAGGGTCTTCGAGCACGTTTTTGGGAAAGCTTTTAACGTACTCCAACGCTCTCCGCCAGGCTTCATCGTAAGGTGTGGCCGTTTCAAGGGCGCGCGCCACCTGCCTATCGTAGTCTGAAGGCTTCTGCGCGACACCACCCATTGCAAACCAGCCGTCTCTCGTCGTGTACACGGTTTCTCCGAAAATCTCGCTTTCCACGAGCTCGCTGGCTTTCTCGCCGGAGGGTGGGCGACGAAGCTTAGGTCCTTGACCACCTTTCTGAGGGCGGGCGGATGGACCGTAATGCTTCGCCCAAGCGTAGAAGATGGCTCTGTTGAGCCCGAATGATTTGGCTTTTTCTAGGTCGCCGGTTAGCGCGTAGTAGCGGGCGGCCTGCAGCAAGGCCATTACCTGGAACCGCCCGACTTTCGGTTTAACGCTTTGCTCGGTCTTTTCAACCTTAACGCGGGAGAGCGGTTCTCGGACCGCTGATAGAGCCCTTAAGGCTTCGAGGGCGAGAGCGTCCGCTTCTCCCTCCCTGTGTTCGCGCCAGCGGGGGTCGTGCTTGAAGCCCCCCAGGTCGGCCCACGAGGGATCGAAGCTATCGATGCTCTCGGGCTTGAAGCAGACAGCCACTTTGTCCACCCTCCTGTGCACGGAGAGCGGGACAGTGAATACGCGCTTGGGGTCGATTAAGTTCTCGACCTTCAGGACCGGCCACTTCCCGGCGAGAGCCTTCAGCTCGCCCTCCAGCTTCCTGATCGTGTATTCGACGAGCGCCCGAGCGGTTGTGAGCGGATCGGCGAGCTCCAGCACCTTGCGCGAGATCGCCTTCTCGTGCACGTGCACGTGAACACCTTCGCCTGACCACTTCATGTAGACCGACTCCTTTAAGCCCTTCTCCTCAAGGAACTTCACGACGAGTTTAGCCGCTTCGATCGCCGCCTCCCACTCGCTTAAGCTCGCGTCGATATCCCAGCTAGGCGTTGCGGCCACGACGTTGCCTGGGTCCGCGACATCCGCTTTTGATAAGACCCTACCGTAAAGGCTTACGGTCGCGTATATTGAGCGGACTCCCGCTCCGCTGAAGCTTTCGACGAGAGCTTTAAACTCCGCGGGGGATGAGACGGTCAGCGGTTTACCTTTCCACCAGCGCACGAAGACTCTGCCCCCCTCACCCTGCCCCTCCAGTGCAAGCCACCTGCTTCTGGCGAACTCTGCAACCTCGCTTGCCACGTCGTCGCGCCTGTAGTGCTCGAGTATCCTCGGGTCCACGGGCTTAACGCGAACTCGAGCTCAAATCCCTAACGTTAAGCGTACCTCTTCACGAATTCCTCTTCGAACAGCACTACGCTTGTGTCTTCTTTCATCTCCGTTAGGAAAGTGAGCAGGCGCACGTCTCTGGTAAGGAAGAGGATACCGTGAGAGAGGGCGGTAGCGTATAGCAGTAGGTCCATCAGGTCCCGGAACCCCTTCCTCTTGAGCTCTAAGGCTTTCACATAGCCCTTGGGCGTCGGGTTAGCGGGTGTGAATTCTTCTCTTATAAGGGAGAGCCCTGTTTCCACGATGCTTGGATCGTAATCAAGCTTAGCTAGCTTCCAAAGAGCCTCCATTATGCTAAAATGGGAGTAGTAAACTTCCACCCCTCTCCGCCTTTTTAGTTTCCAAAGAGTTTCTAGGGTCTTTTCAACCCCCTCGACCTCCACGCCCACTGCCGGTAGTATGTAGGTGGTGTCTAGTAGCAGTCTCAACTTAGCCGAGGATCTCACACTGCATCTCCTCCGATTCCCGCTCGAATTCCTCAAAAGTTGTCCGTGCGAACTTGGGCCCCTTCAGCGCAAAACCGAAAGCATCCAATGCAGGTTCCACAATTATCCTCGAACCGTCAACTCTAAGCTCTACGAGATCTCCCTCACGTATGCCAACAGCCTCGGCGATAGCTTTAGGAATATAGAGGGTGTATTTCTTTGAGATTCTCACTTTTGCTTCACTACCACCCTTCACATTTTCTCAGATATCTAAAGATCCCAGATATAAATTTTCCTGGGTTTTGCATACATCCCGTACAGTTACCGGCCGCAGATTTTTCGTAATAGGTGTAATTTCACAAAACCATTCTGTGCCTTGTGGGGCAAGCCTAATTAACCTGAAAGCCCCATTTTACACGTGTTGAACATCAAAAAGTTTGTGGGTTTTGGCTGGCAGGGGCTTCTTCCGGCCTCTTACCTTCTCAGAGCTAGAAGGTTCAAAAAAGTGGTACTGGAACCTCCCGACTATAATCCGGGCTCCTGGAGAGGAGCTGGGAAGGTACTAGTAGACACTGAGCGCTGCGAGTATTTACTGACTTGTAGACCGCGCAAGGCAACTCCGGTCAGGGGTTACGCGGTCGAGATATACACGTCGAGGAATGGGGAGGAATTCAAGCC
>Ga0185307_1001464_pt1 | contig 13069 bp, 11 predicted proteins | sample LHCtaG_FD_128010 | JGI IMG/M metagenome (GOLD analysis project Ga0185307, IMG submission 128010) | Hot spring microbial communities from Little Hot Creek, USA to study Microbial Dark Matter (Phase II) - LHC4sed_matched (SPADES... | ecosystem: Environmental > Aquatic > Thermal springs > Hot... | reverse complement strand
ATAAGGCAACATCGGTTTTTTACCTTTTTTTTCATCAGAATATGCTTTCTCTAACAAAGCATAAATTACTCTCTCTATAGCTCCAGAAGGAGAAAGATGTAAAATTATAGGATATTTTCTCTTGTTGTTTTTGTCTACATAAGTTATTCCATAATTTTTAGAATTTTCTACATCTATTTGATCTGTAGTTAAAGCTGCTGCCTTGTTTAAATTATCAACAAAATTAAGCTCGTATTTTAGACAAAAGTAGAAGTATCTCTTATCCCACATTTCCAAAAGCGCTGGCTTTCCAAAAAATTTTACTAGAGATTTAATAAAAGCATTATGTTTTTTCCAAAAATCTTTTGTAACTCTTATAGCTAATTCGAAATCTTTTTTAATATCAAAACCTATCCCTTCCAAAATCTCTTTGGCCAACAAAAACCTTTTTTTCATTTCCTCTTTTGCTTGGTTTATGTCTTTACATAAACAATGACAATCTGGCATCGTGAATACTCTAAGCCTTTTTAGCCCTACTAGCTCTCCTCTCTGCTCTACTCTAAAACTTTTTGCTAGTTCATAAAGGTTTAAAGGAAGATGTTTATAGCTTATGTTCGCCTGGCTCGCCATTATAAATTGCCCAAAACATGCAGCAAACCTTAAGAATACTTTTTTGTTTGGCGTTATGATTGTGTATTGTCTGGCAGGAAATCTGTTTAGATAATTTTTTAATGCGGGATGATTAAAATCATACATAAAAGGAGTTTCTACTTCAAGAGCTCCATACTCTATCATTTTTCTTGTGACGAATTCTTCTATCAGAGACTTTATCAATCTTCCTTTATAATAAAACCTGAAATTTCCAGGATCGCTTGCTTGTTCGTAATCTACATATTCTAAGCTTCGCATCAGTTTAACATGGGGTGGCTCGGTAGAAACTGCACGAACTTTTTTCATTTCGTATTCTGTAAATTTCCTTAAATTTTCATAATCAGAAAAATCAAAGCCAACAACTTTTTCGTTTTTAAATTTTATCTTATGGAGTTTTCCTTCAACATCGATTATATACCAATAACTTTTTGCTTTTTTTTCTGCTTCCAAAGCTTTGCTAACTTCTTCTTGAGCTTTTATTTCTCTACTAAGCTCCGCTAAAGGATGTCCTTTAACATCTACCTTAAATTCTTTATACCACCCAAAAGGTGCGCGAAAAACTTTTCCCAATTTTTTTAAATTTTTTTCTATACTAACCAATAAATTAAAAGCAATGTCTGGACTTGATGGCTTGGAAGTTAAATGAACATAAGGATAAACTACAAAATTTTTTACTTTTATTTGTTTGGCTACTTTTTCTACTTCTTCAATAAGTTGTTTTACACAACTTTCATTATCGCCTTCCTCTACAGCAGTAAAAATCACTAAACAATCCCTAACCTCTTTTTCTTTTATTTCAACTTTTTCGGCATTCGGTATAGCCTTTTTTACTGGCTTAAAATAAATTTTATTACAATGCAAAAACAGGACTCTCTCATAATAAGGTATTTATAGAATTTTAAAAATTTTTGGGTTTAATTTTAAGTAAAGTTAAGTTTAAAGGAAAAATTAATGGAGTTGTTTAAACAATTATAAAACCAAAAATAAAGTTTTAAAATTTAAAAGATGAAATTAAAAAATTGGAAGGGAATTTTAACAGAGTTTAAACAATTAAAGGTAAATTTAGAGATTAAAAAATCAAAAAAACTGAAAAAGTTTTAATTGAAATTAAAAAGTGGAAGGGAAAATAAAATTTTAATAAAAAAACGAAATAAAAACTGAAAAATTTTAAAATTTAAAGATGAAATTAAAAATTTAGAAGGGAAAATAAAATTTGGGTTATGGCTGGGAAAATGAAATTAAAAACTGCCTTTTTTGAGTTTGATAAATTTTTTTAAATATTAAATAAAAAATTTAGGAAAGAAAAAAATAAGAATGATAGTTTTTGTGAGTGGTTTGCCTGGTAGCGGAAAAACTACTTTAATAAAGAGAATAATGAAAAAATGTAAAAGTTATTTGGCAATAATTTCGGAAGAGATTAGAGTAAACAAAGAGAGGGTTGGTTTTTGGTTTGTTTTGATCGATAGCAATAAAGAAATAATGAAAAAAGAATTAGCGATAAAAAAAGAAAAACCAAATTTTGGAAAATATTTTGTTTTTGTTGAAAATATAGAAGAAGTTTTAAAAGAAGCTAAAAAAAGATCGGATAGAAAAATAATTTTTATAGACGAAATAGGGAAAATGGAAAGAATGAGTAAAGAGTTTGATAAATTTGTTGAAGAAATATTAAAAGAAAAGAATGTTGTTGCTACGCTACATAGAGAATTTATAAAGGAATTTAAAAAATACGGAAAGGTTTATTGGTTGACAAGAGAAAATTTCGAAAAAGTTTATAAAGAAATTTTACATTCTATCAACGGTATCGATTCCTAATAAGTACAATCCATTTTTTATAACAATAGAAGTAAATTTAACAAGTAAAAGCCTACTGTCTTTTTCTTTAGATTTTAAAATTGGAAGGGTTTCGTAAAACTTGTGAAAATCTTTTGATAAATCATAAAGATAATTTGCTATTAAGTATGGTTGATAATTTTTTGCCGATTCCTTTATGATTTCTGGAAATAAAGAAATCCTTTTTATCAACTCTATTTCTTCCTTTTCTTTAAACTCTGGCTTTACATATTTTATTTTTTTAACTTTTTTCAGTACAGAATTTGCTCTTACATAAGTGTATTGCAAATATGGACAACTCCTTCCAAACATGTTTAGTATTTTTTCAAAACTAAATTCAACATCCTTTTCTCTATTTTGGCTTAAATCGTTAAATTTTATAGCACCTATACCAATTTTTTTTGCTATTTTTTCTTTTTCCTTCAAATCTGTTTTTATCAAACCCTTAGCTTTTTCTATAGCCTTTTTTATTATTTCTTCTAAAAAAATTATCTTTCCTTTTCTAGTGCTTAATTTTCCTTTAAACAATATCAAACCAAAATTTACATGTTGGTAATCACAATCGTATCCTAAAATTTTTAAAGCAGAAAATAGTTGTTCAAAATAAAGTTTTTGATCGTTTCCAACTACATACAAAATTTTCTCTGGTTTCCATCTTTTCAATCTGTACTTTGCTGCAGCAAGATCTCTTGTAGCATATAAAGTCGATTCATCCGACTTTTGGATTATCAAAGGGATTAGGTTGTTTAGCTCGATAAAAACCATTCCATCTTTCTCTTTAGCTATTCCCTTGTTTTTGGCTTCTTCGATAATTTTTTTTGCTTCTTTTACAAAAAAACTCTCACCAAAATAATAATCAAAACTTATTCCCAAAAGTTTGTAAATTTTTTTGAATTCTTTCAAACTTATCTTTCTTAAAACATTCCAAATCTTTATTAATTCTTTATCTCCCTTTTCCAATCTTGCAAATATTTTTTTTGCTTCTTCGTTAAGAGATGGGTTTTGTTTAAGTTCTTTATTAAACTTTACATAAAGTCTCAGCAACTCCTTTACAGGATTTTTTTCGAAATTTTTTTTATTCAACCAATGTTTATAAGCATAAATCAATTGACCATATTGCAAACCCCAATCTCCCAAATGGTTTATTCTTATTACTTTATAGCCTAAAAATTTGAATATCCTATAAAGACTATCTCCTATAATCGTAGATCTTAAATGGGATATTCCAAGAGGTTTTCCTATGTTTGGGCTACTATAATCTATTATTATTCTTTTTCCTTTTCCTATATTCATCTCTCCATATTTCTCTTTTAATCTTTTAAAATCTTCAAAAACAAGATTAGAAAAATTATCAAAATTTAAATAAAAATTCATATATCCATTGTCAAAAGTAATTTTATCAAAAAAATCGATCTTTATTTTTTCTTTTAAAATTTTTTCTAACTCGTTTAAACTAATATTTTTCGATTTTGATATTTTGAATAGAGGAACAGAAAAATCTCCAAAATTTGTAAAAAAATTAATCATAATCTCCTCTTCGTTTATGTTTAAAATTTTTGATAATTCTTCTTTTATTTCTTTTTGTATTTTTTCTATCGCATACATTTTCATGGGTCCAGGAGGATTCGAACCTCCATCTGCGGGTCCGAAGCCCGCCGTGCTATCCGTTACACCATGGACCCTTTATTATTTAAATTTTTTTATATTTTAAAATTTTAGTTAAAAAGAAAAAATTAAAAAATTATAAAATTTTTATTTTAATGGTTTTGATTTATTTAATCTTGGCTTTGTTTGCTTATCTGATGGGTAGTTTTCTTCCAGGCTATTTTATTGCTAAATTAAAAGGAATTAATATTTTTAAGAAAGGATATAAATTGCCTGGAGCAAGTAATGTTAAAAAGGTTTTGGGAACAAAATATGCAATAATTGTTGGGGCCTATGATTTTTTCAAGCCTATTTTTGTTTTTTTAATCTCAATTTTAATAGATAAATACGTAAACATTAATGATTGGTTTATTTTTTTCCTTTCTTTTTTTGTAATAGTTGGCCATATGTTTCCTTTTTATTTAAAATTTAAAGGAGGGCACGGTTTAGCAAGTTGTTTTGGTTTCATGTTTGTTTTGTATTTTTATCTTATGTTAAAAAGCTTTCTGAATGTTTATCTTTTTTTAACTTTTCTATCCTTATCCTTAATTTTATTTTTTATCTTGAAGAAAAAATTCTCAACACAAATAGGGTGTTTGGCTGTAATTTATTTATTTTTAATTTTAACGTTAATTACATTCAAAAAAGAAATTCCTTATATAGTTTTGTTTATTCTAGAAATTTTTATAATTTTTAACGTAGCATTCTTCGATTTTTTTGAAAAATTAAATAAAAAGAAAATTAAAAAGGATAAAACTGTTTGGAGAAAATTTTTAAGGCCTCTGGCCTCTATTTTTCCTGTTGGATTTTTATTCTTTCCATCTTATACCTTAATCCTGGCTATAATTCTTCTTTTTTGTTTTTCGATTATGGAAATATTAAAATATACGAGAAAAAAGTTTACAAAATATATTTATAGAAAAAAAGAAAAAAGGCAGGTTTCTTCATACATCTATTTTTTTATTAGTGTAATTGTATGCTTTTATTTTTTTGATAAAATTATTTCTACCTTTGCCTTATTTATTTTAATTTTTTCAGATTTGTTTGCATTCATTTTAGGAACTATTTATGGAAAGAAGAAAATTGGGGAAAAAAGCGTGTTTGGTAGTATTTCTTTTTTCTTAACTTCTTTTTTGATATCTTTAGCCTATTACAAATTTTTTAATCTAAGCCTTTTATATTCTATTCCCGCAACTTTTATTTCAACAGTAATAGAAATTATTCCTACAAAAATTGATGATAACCTATCGATTCCATTAAGCGTATGTATATTTTTAAGTATAATAAAAAAATTTTTTTAGAATATGAGAAAAAAAGATAAAATAGTTACTTTAGAGGCAATCGCAACTATAACAGGAACAACCATTGGAGCAGGTTTTCTTGGAATACCTTACGTTGTATCAAGGTCTGGGTTTATCGTTGGCCTATTGCATCTAATTTTCTTAGCATTTATGATTATACTAACAAACTTGTGTTTTAGTGAAGTTATGTTAAGAACGAAAGGAATTCATCAAATTCCAGGATACATAAAAATTTATCTTGGCAAAAAAGCTAGGAATTTATCTATATTTGCAGTTGTTTTTGGTATTTATGCTGCTTTGGTTGCTTATTTTATTGGAGAAGGAGAAGTTCTTAGCTATATTTTTACAAACTCTCTTAAATATTCCATGGCTTTTAGTTTTCTTTTTTTTATAGTTTTTAGCATAATAGTTTTTTTTGGAATTAAAGCTTTAGAAAAGAGCGAAACTGGAATAATGTTTGTGGTTATTTTAATAATTTTAATATTGGCATTGATATTTTTACCAAAAGGAAAATTTGAAAATTTATATTATGTTTCTAAAAATCCTGTCGAGTGGTTTTTACCTTATGGTGTTGTACTTTTTTCATTTTTAAGTTTTAGTGCTCTACCAGAAGTAAGACAAGAAGTTTTAAAAAACGAAAATGTCTTGAAGAAAGCAGTAATAGTTGGAACCTTAATTCCACTTGTTGTCTATATAATTTTTACTATTTCTGTATTAAGCTTTTCTGGAAAACAAACACCAGAAATCGCAACTATAGCTCTTGGAAAAATTCCTAGCTTGTTAGCAGTTTTTACAATGTTTACTGCAAGCATAGCTTTGGGAAATGCTATAAAAGACATGTATTATTTTGATTTAAAATTCAAAAAAATTTATTCTTTCTTTCTTTCAACTTTTTTACCACTAATAATTTTTATTTTAATAAAAAAATTTAATCTATCGAACTTTATCAAAGTTTTAGAAATCGGTGGGGCGGTTAGCGGTGGATTGACAGGAATTTTAATAATTGCAACATTTCTAAAAGCAAGAAAAACAAAATACAGAAAACCAGAATTTACTTTAAAAATTCCAAAATTTATTTACTTTATTTTGATGATCATATATTTGATAGGAATTGTTTATGTTTTTCTTTTCTAAACTTCTTATTTTCTTTATAAAAAATTCAAAAGCTATTAAATCGTTAAGAGGGACTTTAAAATCCTACCAATTAATAAAAAAATAAAAAGTACATACATAGCAATTTAAAATTAAGGGGCTTCTGTTCCTATCCTTGTAATTAAAAAAAGTTTTTAGTTAAACCTAGTTTTATATAATTTATGTTTAACAATATTTTACTTAACAATAAGGAACGTGTGGTCTTATCCTATTAATAAAAAATATTAACAACACATTAATTAAACACAAAAAAACATAACAAAAAATTGTAAAATATGTTTTATTTAACAACTAAAAAAGGTTTGTCAGAAATTCAATTCTATTTTTAACCTTTTTATTTCTTTTAAAAATTTTTTTTGTTTTTTCCAAACTTGTTTAAATTTTTTATTCGTCTCCTTTACCAATAAACTTAGATATTCTTTACCAACCAAAATTTTTTTATAAAATATTGGCATGCATATTTCTTCGCTTCCCCTAATTTCTACCAAAGGAAAATTTCTTTTTCCATAATAAAAACCGCTTTTTTTAAACCCAATCTGTCTTGCGATTTTTACAACTCTTGCTGCAATATCAGAATTAAAACATATGATGTGGTATATTGGTGGTTCGAATTTAAAATAAATTTTTTGATTTATGTTGGTGTTTTTTAAATTTTCAAGTTGATTTACCAATTCATCAATTTTAATTTTATCATGCCAAGCCTTTATTATTGCTCCTCTTTGTTTTTTTCCTTTTTCCTTGAATAAAATTGCTCTTCCAGAACAACTTGAGGTTGTAAACATAAAATCTTTTTTGTTTATTTCCTCTATGATTTTTTTTGCTTTTTCATCAATAGATTTTTTAAAAGATTTATCCTTCTTTTCTAAAGCTTGCTTTTTCTGGTTTAAAAAATTTTTAAGTTGGTTATTAAATTTCTGCTGAAGATTCATTTTCAAGAAGCAAAACGTCTTTTCCTATTTTATAACCCTCCTCGCTAGCCAATTCTGCCAATGCCGATCTTTTTTGTAATCCTGCGTGTGTTGGTAGAATTTTTTCTGGGTTTAACATTCTTATCAAATCCCTCATATCCTCTCTTCCGGCATGTCCGCTAACATGAACGTCAGTATAAATTCTAACCTTCTTTTTTATAAGTCTACTCTCTAATATTTCTCTATTTGCTTGATTTATTGGCGTTGGAATAACTCTTGTGGAAAATATAACAGAATCGTTTTTCCCTAATTTAAAAGAAAAAATATTTTTGCTTAGCCTGTCCAATACACTTCCAGGTTCACCTTGATGGCCGGTACAAACAACAAGATACTCTTTTCTATTTTTTTCTACCTTTTTGAAATATCTCTCCATTTGATCTTTAAAACTTAATAATTTTATATCGTCTTTGAAAGGACAAACACCAGAATTTATCGCTGCTTCAACGTATCTTTTTAAACTTCTACCAAAAAACAAAACTTTTCTATTCAATTCTTTACCAAAATCTACAATACTTTTCAACCTTGCTATATGGCTTGAAAAGGTTGTTACGATTAAACCATCTGTATCTATATTGAACATAACATCTTTTAACATTTCTCTAGCTATTATTTCGCTATAAGTTTTTCTTTCTTCATCAGCATAAAGGGCTTCTGTTATAAGCAACTTTACTCCTTCTTTTCCAATTTTTTTAAATTTTTCGTAATTAAACTTTTTTCCTATTATAGGATTGTTATCCATTTTATAATCATTAGTATAAAGTACATTTCCCTCCTTACTTCTTAACAATATTGCACAACTTTGTGGAACAGAGTGTGTAACGCTAACAAATTCTACTTCATAATCTCCAGATTTTCCTCGAATTTTATAAGTAGAATTCGGATTTATTTTTATAAGTTTATTATTAAATTTTTCTTTATCTTCTTTTGTCAAATCGTTGATTAAATCTTTAAGTAATTCTGTTGTCATAGAACTTCCTATAATTGGAGCGTTAAAGTTGTAAGCAACATAAGGAGTTGCTCCTACATGATCCAAATGTGCATGACCTATAAAAATGGCTCTTACTTTTTTTGTTATGTGTTTGATTATGTTGATGTTTGGCAAGGCCCCAACTTCTTCTAATACTTTTCCGCTGATCTTTTCCTTCTCTTCTAGCTCGACGATTGCTGGTATGTATAAACCACAATCAAAAATAAAGGCATCTTCTCCAATTTCTACTAATGTCATGTTTTTCCCGACTTCGCTATACCCTCCAACTGCATAAACCTTCATTAAAAAACAAATTTTTTTATTTTTTAATCTTTTTGAAGGAAGCCCGAAAGATTTATAAACTCCAAACCCTTTTTTTAAGAAGGTAGCTGGGGAATCTAGGGTTCACATTGAGGCACTTCGGTGCCTATTGATGATCTGCCTTTGTGCAGATCGCCTAGAACCTTTAGGCTACCTTTTTTCTTTTTTATAAGTTTTATGCCTTATGTTTTTATTACAAAAGCCAAAAGTATTTTTTTATGTAGTTTTTTGAAATTTTTGTCATTTATCGACTAAATATAAAAAAGTATAAAAGATAAAGTGTTTTTGATGTCAGAACTAACATTGTGAAAAAATATAATAAAAAAATAAAACATAAAAAACAAAGTGATTTATGATTATAAATAAAATTGTGAAGTATAATAAAAAAAATTAAAACATAGAAAATTTAAAAATAAAAAATAGTATTATATTTTTAGCAATTTGCAAAAAATATAAAATTCTCTTACATTACACATGTTTTTGTGATTCTCAACAGAAAATTGGGGACATGCCGTGTTTATCCAAAAATCTATATCAAAATTCATAAATTCTTTAACATCTATTTCATTACATAAAAACAAAAAAACCTCTTTTTTCATTTTTTTCAATTTGTTTTTTATTTGTAAAGCAACATCAAAATTTTCTTGGCCAGGTTTTACGCTAACCAAAACTCCAAAATTTTTGGCTTTATTAAAGTTTAGCCACCTAGCTTTTATACACTCGATTTGATTTTTTATTTCGTCCTCTTCAATGATTTTTAAATTTTTATTTAATATAAAAACCGGCTTTAGTTTAACATCAAAACTTTCGTTCTTGAAAATAAAATCGTCGATTTGCTCTTTTATTATGCTTAGAGGATGGAATAGCCCATCTCCAACATAAAGGTAGGCATCAACATCATATAGCTTAATATTGCATCCAGTTATTTGTCTTTTAAATGTAAGAAAATGTTTTCTTAATTTTTTTTCAATTTTATCACAAATTTCTTTGTACTGTATTGAATAAAAAATTCCTATGCTTTTAATTTTCTTTTTCTTCAACTCTTTTATAATTTTTGATAAACCAACTTTTTTGTTTTTGTATATATTTTTTATCAAAAAAATTTTCATTCTAAGAAATATTTAAAAATAAAAATTTCTTCTTTCTCACTTCTTTCTCCTTTTTTTCTTCTTATTATTTCGTTTCTTCAACAATCTCAGTTCTTTCCTCTTTTGAAATTTCTGCAAAGTTTGGTACTGCTATCAATATGTTTTCTCCAAATCCTGCTATATCTCCTTCCAATGCCTCAACTGTCTTTTTTATTTTCGATACAGCCCTTTTAACTTCTATTAAATCCCTACTTCTCAAAGGCCCTATATCTATTACTGCTATGGTGTATCCTTCCCTCAAAGCATTTAGTATTCTTGTTGTGTCCTCAAACGATTTTAGTATAAAAGGCTTTACTAAGATTTTTGTTTTTTTTGGCTCTTTTGCTATATCGACTTCTAAGTATTCTTCTTTTGGTTTTTTTGAGAATGCTTCTTTTATTTTTTTTATTACCATTTTTTCATTGAAATTTTTAAGTTTATAAATATTTCTATTTTTTACTTTTTAAAATTTCCTCCCTTATTTCCTCAATTTTTTTTCTTATCTGTTCTTCTTGTTTTTCAAAATTTTTTATTCTAAGCTCTATAATTTTTTTTCTTTCGTTTAGTTCCTTTACTAATTCATTTTTATCTTTTTTAATCATTATTCCCCCAACAATTTTATAAGCAATATCGACATTTTTTAACTCATCTAATGCAATATCAATTTCATTCATTTCTGTCTGTAAAATTTGTTTTTGTAATAATAATGCTTGCAAATTTTGTTCATGAACCTGAAGTTCTTCTAGATCTTTCATATTGCTTTTATTTTTTTAATTTGGGTTCTAGGTTTAAAAAAAAGCCTTCCACCGCACGATGGACAAATAAAATTTTTTTCTAAAGCTTTATGACTTACTTTTTTTCCACAAAAAAAACATTTGTAAATTGCCATAAGAAATTATAAAATCTTTCATTTAAAAATTTAAGGTTTGAAAATTAAATAAAAATTAAACGTAATAGGCTTGTCCAGTAAATTTTTTCCCACAATGATTGCATTCGTATATTCCATAAGCCAATCTTTTGGCAGCTATTTTTCCACAAAAAATACATTTTTGTTTTTTTCTTTGTAACATTTCTATCTCTTTAACTTTTTTTCTAACTTTGCTTCCATATCTACTTCCCAACCTTCCCGCAGCTTTAACTTTCTTTGTCCTTTTTGCCATTTTAACTTAAAATTTTTTATTTTTAAAATTTTTTATTTTAAACTTTGTTTTTTGTTGGGATGTCGGTATTATCTTCTCCAGGATTTCTTTTTCAAAACTTTTCAAAGAAAAAGGAATATTTAATAGTAAATATGGGGCCACCCGGATTTGAACCGGGGTCTCCAGCTCCCAAGGCTGGGATGCTAGACCAGGCTACACCATGGCCCCTTTTAAAGAATAAAAAACGGTTTTAAAAAATATTTCTATTTTTGTTCTTCAACTTTTGGAGCTGCTTCTTTAGCTTTCTGTAATTCTTTTAACAATTTTTCTTGACTTGCCTGAATCTTTGCAAAATCCTTTCTTAATTTTTCCAATTTTTCCTCACTAACAACTAAATCCCTGGCTTGTGCTTCTTTAATTAAGTTATCGTAAACACCATTTTCTAGCTCCTTAATAACTTCTTTTGCGTTTTTGCTTTCTACCAAAATTCCTGAAGATAAACAACTACCTAAAACAACTTTAACTGCCGATTTAAGAGAATCTACACCAATACTATCTAACTTTTTCTTTGCTATGTTTATTACTTGTTCTATGCTTATATTTCCAACATAGATAGACTTTGGCATCATGCTTGCTTTCTCAATTCCTAACTCTTTTTTTAACAATTCTGTTGTCGGAGGAGTCAATACTTTTACACTAAAATCTTTAGTTTCTGGATTAATATCAAGCAAAACCGGAACTTTTAATCCACTATAGGCAGAGGTTGCCTTATTCACTTCGCTTATTACTTTTCCTATGTTTATTCCAAGCGGCCCCAACTTTTGGCTTATTGCAGGGCTTGCTTTCATGTTTCCTCCTTCAACCAGCAACTTGATTATCATCTTAAACTTTGTTTTTTTTGTTTAAAAATTTATTTATACAGAAATTTTTTAATTTTAATTAACATAAAAAATTATGAAAATTTTGTTACACGTTTCTGGAGAAGTAGGGACAAAAGGAAAAAATAGAATCTTTTTTGAAAGAAAATTGGCAGAAAATATAAAGAAAAAAATAAAAGGAAAGGTTAATAGAAGTTTTGGAAGTTTCTTGATAGAGACAGAAAAAGAATATAAAGAAAAATTAAAAAAAATACCAGGAATAGCTTGGATTGCAGAGGCAGAAGAAATAGATAAGGATTTAGAAAAAATAGGAGAAAATTTGTTAAGATATGTTAAAAAGTATAGAATAAAAAAATTTAATCTAGAAGTAAAAAGAAGGGATAAAAGTATTGAAAAAAATAGTCAGGAAATAAGGGAAAATTTAACAAAATTTTTAATCGAAAATGGTTTAAAATTTTCAAAATCAAAAAAAATTTTTATAGAGCTTAGTAAAGATTGGTGGGTTTTGTATAGAAAAAAGGAAAAAGGAATTGGTGGTTTACCTACTTCTACAAGCGGAAGGGTTGTGGCATTGATCTCTGGAGGAATCGATAGTGCTGTTGCTAGCTTCTTGGCTATGAAAAAAGGCCTGGAAGTAATATTTGCACATTTCCACAATTATCCTTCAAACGATTATGAGATAATTAAAGAGAAAATTTTGGGAATAATAAAAAAACTTAACGATTATCAAATAGAATCAAAGTTATACATTATTCCTTTTTCTTCTATTCAAAAAGAAATAATAAAAAAGGTTGATGCAAAACACAGATATCTTGTTTATAAATTTTTAATGTTAAAAATTTCTGAAGCGATAGCACAAAAAAATAATTGTAAGGCTTTGGTAACAGGAGATAGTCTAGGGCAGGTTGCAAGCCAAACATTAGAAAATATTTATTCTTTAACTTTTTTTATAGACATTCCTATTTTTATGCCTTTGTTAACTTATACAAAAGAAGAAATAATAGAAATAGCAAAAAGAATAGACACTTATAATCTAAGCATAATTCCTTATTCTGATTGTTGCAGCTTTATGATATCAAAACACCCATGTACAAAAATAAGTAAAGAAAAAA
>Ga0185307_1001463_pt1 | contig 13083 bp, 8 predicted proteins | sample LHCtaG_FD_128010 | JGI IMG/M metagenome (GOLD analysis project Ga0185307, IMG submission 128010) | Hot spring microbial communities from Little Hot Creek, USA to study Microbial Dark Matter (Phase II) - LHC4sed_matched (SPADES... | ecosystem: Environmental > Aquatic > Thermal springs > Hot... | reverse complement strand
ATCCGAGCAGGTGAATAAAAATGTCCGCATGGTTATTCTCCTCAAATGACCTTGAAAACATAAAAGTCGGCTTTGAACATTTAATGTGGGGTTTCTGGGATAGAGATGCACCAGTCTCAGAAAAACTAAAACAAAAACTAACCAAAAACTGGAGACTCTTTATAAAAACCTACAATAGAATAAAACCATTCGACCACTGTCTAATCCAAATAACAAGAACAGGCGACATACATGCAATAGCGGTAATAAAAAACAAACAATTCGACGACCAAACCCCTATATGGCCGCTAGAAATACGAACCGGAAAAGTACATTACCCGTGGAGAGTGGAGTTCTCCTTAGTGATATACACAGAAAGACCAATACTCAAACGCTTCACAAAAATAGAAAACTATATAGACGGATACGGACTAGCAGAAATAACTTCTACAGACTTAACAGACGTATTAAACGCGCTATCCAAATGCACAGAAATAAAAATAAAAGCGAAATAATTCAGCGCTTCTTCATTTCTGAATGAACATATAGTGGCTTCCCCAATGACTGATTAAAGTAGCGGTGCGCAGGATCTATTTGGAAAGTAATTACTAATGAGGCGTGCTTTCCAAGCTTTGACAAAGCCCACTTTCGAAGCCTATTAAACATCCTCTTAGAACATTTCACCAAGAAAATCCAATAATGCTCGTCGATCGAATTTATAACATTAAATTCTCTTATGCCCAACTTCTGAAAAACCTCAACGTAATCATTAATCACATGATGATCAGCCCAAGTAGCCAACCAAATACAATAAATATTCTCCACCACCCACCTCACCATGCTCACCCTATTCAAGAAAGAAAACTAAAAGCTTTCCTAATCCATAAAGCATCGATTCTTTTCCAGTGAAAGTTGCTGTCACTGTGATATGTGGAGAGTAAGCAAAAACATTTTAGGGAAGCTCAAAAATCAGCTGCCTCCTTCCGGTAACTATACCTTTTTTAGGCATAACAAGCATTGAACTTAAACTATTGAGAACAATTGCGTGGATCAACTTTTTCGGAACAGCGTAATGAAAAGCTGACAACCTCGTCCTTTCAACATGTACTCTCAAATTCAATTTATCACCGAAAGTAGGAAAAACCCTGGTTTTTATAAACGTCTCTAAGCTTATTCTGAAAACTTTTCCCAAAGTCAACTTCAAAGGATACTTTATCTTTTCATCTAAACTTGTAAAATCAAGTTCAACTACTTCGTTGCATGGAATAAAATCCTTCAAAACTTCCTCAGCATCTCTTACAAGCTCTTTCTCAATTTTCACAAAATCTTCCTCAGAGCCCAAAACAACATACTTCACAGCCACAGGAACACGGACAGTAACCCACTCCTTCTCCAAAGGAACCTTGGCAACAGCCCAACCTCTAGACTTCAAATCAAAGAACACTGCAAGGTCCTTCTCTTTTGCAATGGCGCGAAGCTCGTTCTTAGCCTCAACAGGATTACTCCATGTAAACTCGAAAATCTCATCCAATCTACCCTCCTGGAACCTAGCCAACGCTTCACTAAGAACAGCCTTCAAACCAGCACGCCAAGGTCTCTCAAAAGGATAACGGAGAATACTTTCAGCCAAACCAGAAGGAGAATCCTTAACCACTTCAATAAGCGCTCCTCGTATTATATTCTGAAGAGCATCAAAGGCACCCTCCACATCATAGTAAATTAGCGAGGCTTGCCTAGCAGCCTCCTCATCCAAAAGCCTCTCATCCCAAGGAAAACCGAAATGCTCCTTCAACTGATCCTTCATCAATCTCGTAAAAGGAGAACGTTCAACAAGATGCCTACCAACAAGATCCCTAAATTCATCCAGAGAAATAGCCCTCAAAGCATTTAGGGGGTCAACAACCTCAGACCTAACACCAAAACCATAAGGAGTAACAACATACTTCACCAATAAACTAGCCTCAGCAATCTTCTCAAAAACAGCAGCAGCCAAAGCTCTATTAATTCTCTCACCCAAAAAAGTAATAAAAACTGTCGTCCTAATCCCAGGAATTCTCTCAACGACAATCTTCCCCTCAACTAAACTCTTCAAATATGACTCATCTAAACTCTTCAGATAATCCAGAACAGCAATCAAAGCTGTTTCTGCAGAACAAAAGCGCTTCAAAATCGACGGATCTTTCAAAGCATCAGAAATCACTTTTAACGCTTCTCTCGTAACTTCAAGACTTCGCGGGGGCCCTTCACCCTTCCAAGCTGGAGTCTCACCAGCCTCTTCAACATGAGTTACGATCACTTCATAACTTCTTTCATCAATATCCACAACCTTCCAATTCCTCCCCGCAAGTCTAATAACCATCCCGGTCGAAAGAGACTTGTAGACAAAAGAAGAATCAAGTTCACCAATTTTCCTTTTCTTGCCAAGCCCACATTCCTCCATCACGGTAAAAGCTTCCCTCTTAGGAATCATGCTAAAGAACTCGCTAAAACGCAAACTCGGACCTCTAACTTTTTCATCCTCTTTAAAACGCCAAACACTCCAAAATCTCTTAGACGGATATACAACATCCCCCTCAAGGCAAATCAAATTACTATCCACCAAGTTTCCAAGAACATTATCAAAAGTTTCCCTTGAGAGCTTAGAAAATGGTGTGGAATTTGAAATTATCTTGAAAAGCTCATCGATCGTAAAAGGTCGGAAAGTGCTCTCACGAATCTTTCCACTTCTTTGGTTATGTAATGCAACGCCAAGAATTTCTTTTGCCAGAACATCAAGAGGATTATCTATTATAAGGGGTCCCTCAAGCTTCCCTTGCTCAGCCAACCTCAAAATAGCCATAGACTCTATGAAGTCCTCTGGATCAGTTGAAATAATCTTACAAATCGATTTTTCTCCGGGCCTATGTTGGCTACGACCAGCCCTTTGAAGAAAAGTAGAGACTTGACCTGGAGATCTGTATTGAAGAACCTGCCTTATATCACCGATATCTATACCCAACTCCAAAGTCTTAGTCGCTACAACAGCCCTTAAAAGACCAGATTTGAACATGTCCTCAGTTTTTTCCCTCTCCTCCACACCCAAAGAACCGTGATGAACCATCACTGGGAAATTAAGCCTATCTAACTCCAACTTCAATCTCTCTGCACTATACCTAGAATTAACAAAAATGAGCGACTTGACGCCGCTTTCTACCTCTTCACAAATAACTCTAGCTCCAGCAAGAAATGGGTCCCTCATTTCATCTTCAGAAAGGGGGGCTGCTAACTTCAACTTGAAATCGTAAGGCCTTTGCTCTTCAGCCAAAACGATCTCTAAAGGTCCATCGGAGCCACCAAACAACCAAGCTACTTTTTCAGGTTCTCCAACAGTTGCAGATAAACAGATCCTTTGAAACGATTTTCCAATAAGATGTTTTAACCTTTCAAGAAGTATGAGAAGCTGATACCCCCTTTTAGAAAAAGCCAGTTCGTGAACTTCGTCGACAATAACAAACTTTACGGACCTAAGATACTTCCACCATTTAGGAGCCCAATCAAGTATTATTTCTAAACTTTCCGGAGTGATAATGACCATTTCGGGTACAGGATGCCTAAAAGCCTTATTTACATCGCCAAAAAGTGGTCGGACCCTTAACCCTACAAAGTATGCATATCTATCAATTCTTTTACGCAAATCCCTTGTTAAAGCCTTTAGAGGATTAATATAAATTGCTTGAACACCCTTTGCTTTTGATTCATTCTCCAAAATCTTGCTTATAACTGGAAAAATTGCTGCTTCAGTCTTTCCGGTTCCAGTAGGACTAACAAGCAAAACATTTTTTCCCTCTAAAATTCTTGGAATTGCCAGTTTCTGAATATCGGTAGGTTCTAAAAACCCCCTTTTTATTATCCAAAATCTTAAACTTTCATGAAGTAACGTAAATGGATAGGACAAGCTCAGATCCATTTTTCTTCATCAGTTTAGTAAATAATAGATAATGTTAATAAAAACGGTTTGCCTTAACTTAATATTAAAAGGTTTTGCAGGTGCCTCGATGGATACAAGACATGTAATTGCTTATCATTCTCTTATCGAATCTGAATATGAAAAATATAAGAAGGCCGAGGAACGAATAGAAGCCGTCATTTTAACGAAAGCTGAGGCAATGAATAAAATTGGAGCAGCGCTCAAGGTAGCTGATCAAGAAGCTCTTAAGATCCTGGACGATTTAGATAAAAGTGGTTTTATTATAAACTTAGGCGAGGGGAAGATTAGAACTTTACATTTTGATCTAGCTTGCAGGATTTCAAACATTAAAGTACAATATGGAACCCTCAGGTATCCGTTAGAAACTAAAATCTATATCAGAGATGAAGAAATTCCAAGCTTTGAAGATCATGCGTTTAGAGAGATAAAGGAGTTTATTCCCCCCGAAATCTATCCAATACTGAAACACGTGTTATATAAAGATCCGAAGAAGATAGAGGGTCTGGGATCAATTTCAGGATTTTCCGATTTCCAATTTTCAGCGATTAGATCTATTTTGACTGAGAACAAAAAAGGGTATGTTCTTTCAGCTCCTACATCAGCCGGAAAGACTTATGCATTCTTAATTCCCTCCCTAGTAGAGGTTTTAAAAGAAAAAATTTCAGGTAATGATAGAGGAGTCAAAGTTCTTTTAGTGTATCCCAGGAAAGCTCTCGAAAGAGATCAATTGAACAAAATGTTAGCAATTTTGTATAGAATGAATTACTACTTCCAAGAATTTGGAGACAAAAAAATCAGGCTTACAATAGGCATTGATGACGGCGACACGCCCTGGAAAGAAGAAGTTGATCCAGGAATGTCCTTTAGAAGGGCGATCTGCCCCGCTTGTGGTGCGGATGGAAAGGAAGGTGGTGAACTGAAATATTGTAGAACTCACGATTGGGTAAACATCAGATGCTCAAACTGCGGAAATATATTCGATTGGATTTATAGTCATAGAGAGCAAATATGGATGGACAAGCCGGATTTCCTATTAACCAACGTATGGACTCTCGATTGGAGACTACCTAGCAAAACAATTCAACATGAGCATAGGTTCTTTGAAAAGCTAAAGCTAATCGTGGTCGACGAGGCTCATGTGTACCAATCTTTGCTTGGAGGAAATATTAGGTATCTCCTTAAAAGACTCATGCTTTGTACGGAAACAAGTCCTAAAGTTATTCTCTCATCAGCAACCATATCTAAACCTGAGGAATTTGCTAAGGACCTATTGGATATGTTCAAGGATAAAGAGTTTATAGTTGTCAAATCCCCAGAAATCGTGAGAAATAAAAAAGTAATCTACTTAATTATGGCGGTCAATCCGCAAAAATCTTGGGAAACTGTTGTTTATGAGTTATCAATACTCTTAGGAACCGTCTTCTTTTATAGAGGTTTTCAAGGAGTAATATTCATTGATAGCATAAGAGAGCTTTACCGTATCCTGCATCAAATAAGAGTAGCCATGCTTCATTATTATGAACCGAAAGACCATTTTGATATGGAAAGAATACAAGACGCTGACGATCCATATGCTTACTGGCCCTACTTTTATAAGGTTAAGATGTTTGACCAGTACTCAACGCCCCTTGAAATATTTGGCAAAATAGCTATTCACCATGCAAAAATAAAGGACAGAGAGAAAATAGAAAAAGATTTTATTGATGGTAGGATAGGCGTTCTAATTTCAACATCAACGTTAGAACTGGGTGTAGATTATCCTAGGGTTAACTTCGTAGCAATAGTCGGGGTGCCTTTTATGCTAGAGAGCATTCCCCAAAGAGTGGGACGTGCGGGTAGAAGTCTATCTGATACATTATACACAACGCTTGCAATAATAATTCTCAGAAATACTCCGATGGAACTTTTCTATCTCTATAATCCATTAAAGTTAGTTGAAGGCTTCAAGGATAAGGAAATACCAGTTGCATGGAAAAATGTTGCAGTCAAGAGATATCACTTACTTTCTGCCATTATGGACGAAATGGCAAGAAATGGCGAAGACACCTATATTTTAAGAACAGACGGTAGAGCAGTTAATTTAGACGAGTTTGTTACGAAGATTAAAGAATTTTTGGAGAAAGCCTTACCGATCCTACAACAATTGGATTCAAGGACAGAGAAGGGTGATGTATTAACAAAGGAGCTAACAAAGGAACTGCGTCAAGAATTTTCGAGGTTACCGAGTAAAGTTGATGAATGGAAAAAACTGCACAATTTCGCACTAGTAGCTGAAGAGGCAATAACGGTTGCTTACAGGCTTGCAAGAAGAAGTATGTTATTGGCTAAAAATACTGGCAATCAGGAATTAGAAAAATTAGCCATTGCACTTTTTAAGTCCATTAGGAGGTTACATCCATGAGCAAAGACATTGCTGAATCGATTGAAGACACCATTGAAATTTTAAGAAAGATAAAAGATGAAATAAGCAGGAAAATGGAGACGTTTTATACTAAAGGTGACATTTCCAAAGCTATATGGATCAGCGAAATTCATACGGACGCCCTCGAAGCAATCGGCAATTTTACGAGGGACAAGGAGAAGATCCTAAAATACGCTGAGCTGTCGCAAAAATTCAAGGACTCTCCAGAAGAAATAATTTACATGCTTTCAATATCAGATATTCCAGTAACTACTGGATGCGGCAAGAAGATAGCTGAGGCGATTGCAGGATATAAGGGATTAGGTATAGAAACAATAGACCATAAAATAGACGAAATTCGATATGAGGGAATAACAACCCCAGAAGAAGAAGCCCCGCTGACTGAAATCTCTATGACAAGTTTTATGTATAGAGTCCCACCCTTTGAATTGACTCGAGCGATATTTGAAAAACCACGCGACAAAGAAATAACAGACTTACTTGGCGGCAGATTCGTCTGGTTTGTCAAACCGCTCAATGTCGATCCCGATTCTTGGACGATGATTCTTAAAAAGATTTATGGCGTTCCTATTAAAACAGAAATAGTTAAAGGCAAATATGCTTATGAATTAGGCATACTCGTTCCTTCAGAAATTGAACTAGTTGATATTTCGAATAAATCCCTTCGAATTGAAATTAAAGGAAGATATCCCTTCTTCATGAAATTTGGAAGTGACCAAATTGAGGGAGCAGCTTCTAAGATTGGAACAAAGGATAAGTTTATACACTACCTTAAAGAGAAAGTAAACCTTCTACCAAGGGATATAGGTCAAATTCTGAGTGGTTGGAAATTACGTATGGACTACTTATACTTTTGTTATAAAGGATTTGGGCTATCTACTGATCCATATGATATTAATTGCCCGTTTACCGACAAGTGTCCTCTCAGCATAGAGATGGAAGGACCCTGCGACGGAAGTATTTATTGGAGTGCAAAGTATTTCAAAAGGAAGTTTTATCCCAAGGTATACCCGATAAGAAGGCTTAAGATTTCTGTTAGAGGTGGACTAGAAACTTTACATGAAGAGTTTCCTAATGCGATGCTTAGAATTAGATCCTTTGACAAAAAACGCGTGGAAGCTAGATGGTATGGGGTTGAAATTGGAACGTGGTTTATTAGCGCCAGACCGACTATCCGCCTATTTTTTGAAACAGAAATAGGATATTCAATTCCCACCTCAGTACTGCAGTTAGATTTTGACAGAAACTACATAGAAAGTGTTATATGCGATTTATTTAAAGAAGAACCAGAAGTAAGAGCAATAATCGCTACTAAATTCATTTTATACAAAGCATTAGGTAAAAGGTTGGACTATAAGAGACTAAGCTCCGTTATTAGGTCTTTACTCGATAACCAATCAGAGATGTACAAGAGGTTTCAAAGATATCTTAACGGAGAAATCGATGAAGAGATTAAAGAATTCTCACGTAGAATTTTGCTTCACTCGCTTAAGCATTTGTTTACACAATACGTTCTGGAGAAAATAGCAGGAGTCGATATGACCTTTGTCCTTGCTAAATACAATTATAAATTCACTGATTCAGTCTTTCTTGCTGAAAATGCAAGAAATGGAAGAATAGGAATAATTGATACCGTTTTAAGGCTTATCGAAAGAAACGGAGTAGCTTCTTTTGTTCTTGACTTCACAAATTGGCTTCATGAATACCTCAGTACACATACAAGCGATTTTGAGAAACTAAGTTCAAAAAGGGTGTATGAAGCTGAAAAAACGCTTTTGAAAGCCATCACTAGACTTCAGAAGGGTGACCAAAGAGAAAAAGCTCTAGCTGAACAAATAAGAAAAGTTATTGAAAAAGTAAAGGCGTTCAAAGCGCAACTAGACCAAAATCAGGTAAAGATTGATATTACTACTGCAAGAACAGTTCTCCTTGCAGGCGATATAATTAGGGAAGAGGAAGTTGAACAAATCGAAGATTATTTCGATGACATACTCGAAATGGCAGGCTTCCTTTTATGTTTAGATGGATGTAACGGATGCGTGAGATTAGAGAAATATTGCAGCGAAGGAGTGCAACAAATATTGACAACCAGTAAAATTCTATTGTTCAAATTTGCAGATAGAATAATTGATTTAATTTCACGTGGTTGGAGTCAAAGATCTACGGAAGTAGGTAAGCTTGTAGAACCAATTATATTTCGTGCTAAAAGGCATGTTGATATTTTAAGTCCTTTTATATCGCCGAGATACGCTACTAAGCTAGCTGATTTAGCAAATAAAGCTGTAAAAATTCGTGTAATAACTTGGCTACCGAAAGAGGAAAAAGAGGAATACGGATTTCAGAAAGACTCACTAAAAATATTCAGAGAGAATTTGGGGGAAAATCTTTCAGTCAAAATTATGGATAGACCTGACGTTAAATTACCCCACGATAAAACATACATAGTAGATGACAAGCTTATAACAGGATCGTTTAATTTAACAGAAAGTGGATTATATGGCAATTTGGAAAGAGTTGAAATAAGAGTTCACCCAACAACGGTGGTCAGCGAAAAGGCACAATTTGAAAAATTATGGCAGGAGTGCAGGGATTTAGCTGAATATCAATTATAGACATTCACCTTCTACAGATTTGAAGAATGTAAAGAAACTTTTTTCGACCATGAATTCCTTGGGCTGAAGAAGGGACTCGAGGCCATTCGCATTTTATTTTTAACTTAAAATTGTGGAGCTTTTCCTTCACGCTTTTTACGGTCTCACTTAATATCTTAGGATCCCTGTTATGAAGAATCAATACGAGTTTACCATGTCTATTGAGAATTTCAGCGTAATTAAGGACTATTCTACTAATGTTGTCATTGTAAAAGTTGAGATCACGCCCTACTCTATTGTTAATTGATAACTCATTTTTCCAATATTCAAAGTCTTTAAACCTCTCATCATCAAGTCTGCCTTGGAGCCATTTTTGCCATAGATAGCATAGCTCGTAATAGTCTATTTGGTCATAATGAGGTGGATCTAATACTATGAAGTCACATCGTGGAAGAGTTAGATAAGTTTCTCTTGCATCACTTCTAAAAATATTAATTGTCTTCTCATGGTTATTCCCATTACCGCTTAAAGCAACTGTGTCTTTATATGCTGCGCTAATTTTATAATCAGTTATTGGTAATTTCACCATTAGCTTCTCTTTGAAGTCTTTTATGATTTTTAATCGCCTAATAAAAGCTTTACAGAAATTTCGTTCTTCCCGGACATTCGGGATCCAGTATCTTGGAAGTTTCCATGAAGGTCCGCTAGACTTAGCATGAGGAATCATTTTCGTGGCATTTATAAGAGATGCTATAAAGGCGAGCTTCAAGAGGTCTCCTTGTTCTCGATCACTTTTCCATACTTTTTCAATTTCGTGGTATATCTTAGAAACAGCATAGAGATTTCTCTTGGTAAATATTTCCTTAATTTTTAAGCGCCGATGCGGTCCATTTCTGAATTCAATTTTTAAGTTTGGATATTCAAAAGTCCCGTCAGGATACCAGTATTTTAAATACAAATTCTCCTCTTTACTACGATATTCCCGTAAAAATTCCTTATCGACTATTTCAAATTTCTTTCCATACTTTTCCACGTAAATCCTTGAAAGTTTCTCTTTAAACAAGAAATATCTTGGCGGAAACTCAGAGTGACAATTCCTACATCTAATTTTACTAAACAATTTTCTTACTTCAAACCGATATCCACATTTCGGACATTCTAACTCAGTCATCCATACTGCATAACTAACTTTGTAGTCTTTTATCCGGTATAATTCATCTTCTAAATCATTGCAAAAATCCACGAATCGAGAAAAAATTCCTTCTGAAAGCATACTTTTTGAAAGAAGTGTAGATGTTATAAAAACTGAAACAGAACTTATGTCTGAGAGATAAACACGGTCGACCCCCCTTATAATAGCTGCAAAGCCTGTTGTTCCGGAACCACAAAAAGGATCTGCAACAATATGCGCTTTCATGGGAAACTCGCTAAGCATTAAACTTACAGGTTTTCTTGCCCAAAATTTAATGATGTTATGGAGCGTAATCATACAAGTTGCCCTTTCTTGATTCTATAAAATTTTGCCTTTCCAATCTTGCGTGAAAGTATGATTTTTCCTTCCGCTTCAAGGACTTTAAGCCATGTGGAAGCGGTAGGTTTAGATATCCCAGCCTGCTTTGCTACCTCGCCTATCGAGAGATCTAAGGGATATGCTTCAGAAAGTACTTTCAAAACTTTCTCTTTGGTTGAAATCGACATTTAATATCACTGTTTAACGTCGTTATTAAAATTAATTTAAACATTTTTAACGCTATCGCATCTCTTTAACAAGGAAAACTCGTATTTACAAGTTTCACAAAAATAGATTAAATCGAAAAAGCGATAGAAAAACAAACGTTCCTAATATATTATAAACTAAAACTTTTAAATGGATCATACGAAAATTCGGGATGTGGCTCATATGGCTAAATGTTCAAAATGTAAAAGCGAAGTGAAAAAGCCATGCAAATCATGGAAATACGGTATTTTCACGGTGAAGCCTACACTTGCAAAAACTGCCAGACACAATTCAGAGAATATTATGACAAAAACGGAAAACACAGCTTCACACTAAAACTGGAAAAAGGAAAAGGCTACATCAAAGCATGAAAGGTTAAGTATCTCTCCAACAATACAAGCTTATATTGTCAGCGAGAAATCTTTTTATAATATGCGAAGTTGCTATTTTTTCCATTGTGTCATCCGGTGAGCACCGTTGTCGCAGGAACTGCTTAACGTCAGTTTAAGTGTTGACAAAGAGGAAATGCGCGAGTTAATAAAAAAGATTACGAGTGGCGAGTGGCGCTTATATCTACCTCAGTTTCAGCGAGATTTTGAATGGGATGAGGATGACATTAGGTACTTCATTGATTCAATAATCCGTAACTTACCAGTGGGTAGCATTATCCTTTGGAAACCTCTCCGGAAAATAGAGGATGATCCATTCGCCGTACCTCTAATAGATACTAACAAGGAAAGCTTCCATGGGGAATCTTATTATATACTAGATGGACAGCAAAGGTTAACGTCACTATTGCTTCTCTATGCTGGATGGAAAATCACTCGAATTGGTAGTGAGATTTCAAGAAATACTATTTCATATGTGCCGACGCAGAATAAACTGATAATTGGAGAAAGGGGAGGTATAAATCTCTCAAATTTAGTCAGAGGATACCTTGATGGCAAGTTTGACGGTGTGGTTGGATCTTATCCAAGTTATAAAGAATTGCTAGAAAAAGTCGTTAGGAGAATTATAGAATACAAAATACCCATTTATACTATAAAGACATTGACGGAAAGCAACGATGTTTTAAGCGAGATGGCCGAAGCATTTGTAAGAATAAATAAGGCTGGTGTTCGAATAGGGACTGTTGAACTTATGCTCTCATTTTTGGCCGGAACAGTGGGTGGTGAGTTTGGTAAGGGAATACGAAAAATACACGAAGGAATCAGAGATTTCAATTTAGATTTGAACATATTAATTAGGTTTATATTGTCAAATTTCGGGATTAAACAGACTGTTTTTTCGAACGTTGACCAGTTCGGAAGCAGCGTAAAAAATGTAAATTTTGACGAAGACGTTCTCTGTAGATCCGAAAAATCCATTAAGCTGTTAAGGGAACTTTTACGTAACGAATTTGGCCTAGACGATTGCAGGGTAATTCCCTCAAGAGTCTCCTTAATACCTATTGCAAAATATTTTTTCGAAAAGCAGCTGACATCCATTGAAGATTTAAACGATGAAGATAAGTTGGCCATTGCAAACTGGTTTATAATTGTTAACATGAAAGGGCATTACTCTACAAGTACCAATTCTAGATTAGAGAAAGATCTGGAGGTAATCAAGAAAAACCCACAAAAATTCCCTTATGACCAGCTTATGAATAACGTGGGTGAGAAACATAAGATAAAAGAATCAGATATCGAGAAAGGTAATAGTGTAAACGTGCTAAAGAAACAAGGCTCACCGTACCTTTTCTTGCTATACGTCCTCCTAATAAAGGAGAATGCAGAAGATCTAGATGGCGGTCTTCTCCGCGCCAAAAAATACTCCGACTTACACAGACACCACATCTTTCCGAGAGACCTCTTCAATAAATCCGATATGGCTCCTGACGACCCTGATGAGAGAGAGATTTACATAAGTGGGCTTGGAAACATAACGTTCTTAGGCAGTTCACTCCATGAAAGAATTCCTAAAGAATCGCCTGAAGCGGAACCAAGTCAATATCTCCCTAAATTCCCAACTCTCCAAAAGCATTTTATTCCATTTAGGGAAGAATTGTGGAGACTCGAAAAATTCGATGAATTCAAAGAGGAAAGAGTCAAAGAAATATATAAGGCAGCCAAAAAGCATTTCCCTCAAATAGTCGAATAACTTAGGAAGAAGCTTGAAAAAGAAACATTAAAGTTTATGTTCATCTATAAATAAAACAAACGCCAAAAAACAAAACGTCCAAAACCAATCTAACAAGCAAATTCTTTAGGGTTGTGGTTGTGTTTGTTTGGTTTGTGGGTCCTTTATGGGCGGGTTAACGTTTTGGAAGGATTTGGGCAAGTTTATTTATTGTTCCAGTTTACTTGAGGAAAGGATTGCGAATGCTTATGGGCATATTGCTGAATTGGTGGATGACAGGCTTATTAGG
>Ga0185307_1001462_pt1 | contig 13084 bp, 10 predicted proteins | sample LHCtaG_FD_128010 | JGI IMG/M metagenome (GOLD analysis project Ga0185307, IMG submission 128010) | Hot spring microbial communities from Little Hot Creek, USA to study Microbial Dark Matter (Phase II) - LHC4sed_matched (SPADES... | ecosystem: Environmental > Aquatic > Thermal springs > Hot... | reverse complement strand
GGCCAAATTTTTCCAAAAGTTCTTTAACACGGCTTTCAATTTGGCTTGTTGATTTTTTAGTCCACTCCATTGGAAACGCGATGTTTTCCGAAACTGTTAAGGTGGATATGAGGTTGTAGGATTGAAAAACAAAACCCATATTATGACAACGAAAACTGGCAAGGGAATCCTCATCCTTAACGTTTAAGTCTTCTCCAAAAACAATAATCCTCCCCCTTGTGGGCTTGTCAATGCCGCCGATGATATTCAAAAGTGTTGTTTTCCCAGAACCTGAAGGGCCGCTTATAGTTACAAATTCACCCTTCTCTACTTCTAGGTTCACGCCGTCTAAAACTTCAATCTTTAAGTCGCCAACTTCAAACGTTTTACAGATTTCTGAAGCTGAAACCACCATGTTCATCTTCTAAAACCCCCACTATACGATTTTGAAGTTTCCTTTATCCCTTTTTAGAACTCTAACTTTTTCGGGAATTTTTCCATTTTCCCAGTCCTTCCAGCTTATTTCTTTGAAAACCCATTTTTTGCCAAGGTGGGCGGCGACTACGGCGTGTTTAAACTGGTTATCTAGGGGGATTAGTTCGTCTAAAAATCTGAAGAGCTTCTCTATCTGCTGTTTTGGAAAATATGCGTAATAACCTGCATTTTTAACTTCGAAGGCGTAGATGTGGCTGCCTTTTCTAGCGATGACGTCTGGCAGGGGGCTTAGGCTTGGGTTGCTTACCGGTATGCGAACAGCATTGTACTCATTCTTCTGCAAAAGTTTTACGAGGGCGTTCTCGCTGTAAAAGCCTCTTCTCCGCCATCTTCGAATAGCATTTATGTCAACTTCTCTAGCCTTCATAAACGCTCTGAAAATAATGTTTGGAGTACATAGTTAAAAGCTGTTTCGAATTTCCGCTTTTCTAGACTTTCGGTTTTCGACGTGTATGAGTGGGAACCTTGATAGTTGCCTTTTCCACGAGGCACTCTCTTAAGTAATCGTCTAAGGTGGCGGCTGGCACAACCTCAATCTTGTAGTCTTTCGGGTCTATGGAATGCTCATAATTCTTTCTCGGAATAACTACCTTCTTGAATCCCCACGCCTCTGCAGCCTTGATTTTCTCGTGAACCCCGCCTACCGCCGTCACCAATATTGTGTCGCCGACGCCTAGGTTTATTTCGCCTGTAACCGCCACATCCTGCCTTATGGGTTTGCCCTCAATCAGCGAGCATAAGAGTATAGCCATTGTTACGCCTGCTGATGGGCCGTCTACACCGTAGGATTGGGCAAAGTCTATGTGAGTGAAGTAGTCTTGGGCTATGTCTATGCCATATTTTTGGAGGATTACGCTGCGGACTTTGGCTATACTGTCAGCTATGAAGCTTTGTCCTTTGGCTACACCCGTCACTTTATAGTAGCCTTTAATTGGGTAGTTTCTTGGGAGGTCGCTGCGCTTAACCATGGTAGCCTTAACGCATAGGACACTGCCAGTCATCTCGCCGCTGTAAGGGTCTCGGACAATGGCTAAGCCGTAGATTTGTCCAAGCTTAACCCCTTCAGGCTTTATTTCGAGAAGTTTCCCACGTTCGTTCATTTCATGCTCCAATATCTGCCTCTGAATGGTTTTGCAGTGGTGTTCTATAGCTTCGCGAACATGCCGCCTTTCAACAACCTTGCAGCCCTCGTTCATGGCAAGGGTTGCCGCCGTCTTAATAATGGAAATCAACGGCCTAAATCGGGTGGTCAAGGCGTCTTTCTTGTTGCTTCGTCTTCTGCCTTCGTCAATTATTTCTTCACAAGCTTCACGGCTGAAAGGTGTCAAATTGAAGCGTTTAACCTCTTGGGCTATGAACTGCACATATTTGCGTCTATTCTCCACAGTGTTAGGCATGTCATTGTTCATTCTTACAACTTTGCCGTAACCGTAAATTCTGTCCATCAAGGCCGGGTGAATCTGATGTATGCTGTCAAAGTTTCCAGCGCCCACAAGGAAGGTTATGGCTGGAACGGGTTCTGTTGCAACAGCCATTGCCGCTGTATCCCCACCATGCCACCGACCTCTAATGGTGATGGGCAACTGTCCATCTTCAAGCACAGTTAAAAGAGTTACAGCTTCTTCAGGGTCAAGGTTCTTTATCTCGTCAATATATAAGATGCCAAACGAAGCTATGTGAACGTCCCCGGCTGTAACCCGTTGATGCTCCGGTGTTCCCAACCCTCCAGTTTGATACGGGTCCCAAGCTATTGAACCGAAAAGCTGTGCGCTTCTATGACCAGTTGCGTCAACGAAAGGCGCACGACCAGAACTGTTATCCACTATGAGTTTTGGTATGTCACTCTGTTGGGCCCCGCCAATACCTCTAAGGGTTCCGAAACCACCTATCCTAGAAAACCACCAGATGAAGACTCCGAAGAAGATTAGGCTTCCGCCTGGAATGAAAGTTAATGGGACAAAGCCTACGATTTTTTCTATAAAGTAGCTTGTGAAGTTGTAGTCGTAATACTCCTGCAAGGGTTCGCCCAAAAACGTTGGATTAGCATTCCATGTTTGCCAAGCTTGGTACATGAAGTAGAATCCTAAGCTCATCAAAAATAAACCCATGATAATTAGGAATATTTGCAAGGCCTTTAACCCAACTTTTGTGACAAACTTTCTCTTAAGCTCCTTAAGCTGCTCCCTCTGAATAATCTTCTTTCCTTCACCAGCCACATGGATAGAGATCCTCGGTTGACTTGGGAGCACGGGATTTTTCCAGCATAAAACATCGAAGAGTTTTATGCCAATTTCCTTGTAAATTTGGGTAAGTTTCTCGGCTAAGGCTCTCCCGATAAGCGACTTGCCCGTGCCAGGATCTCCCAAAAGCAAAAGGTACGGTCCAGGGCTTATAACGTTCCTAGCCGACGGTTTAGGTTTGTCTGGGCTGTTCCAATTTTCATACCATTTCGTTTTCTCCAGCCATTTAAGTTTGTGAACCCACTCGTCGAGGCATAAGAAGCACTCTTTTAGAGCTTGATCTTGACCGATAACCCAGTTTATTAAGTTGTCATCTACGGGAAAGCCTTCAGTACTCTTAAAGTTTCCCCAATTCCACTTCACTCTAACTTTTCTGCCGTTAACGGTTCGCTCCAGAATCTCCACATCGTTCCCAAAATAGTCAGCAGACAACGCATTTCAGCCTTCCCGCATCCTCAACCGACAATGCCCCAACCGGTAATTATAGGGTTATTTCAAAAACGGCAATATGAAAAAACGAAAAACATAAACAGCCAAGTTTCGAAAAACGAAAAACCCTTTTTCTAATAAAAAGCCCAAAAAACAGCCATTTAACAAGAAAAGGATAAAATTCAAGCCGAAACTCAATGAATTAAGCCTACAGCTTTTCAGAGACTGACCACAGCCAGAGCCACAAAATGGAAAGCCTCTATAAAAGCCTCAAACGGCAAAAGAAGCCTTTAAATCAGTTTTCAATTCAGCCCCTAAACCAAACGTATGGACTTAACTGATGCCTCTTAAGAAAACTGACGAAAATCTCCATGGCAAACCGAAATGACACGTGTTCGAGAAACCTTCGAGCTTCTGAGGACAGGTTGCACATTGGAAGAAAGCAAAACCTACACGGTAATTTTTCTGAGTGTTTTGACATCACAGCGCAAAATGAAAGGGGAAACCTCACTTTGGTGTTCACTGGTTGATGCTTTTGTATACACAGGAAACGTCTCTCATTTGCGCTGCCAAACTTTTCACCAGAGTTCCAATGTGGGTAAGGTTGTGTGAAAAAGGCTTTTTCTGGGCTGTTTTCTAGTGTATGTGAAAAGTTGTCTTGTTTGGTGTAGGCTAAACGGTTAATATTTTTAAGCTCTGCGGATTTCAATTTTACTTTTAAGTTGTTTCAGTGATTTTGGTATTACTTTGCTTTTTAATATTTCACCACAATTCTCCAGAAAACAGCGCAGTATACAAAAGCATCAACAAAACTCTGCTTTAAAGGCATCAGAAAAGTTATGCGGCGGATACGCTATCTTAGGCTTATGAAGACTGGAGAGTTTATTCGGGAGTTCGTTGCCAAGGATAAAAGGCACAAACATACTCAAAGGGGAGAAGGTTTCGAGAGATGAAGGGATTGAATGCTTTCAAATATTTTTAAACGTCTAGAGAAAGGGGAAGTTTTGTGTGTGTAGCCGCCGAAGTGGATGACCATTTGGTAGCTAACTTGGAGATTAGAAAGGGGACTGGCTATTCGAGCATGGGCTTTATCGGCATAGCCATCAAGAAATGTTATAGAGGATGGCATAGGAACTGAAATTATGAGAACTTTGGAGGGATACACAAGGAAAATGGGTTTAAAGGTTTTGGCGCTGTCGGTTTTGCAAACAACCAGCACACCGTAGACCTATACAAGAAAATGAGGTTTGTAAAGATTGGGCGAGTTCCGAAAAGGTTTTCAAAGACGGCGCCTATATAGACGAAATCGTAACGACAAAAATGCTTGAGTAGGCATGTGGAAAGCTTGGTGGGCTTTAAGGTTTATAACACCGCTTACACCTTTTCCACTAAAGGCGAAATAGAATTCATAGACCTAACCGACAAGGTTCAGGAGGCTGTTTCCCGCTCTGGAGTAAAAAATGGCATAGTGCACGTTTTCGCGCCCCATGCAACTGGAATTCTCATTTTAACTGAAAGCGAGTATGGCCTACTAAATGACATCAAGGCTTTGCTAGAAAAGTTGGTTCCGAAGAGTGCTGGTTACATGCACCCTTCAAATGCCCACTCACATTTGAGATCGGTTTTGCTTCCACCGGACAAAACCCTGCCCGTTGTAGATGGCAGAGTAGAGTTTGGAACGTGGCAGTCCCTTTTATTCGTCGAGACAGACGTGCATCCGAGAAGGAGAACAGTGATCATACAGGTGATGGGCGAAACAGGTGAATGAAATGGCGAAAATCTTCTCCTATGGTTCAATTTTTCTAGAAGGTTTATTGTTATCGTTGCTACTAGTGAGTTGGAAAAGCTGACTTACGAGGAGGCCTCAGCCAGAATGAAGGTTTCAAGAAAAACCGTCTAGAGACTGGCTGAAAAATAAAGAGCCATAGTCAAGGCAAGGAAATCCTTCATACCACACGAGAATAGCTAACTTTGTGGATCAAACCTCATTCTAACAAGGCTATTTTTCAAAACTTTACAAATTTTTCATGATTTTCTCTTAATATTTATTATTTTTTACAAGTTTTTGATGAAAATTCATATTTCGTATTTTTACGTAAAGAGATACATCCCTATGAAACATTGCTGGGAACATTTAAATTGAAATCTTTTAAAAAGATATACATGGAATGCTGTTGAAGCAAAATGTTTTTGCATAGATTAGCTTGAAGAATTCTTTCTGTGCATATTTAAGGTTCGTTTATTTTCGAGTTTCCGAAATGGTTTTATAGGTTGATTGCGTAAATTACGAGCGCTCGTAAATTGGGGTGAAGATGCTTGACCATTGAGCTCTCCCATGAAGCTGAGGAGTACATAGAGGCAATCTACAAACTTCAGAAAAAAAGGGGGGCTGCAAGGACGAAGGAGTTAGCTGAGGAACTAAAAGTTGTGCCAGGCTCCGTAACCAACACTATTGCACATCTCGAGAAGCATGGTTTGGTGAAACACACACCGTATAGGGGGGTGAGGCTAACTGCCAAAGGCGAAAAGTTAGCCCTAGCCATCATTAGGCGGCATAGGCTTGCGGAGAGACTGTTGACCGACCTTCTGGAGGCTGATTGGAGTAGTGTGCATGAAACTGCCTGTAGGCTTGAGCACGCCCTAACGGAGGATGTCCTTTTTCTTTTGGAGAGAAGACTTGGCTATCCAAAGTTTTGCCCTCATGGAAACCCGATACCAACGGAGAATGGCGAAGTAAGCGATGTGGAATGCTGTCCACTAACTTCGATGGTGGTGAATCAAACATGCATTGTTGTAAAGTTTCTCGACGAAAGAAAAGAAATCCTTCTACCATTGGCGGGTAAGGGTATAAAACCCAATGTCCCCCTCCACGTAGTCAAAATTGAAAAAGATCACCTAGTTTTATGCATCGCCGGGAGAGAGCAGACGGTAAGTCGCAAGGAAGCCGAGGGCATATGGGTCAAGGCCGTCGGAGAGATGAGGGAAGCCGATGTTTAGAAGGAAACTTCATGGGCATAACGTTGGGAACAACGAAGAACTCTGCGCCTTAGCAGAGTTGGCTGAAGGCGAAAAAGGAGTAGTAGTTAAAGCCATAGGAGGCTTCGGCCTAGTTAGGAGGCTTGCTGAAATGGGTTTAACACCCGGCACAGAAGTTAAACTCGTTAAAAAGGGCTCTTTCGGCGGCCCTGTTGAGGTTGAAGTTAGAGGGGTTGCTCTTGCTCTCGGACGTGGTGTAGCTTCAAAGGTTCTGGTTAAACCAGTTAAAGATGACTCTCCATGACTAAACAGTTGCGTGTAGCCCTTGCTGGAAACGCTAACGTTGGCAAAAGCGTAATTTTCAACCAGCTTACAGGCTTAAACCAAATTGTTGGAAACTGGCCCGGCAAAACGGTGGAGAGGGCTGAGGGAACTCTACATTTTAAAGGCTACACTATACGTGTAATTGACCTGCCGGGTACTTATTCGCTTTCAGCCTTCTCTATCGAGGAGATTGTTTCTAGAGAGTACATTGCCATTGAAAAGCCTGACGTTATAATCAACGTTGTTGATGCTTCGGCTTTGGAACGCAACTTATACCTTACACTTCAACTTTTGGAGCTTGAAGTTCCCATTGTTATGGCGCTGAACCAGGTGGATTTTGCGGCAAAAAAGGGCATCCGTATAAACGCAGAAAAGCTTTCTAAAAAGCTGGGAATACCGGTTGTTCCCACAGTTGCAATAACCGGTAGCGGTATAAACGAGCTTTTAACAACCGTTGTGGCTTTGGCAAGCGGCGAAATAAAGCTTAACCCGTTAAAAATCCGGTTTGGAGCTGAAATTGAAGAAAGAGTGCAGAAAATCCAAAAACTCGTTGAAAAGAAACTTCCACAAATATGCACTTTCTATCCGGCAAGGTGGATTGCCATAAAACTCTTGGAAAGGGATGAGGATATTGCCAATAAACTAAAAAGCCATGAAAATTGGGCAGAATTTCTGAAGTATGCGGAAAAACAAGCGGCAGAACTGGAAAAGATGCATGGTGAGCCATCTCCAGTCATATTGGCCTCTGAGAGATATTCCGTTGCGAGCAAAATAGCCAAGGAAGTAACCATTATTGAGACGCCGCCTAAAATAAGTTTGGAGCAAAAGCTCGACGCCATAACAACTCACAAGGTTCTAGGCTATCCAATTCTCATAGGCGTTATTTTAGCCATGTTTTCACTCATCTTTGTTGGTGGAAGCTACCTTTCAAGCTTTTTAGAATCCGTTCTAAGCGACATTCTTTTATATATTGAGGTGGGGTTGGCTTTTCTACCGCAAGAAATTGTTAAGCTTGTAGCAGACGGAGTTTTTGGCGGGATAATGGCTGGAATAACTATAGCTCTACCATACATTTTGCCATTCTACATAATCCTTGCCCTACTAGAAGACAGCGGCTATTTGCCAAGAGCCGCCTTCCTCATGGATAATTTAATGCATAAAATGGGCTTGCATGGGAAAGCCTTCATCCCGCTTGTTTTGGGGTATGGCTGCAGCGTCCCAGCTTGCATAGGCTGCAGAATAATGGAGACTGAACGGGAACGCCTCATAGCTGCTTTTGTTGTCACTTTAATTCCATGCGCCGCCAGGACGGTAATCATTTTAGGACTCGTCGGAAAATATGTGGGCTTGCATGCAGCTTTAGCCATCTACATCTTCGACCTAACGCTCGTTTTCATTTTGGGAAGGATAGCCTTCAAAGTTTTGCCTGGAGAGCCTGTCGGCTTGATAATGGAGATGCCCCCGTACAAGAAGCCTTCCTTGAAAGTTGTTTTAGCCAAAACTTGGAGTAGGACAAAAGATTTTGTTTACATAGCCTTCCCAATAATAGTTGCCGGAAGCCTCACCATAACAGCCCTAAATATCACGGGATTTATAGACTACGCAACAAAAGCGGCAAAACCTCTGATCAGCGGATGGCTTGGTCTTCCAGAGGCAGCTGGTGTGCCGCTTATTTTTGGTGTTCTGCGTAAAGAATTAGCTTTAATACTGCTTTCGGAGATCGTGCCATTGGAAACGCTTTCGGCAGTGCAGATGGTCGTGTTCGCCTTGGTCGCAATGCTTTACATTCCGTGTGTGGCGACTGTTGCAGCGCTTTTAAGAGAGCTTGGGTTGAAGAAGGCTATAGCCATAACATTTGTGGACGTGGCCGTTGCCATTCTAGTTGGCGGATTAGCCTATAGACTCCTTTTGTTGGTCATAGCTTGAAATTGGCTTTCGGCTCGTTTGTTTACCATGCCTTAACTTGAAGTTTGGATTTTCAATCTATATTCTGGGTTGACAAAGCTTTTTGATAAACATGGTTCTAGCTCACAATAGGTGCTATGCTAAGTCAACGCTTGGAGGTGTTTGAGAAAAGCCTAATGCGCTGGTGAAGGTTTTGGAGGAATTCAACAAAATTCTGGTGGAAACCATCGATGAGACATTGCGTTATTTGCTTGGAAATAGAACTGTTGAAATCTTCTACGAATATTTGAGGAAGAAAGGTTTTAATATGTCGAATATTCCGCATGACCCAGACTTTTTCTTTGACGAGTTAAGGGCAGTTCTGGAGTTCGAAGATTCCGGAATGCGTTTTCGCCGCATTTCAGGCATCGGGATAGTTTCGATATTGGAAAGGACAATTATAGAAATTTTGTGCAAAAGTTTGGGTTGGAATTCAACGAGAGGGGTCCGATAATCTTCTCTGAATGGGTTGAAAAAGTTAGGGAAGCATATATGAAACGTTCAAAATTAGGGTTAGGCTCGACGGAAACGGAGGTGAAAACGGTTTATGGGAAAAGCCAACATCCTAATAGTGGATGATGACGGAGACATACGCAAGATGATGCGGCTGATCATGGAGGGCGAGGGCTACGACGTGGATGAAGCCCAATCTGGGAAAGAGGCTATAGAAAAGTCAAAGGCGAAAATCTATGACATCGCTTTGCTTGACATAGTGCTACCGGATATGCAGGGAACTCAACTGTTAAAAGAGCTTAGAGAGACAACACCGAAAATGATAAAGATAATGGTGACAGGCTATCCAAACCTTGAAAACGCTGTGGATTCCCTCAACTACGGTGCAGACGCCTATCTAATAAAGCCTGTAAACTTTGAGAAGCTGATCAGCGTTGTAGAGGAGAAACTTGCAAAGCGAAAGGCAGAGGAAACGCTCACGGTGGAGAAGATAGCCGCTTTCGTGGAGGCTAGAACCAAGAAGCTGCTTCAGAAAATGGAAGAGAAAGAGCGTCGCTAGAGTAAGCGTAATAACATGGCAGTTTTTGCTTTCTTTTTCATTTCTGTTTTAGCAAACTATATCAAAATTTAAATGTTTTAAGATCCTATAGTGTTTTTAAGACGTTTTGGAGAAGGCGCCTATGGTTGACGTACTGTTAACGGCCGACCGCACCCTGATGAGCGATTACCACCATAACGAGTTCATAGGTTTTGGAACATGCGCCCCTCCAAACGTCATACCGGACTGGCTCTACAGTTTCCTATTCTTTCCACCAATAAAAACCGTTAAAGGCGTCCCGGTGGCGGCGCCATATGGACTTAGAAAAATTGAAGCTCAACTTCTAAATGAAGGTTTTGACGTTCTAACGGCTGACCCAGACCATCTCGGGAAATATTTGGATGACGCGAAGGTTTTGGGTATACACGTTATGGATCCTTTTGGGCTTGGGCCTGCTTCCAGCACCTTCGCCGCCATATTGAAGAAGGAGCCTTTCCTCGCCCAGCATTTTAGGCAGTTGCTTGAAAAGCCGGAGGTAAAGAGGGCTAAGAAGCGTGGATTAAAAATTATTGTCGGCGGTTCTGGTGTTTGGCAATTCCGCTATAGAGAAAAATTCGTAGAAGAGCATGGAATCGACTGCATAATCGACGGCGAAGCTGAAAAAGTTGTTGGGAAAATTGTGCGGGCAGCCTTGAACGGCGAAAAACTGCCGAAATATTACGAAGTAAGCGTCGAAGAGAATCCGAGGCTTGAGGAGATCCCAAACATTTTGAACCCTTCCATCAACGGTTTGGTGGAGATTGGAAGAGGCTGCTGTAGAGGATGCAAGTTCTGCAGTGTAACCCTCCGCCCGCTGAGGTGGTATCCGGTTGAAAAAATATTGGCAGAAATAGATGTAAACATAAAAGCTGGATACGCCTACTCAGCTTGTCTCCACGCCGAAGACGTTATGCTCTACGGTTCAAAAAACACCACACCCAACGACGAGAAATTAATCGAGCTCCATGAGGCCGTTGTCAAAAAATGTGAAGGCGGTTTAAGCTGGAGCCACTGCTCCTTGGCGACGGTGGCGCTGAAACCGAAACTTTTCCAAAAAGTGGCTGAAATCATACTGCAAAAACAACCATGGTGGGGCGCCGAAATAGGCATAGAAACAGGCTCTCCGGAGCTTGCCAAAAAAATTATGCCCGCCAAAGCCCATCCCTTCAAGCCCGAAGAATGGCCGGAAGTCGTCCGCACCGGGATGGGGTTAATGCACGACAACAACCTTGTTCCGGCATGCACGCTCATTGTGGGCGTGCCAGAAGAAACCGAAGATGACCTAATAAAAACCATAGAGCTTGTAGAAGATCTTAAACATGTAAGAAGCCTCATAGTCCCCCTATTCTTTGTGCCGCTTGGGAGATTAAAAAACGAGCAGTGGTTCAAAGAAACCCAAATGACAAAACTCCACCAAGAACTGTTAATAAAATGCTTGAAACACGACTTTTATTGGATAGACGACCTGATAAATCGATCTTTCTCCGGAAAATGGTACGCAAAACCAATGCAAACCCTATACAGGCTATTCGTAAAAATCATAACGCGCAAAGCCAAAAAAGCCGGAATCACATAACCAAAAATAAACTTAAAATACAGCATTACAAACTCAAACTTGTAGATGAAAACAAGCCGCCGTAGCTCAGACTGGTAGAGCGGCTGGCTGTTAACCAGTCGGTCGTCGGTTCAAGTCCGACCGGCGGCGCTTTTACTGAACCGGCGACACTTTTTATTTGCGTTTTCTGAATAGCTTTAAGCCGTCGACGTCGCAGACGTATTCAAAGCCGGCTTCTATGAGCTGTTTGGCCTCGTCCACTGTTTTGGCGGTTTTGCATATGAATTCGTCTTCTCCTGGAAAGTTGACAAGCTGCGTATAGATTAGGGTGTTTTGGATTCTCTTATGCCCTAAGACTTTCATGACGTAGAGGATGTCTTTGGTTTTATGGTATTCCATGGTGGCCTTCCAATGCCTCAGTGTATGAAACGTTATATTGAGGAGTCTCGGATTCTCTAGTTTTTTGGCTATCCTTTCTTTTTGCCTTTGGAAGCATCTTCTGATGGTTCTTAGGGAGCTTGAGCCAAAGATTCTCTCGGAGGTTTTTGGGAGGCTGTTAAGCATTGCAGCCAGTTTATTTGAGATTTTGAATATTCTGGGCTCGCTGCCCTTTTCGGGCGTAACCCTCACAGTGTTGTTGGCTAGGTCCAGGTCAGCCCATTTAAGCCGCCATGCTTCTCCGCTTCTCATGCCCGTCTCCTTAAGCAGCTGCAGGAATGCGCTTATTTTCTTGCTTGAGGCTGCTATAAGCTGGTCGATTTCTGTTTCCAATGGTATGAAGGGCAGTTTTCTTATGCGTCTGCATTTTGGCGGCTGCCAGCTTAACCCATGCATTTGCAGGAAAGTCGTGTAGGCCACTATGGCGTTAAACTTGCGGCCCTCTGTCCAGTTTTTCTGTTGGGCTATAACCTCCTTGACGCTTTCAGGATTCCAAAGGTTTGCGCCGAGCCTCACAAGCCTTTTAAGGATTTGCACCCTTCCCTCAATGGTGGCGTCTGCATAGCCCTGCTTTTTCATCCACCATGCAAACTCAATGATTTTGCCCTTAATGTCGCTGTCCGTCTTTTTTGCGGCTTCATCTAGCCCCGCAGCCTGCTTCTCGCTTAGGGCTGCGGCCAAATTTTTCGCCCCCATGGGCTGAGCGGCGCATATTTGGCGATAATAGGGTATGGCTTGGCTGCTTTTTAAAATCTGCCTTTGAATTTTCTGAGCATGTTTAGAGCTGTCTGAACCGTTGGAATTGTTGAGGGAGAAGCGGAATCCACAGTTTCGGCAGATGTAGCGTTGCACTTGTCTTCCAGTGCTTGTTTGTCTTAAGCTGTCTTTCCATGTTTTTGCTGAGCCGCATTCTGGACAGCGGGGCTCAGGGCTGCTGGGCTTATGGGGGCTAGTGCCGGCGGATCCTAGCGGACCCGACCTCCCGCTTGGGTTTTTGCCACCGGCTTTTCCAAATATGCGCCTAGAAGCCGCTGAGTTTTCCTTGTGGAGGCTAGCCATTCCCAGCCCAGCTTAAAAGCACTAGGCATAATCCATGATGGCTTTCTGGCCCTTGGATTCATTCGAGTCTTCTTTTTTCCTCTTTTTGGGGCCACGCTTTTTTATAACACGGTCCCTGCGGCGGTCATAGATTAGAGGGTTCATTCCATGACTCCTCGTCTGTGTCATTTCTAAGGGCTTTGTCGATTTCCAGTTCCTCGGATTCTTCGAATTCCTTGAGTTGTTTTTTTGCGCCAGCTGCGGCGGCGTTGGTCTAGGGGCTCGTTGAAAACGTTTAGGTCTTTGTAAAGCACTGCTTTGGCGTATTCCGCAGGCTTCATATTAAATAGTGCTGCCATTTGTCTTAAGCGGTCTTCTGCTATGGGACCGATTCTGAAGGTGATTTGTCGTCTTTTTCCATATTTGTCGGGTGGGCTCATTTTTCCATACCCCCTATGTTTCGCAGACTTTCAATATTGTTGTTGCATGGTTTTTGGGCCTTTCTCGAGTTGATGGCTTTATGATGGATTCCGCTACATGGGCCTCTGCTTGGTGTGGCGTTTGAAAAGGTGTAGCGTTGCTGCCAAGTGTAGATGTTTTAAGCCTTCTTTTGCCATACATGCGGGGCCTAGTGCG
>Ga0185307_1001461_pt1 | contig 13091 bp, 10 predicted proteins | sample LHCtaG_FD_128010 | JGI IMG/M metagenome (GOLD analysis project Ga0185307, IMG submission 128010) | Hot spring microbial communities from Little Hot Creek, USA to study Microbial Dark Matter (Phase II) - LHC4sed_matched (SPADES... | ecosystem: Environmental > Aquatic > Thermal springs > Hot... | reverse complement strand
CCCTAGCAGCCCTCCTAAGACTAGAAAGCTGAACGTAGAACGCTAAGCCAAGAATCTTAAGCTCCAATGGGACCTTATTCCTCTCAAAAACGCCTAAGCTCTCAACCAAAGATTTAATACTCAACATAAGAAAAACTTAAACAAGAAGACATATAAACCTTAAGTTGCCACGTCCCGTCGGAAATAAAGTTAAACTTAAATTCAGGCATTATTAAATCGCCTCAGCATCAAAACGGCATACCACTACAGGAAGCAGTAGACTCTCTCCGGGTTGAAGGGCTGAATATGAAAGGCCGATAGCATTTCCTAGGGGCATCTTGGATAGAACCCTATCGATGGGGGCATAGCCATAATATTCCTAGAAAATGCCATTACGGGGGTTCATTATCTCAATGATTTCACGATTAGCTTCCTATCGGCCATCCTAAAACTACTCTTTCCCCTTTAGCCTTGTAACTGCAGTTGTCACCTACAGAAAAATTTTATAACAAAGTTATATTTTCGCAGAACATTAACTCCAAGCATCTAAGAAACAGAGTCAACATTTCCAGAGTATGCAAAAATGCCTAAAAGAGGAAATAGAGCGAATATTAGGCTCAAAAAGTAAAAATTGCTCAAATAGTGAGTTTTTGGTGGGGTCGCCAGGATTTGAACCTGGGTCACGAGAGCCCAAGTCTCGTAGCCTAGACCAAGCTAGCCCACGACCCCACAAATTCTTTTAGAAATAACTGAGATTTAAAAATGTTACTTCCAGACCCGCTTTACAAACTCTTATTTAATTACTCATTTTTCAGATATCTCAATTTTAAGCTCTTCTGGATGATTTAATTTTTAGTATGAGATCCTATCCCTCTTTTATGGCTTCATCGTATTTGCCCATCCATAAGTGTTGAATGAAGGACCCGTATTCTTGACTTCCCAAAATTGCGTATCCTTCCCTCCCTACGCTTCTTACCTCCACTAGAATATCTGCCTGAATCTTTAGTGCCCTAAAGCCAAATGTAAGCCATGCCACTTCAGCATCCCAAAAGGTAAGTAGACGATGGGCTTATCGCTAATTATTTCCTCAATCTCATGTGGGAAAAAGCTCCTCATAATGAGTCTTCCTAGGTAATATCCCACCTACTACTATAACTTCCTTAAATCACGGATACCCCCCTTATATTATTTTCCGCCAATTTAACGGACGTGGCAACTTAACATATAAAACCTTTATATACTAAGTTGCCAGGTCCAATTTAACCAGCCAAATCCTTAGTTTCACATTATATTTATATATCTCTGTTGCTGTTGTTTATACAACTCCTTCCTAGAATGGGGGTTTAATATGCCCGCTCAAAGGTTTCGGATAACACCTACAAGTAGAGGTGCTCTCTTCAGAGCTAAAAGATGGTTCTACCTAACATTTTACACAAAGGCTTCACCAGAGGTTAAGGAGGAGAATAAGAAGGCTTGGGTTGATTTAGCCAGCAAGATCATTGAGGAGATAGGTAAACGCAATGCCACCGATAAACCTACTAGGCTAACAATAAACTATGAGGTTGGACCGAATGGCGCGTTTAAACCTATCTCAGTAACAGTTGAGCTGATGGAAATAAAGCCCCTAGAAACTTTCACCATCCTCATGGCAAACAAGTAATGGAAAAGTGAAAGAGTAAAGATTGGTAGACTCTTAACTCCTCCCCTATTTTTAAACCTTTTAAATGTTCTTCAGAACTATTTTGACTCATCTATGCGCGTTCTCAAGAATTATTAATGAAATCGAGTGTACTGGCATACTGAATGTTCTAGTAATTCTTCCATTCACTATCTTAATCTCTGACGGGGGCTCATAAAATTCAAGCCCTTGTTTATCCCTAATCATTTTTGATTGTAATTTATTGGGGTACTCTGGGCGACCAATTTTCAGCCACTCAGCATAGGCGTTGCTGTGCTCTCCATCTATCCTATAATGCTTAGCCACAATATATTCGCTTTTAAATGGCAAATTTGCAACTTCTAGCTCCACATTATATTCGCCCCTAACATCCCAATTATCATGGTGTGAGAAGATCATTACCTCTATCCTTTTCTGTCCGGATAATGATGCCAAAGCATCCACATAGTATCCGCTTAAATTCGTGCTCGACTCTGAAAACTCAACTGAACTGAGTATTCTTGTATCTCCTAAATGTGAGTATGCTCTAAATAGGTTTAAGATTGGCTTATCGAAACCGTTTGTTGTGAAGGACCTCGTCCCCTCAAACGTTCTCTCACCCTCAAACGTGAAAGCCCACGTTAGGACACGTATGTCCCGACCATATTTATCAGATAAATCTATTATCTTCTTGAAGGCTGTTGCAACATATGTCGGGTAATATTCAGTATTCCGGAATTCGAGGTTAGGATTATCCCAGACTCCGCCAGCAGCCCACCCATCTGGATCACACTCTGAAAGAACGCATTCAACATTCTTTAGCTCACGATATTTCTCAATTATTTTAAGCCCAGTTTCCACTTGAAGAATTAACCTACCAATTGACGGCGTTTGCTTCTTAACGATTTCTCGCGGTAAACCCCAAACTGGCCTATATCCAGCTCCCTTAGCATGAAAAGATACGAAGTCTAATGGGCTTCCCCTCCGGCAATCAAAAAAATTCTTACCCCTAACGCAGTGCTCCAAGAATTTATCTAGCCACTCAGCGCTCTTACTTCCCGGAATCGGTCCAGTTGTTGCTGGGCCGCCGACTCTTGCTTTAGGAAGGACTTTTTTGATCGCGGCCGCAGCATAATCATATATTTTGCAATATTCCTCGAATGTTCCCTGCCAATAGTATTGTAAATCCGGTTCATTCCATATTTCCCAATACCACGTTTCAACCTCCCTCTTCCCATAACGTTCAAGAAGATGCCTCGTAAGATTTAGAATCAGATTATACCACTTTTCATAGTCTTTTGGTGGACAATTCCATCCAGCATACCACCAGTGGAATGATTGTTGACCGCGGTTCTCTGCTAAATGTAGGGGCATGAAGCCTATCTCAACGAATGGTTTACAATTAAATTTTAATAACGTATCAAAAATCGAGTCTACCGTCCCCCAGTTATATATTGGATTACTGTCCTCATCCTCAACATATACATTTGTTGACCCCCACTTAGGCATGCTTCTACAATTACCCGTACAAAGCAAGTGATGAAACCTAACATAGTATGGTCCGTCCGAAAGCTTAGCAAATTTCCTTAAAGTTGCCTTACCGCTCGGCGTAGTGGTGTAGTTGATTTCATCATAACCTATATAACGCCATATGTGCCTTAGTTCACCGATCTTCTTCGAGGCGTCTACAAACACCTTTAAGCGTTTAATTAACATATTAATGCACCAAAATTTTAAGCGGCAAATACAATACCATTATTCTTAGCATATACTTTTCTTAGCATTTAAGCATTTGATATTAGAAGGCCACAAGAAGGTTAGATAAAATGGACCTAAATTCGCAATTATTGGAAGCTTTCGAAAAATTGGCGATTGAGGTGAATGAATGCAGAAGATGCGGTTTATGGAGATCTCGTAGGAAGCCAGTTTTGGGAGATGGGAAAATAGATGCCATCATAGTTTTTATTGGGGAGGCTCCCGGATATTGGGAGGATGTTAAAGGTAAGCCGTTCGTTGGTTCAGCTGGGAGGCTCTTGGATGAAATCCTTAGAGAGAATTCTATTTCAAGAGAAGATGTTTACATAACTAATGTTATGAAATGTAGGCCTCCGGAGAATAGGGATCCGCGCCCAGAGGAGATTGAGTCCTGTAAGGTTTATCTTGATAGGCAGCTAGATTTAATAAGGCCGAGAATTATTGTGACGCTTGGAAAGCACTCAACGGCATATGTTTTCTCAAAGGTAGGTATACCATTCAAGTCCATAAGTGAGGTTCAGGGGAAATTATATGAGATGGAGTTCTGGGGAGCGAAAGTATATGTGATCCCATCCTACCATCCAGCAGCAGCCCTATACAACATAAGATTTAGAGATGATATTGGGAACGCCATTAAACTTGCTAAGAGAGTGAAAGATGAATTAACACTATAAGTATGAAATCCTATATATCACATTAGGGCGAAAAAGTTAAGGAGGAATTTGAAAGCATGTTTGTGGGCTTTCTAACAGCGCCGATTAGGAATTGGAGCCTAGAGAAGATTGTTGAGTGGGCTTCTACAAATGGGTTTATGGGCCTAGAAGTTCTCATCTCACCAAGCTTGAAGCAAATTGACATCGACAGGGTCTTAAGCGGTGGCGCTGGTGAGGTTAAGCGCTTATTCTCTGAGAGAAACTTGAAAATATCGGGTTTAGCCTTTTACAGCATAAGAATACTTGAGGATGAGGGGGAACAGAATTTCCTCATGAAGGTTATTGAGGCGGCGTCAACCCTAGACGTGAGTGTAGTCTGCACTTTAGCTGGCGGACCAGTTAAGGGTAAGGATAAGATTCAGACTTTGAAGGAGGATTTCCCAAAGGTTTTTAATCCAATAATTGATGCCGCTAAAGAGCATGATGTGAAAGTAGCCCTAGAGAACTGGTATGCAACTAACCTCCAAGGTTTAGACCACTTCCAGGCTGCGTTTGAGAGTATTCCGAGTAGAACTCTGGGATTAAATTTTGATCCATCACATCTCTTCTGGCAGCAAATAGATTATATTGAGGCTGTTTACAGATTTGGCGATAGAATCTATCACACCCATGCTAAAGACGCTGAGGTGCTGCCTTTTAGGCTTAGGTATGTTGGCGTTTTGGGCAGAGGTTGGTGGAGGTATAGGATACCGGGCTGGGGTGGGGTAAACTGGCGCTCATACGTAACGGCTCTTAAAGAAGCAGGCTACAATTATGTGCTCAGTATTGAGCATGAAGACCCATTCTTCAGCCCTGAAGAGGGCTTAATTAACGGCAAAAAATTCCTTGAGGATCTCCTTTCCAGCCTTTAGGGGAAGCATGTCTAATCTACACCCAAACTTTTTCTGGCATTAGATATTAGGTCGGAGAGTATACTGTAAACCCTTGCCGAATCCTCCATTTTAATCACTATAATGGTCTCAGTGTAGCAGCTTATTGTCTCCTCAATATTTATTTGTCTCCTTGATATGGCGTTATAAAACATAGTTATACATCCCGGAGTATTAACGATTTCCCTAGGACTCTGAATTATTACCGCCGCCAAGTTCCTCTTCTCATCCAGTATTTCAGAAGACTCAAGCCTTAAGCGGGCTTCGCTAAATATTCTCTGGTCTGTTATTAGGGTGAGAGTTGTTGCTCCCTCGAGAACTTGGAAGTATGCTTCTGGAAACTCAGCTGATATCAGCCTAGCCCTCTCAAGGTTTCTCCTAGTCTTTTCGAGGGATATTTTAGCCAGGTTTGTCCTAATAGTTATAATGCTGTCGGCTATAATCTTTAAATTCTCCTTTAATGGCTTAAACCTCACCCTAGCACGCTTAACAGATGTTATCACACCCTCCAGATTAACTTTCCTACCCAGAATCTCTTCAGCCTTCGGTTTTAGTAGGCGGGCTACGGCGCTGAGGTTTGCATATCCCCTCTCAATAGCATCCTGGATTGATGGATCGCCCTCAATAAGATATTGAATCGTCTTAGAAAGGGATATTTCGACCAGTTTAGGTCACCTAGAACCTCTTTAAGCCACATTTTTAGTCAAAAAACACATATATTTAACCCTTCTTTCTTTCATCAGTTAAGCGCTCGAAAAGAGGCGTTGAAAGGTTTGGGGAGAAGAATAGTCTTAGCATACTCAGGTGGCTTAGATACTTCCGTGCTTATAAAGTGGCTCCAGCAGAAGTATGATGCTGAAGTTATAACCGTGACCCTAGATGTTGGTCAGAAGGAGGATTTAAAGGCTATTGAGGAGAAAGCCCTTAAACTTGGCGCCGTAAAACATTATTCAATCGACGCTAAAGATGAGTTTGCAAGAAACTATGTTTTCCCAGCCATTAAGGCTAATGCTCTTTATGAGGGCAAATATCCTGTTAGCACAGCCCTCTCAAGACCCTTGATAGCTTTAAAGCTCGTTGAGGTTGCTGAGAAAGAGGGTGCGGATGCCGTTGCACATGGATGTACGGGTAAGGGTAACGATCAGGTTCGCATAGAAGTATCCGTTAAGGCATTGAATCCAAACCTTAAGGTTGTAGCGCCAGTTAGAGAGTGGAATATGACGCGGGATGCTGAGATAGAGTTTGCAAAGAGACACGGTATACCAATCCCTGTAGATAAGGGTAAACCATACAGCATAGATCAGAATTTATGGGGCCGCTCAATAGAGTGCGGGGTGCTTGAGTACCCGGATAAAGAGCCTCCGGAAGATGCTTTTGAATGGACTCTTCCGCCTGAAAAGGCCCCGGATGAACCGGAATACTTGAGTATAGAGTTTGAGGGCGGCGTTCCAGTAGCCTTAAATGGCGTGAACATGGATCCAGTTGACTTAATTGAGCGCCTTAATCAGGTTGCTGGAAAGCACGGTGTTGGGCGCATAGATCATATGGAGGATCGATTGGTTGGGATAAAGTCTCGTGAGGTCTATGAGTGTCCTGCCGCAACCATTCTAATAGAAGCCCATAAGGATCTTGAGAAGATGGTTCTAACGAGGCATGAGGTGCTCTTCAAGCAGCATATTGACGCGGAATGGGCTTACCTAGTCTACGCTGGGCTATGGATGGATCCACTAAAAGAAGATTTAGACGCCTTCATCAATAAGACTCAAGAGAGGGTTACAGGCGAGGTTAGGGTTAAATTATTTAAGGGTAGCGCGCAAGTGGTCGGCCGCTCCTCAGCATACTCGCTATATGACATACATTTAGCCACATATAACATTGACACAACATTTAATCAATCATCCTCAGCTGGCTTTATTGAGCTTTGGGGTTTACCGACTAGGGTTGCCAAAGCTTTAAAGAGGATTAGAAAGGGCTGAGATTAATGTCTGGGCTGCTAAAGGGTGGCAGACTCTTAGGTTCAAGAATAGATGTAGTCGAGTTCACTTCCTCATTAAAGAGTGATGTTAAACTGCTTAGGCATGTTGTAAACATTAATAGGGCTCACATAGTGATGCTCATAGAGAATAAGGTGATTCAAGCCGAACATGGCTCAAAGATTCTCGGCGCATTAATGGGCTTAGAGGATAGGTTGACTCCTAAGCCCGGCGTAGAGGATATTCACATGCTAATTGAGGAGAAAGTTATAGAGAGCGTGGGAATGGATGTCGGCGGAAACCTAAATTTAGCTAAGAGCCGAAACGACCAGGTTGCAACGGCAATAAGAATGGCTCTACGTGAGGAGATAATCAGCGTAATGGAGGGGGTAATTGGGCTTCAGGAAGCACTATTGGAGTTAGCGGAAAAGAATATTGACGCAATTATTCCGGGCTATACGCACCTGCAGCCAGCCCAGCCGACAACCTTAGCCCACTATTTATTGGCGCAAATCGATATTTTAGGGAGAAGCCTAGAAAGATTATTTGATGTTTATAAGCGGGTTAATTTATGCCCCATGGGAGCCGGAGCCCTAGCGACAACCAGCTTCCCCATCAGTAGGGAAAGAGCTGCCGAGCTGTTGGGCTTCGATGGTCTCATTGAGAATTCCATTGACGCCGTAAGCTCGAGGGATTTTTTGCTTGAGGCTCTGGCAGCCTTAACTATTATGGCTGTTGACTTAAGCCGCTTCGCTGAAGACTTAATTTTATGGGCTTCAATGGAATTCAATTTAATAGAGCTCCCGGACGAGTTTACCTCAACCAGCAGCATAATGCCCCAGAAGAAGAATCCGGAGGTTCTCGAAGTTATAAGGGCTAGGATGGGTTCAATTATAGGCGAATTTATGGCGGCTTCAGCAATCTTAAAGGGGCTTCCATCAACATATAACCTAGACTTCCAGGAGGCCACGCCTAAACTCTGGGCGGCATTTGGAGTTATACGTGAATCACTTTATATGCTTTCAGAGTTAACTCGAAAGATTAAGGTTAAGGAGGGGGTTGCGGAAAAACCTTTCTTAAGCTTTTTAACGGCAACGGAACTCGCGAATATGCTTTTTAGAGAGTATAATGTTCCATTTAGAGTTTCCCACAGGATTGTTGGCGCACTAGTTAGGGCTCTAATAAATGATGGAAAAGCGCTCTCTGAGGTTACGCCCGAACTTCTGGCAAAAATCTCCGAGGAGATTCTCGGTTCACCATTATCTGTTAAACCTGAAGACCTGCGTAAGGCCATTAATCCAGCAAGCTTCATAGAATCCCATAATGTTAGGGGAGGGCCATCTGGAAGAGAGGTTGAGAGAATGATTTCCATGAGAAAATCTTTAATCAGTAAATTTAAGGATAATGTTGCCTCGCTAAGAAGGAGGATTGAGGATTCGATCAGCAATCTTAACTTTATAGTTGAGTCCTATGTTACTCAAACCTTTCATTCAGCACCCATGAAACCATAAAGTTTAAATTTAAGTTCGACCTCTGCTTGAGGAAGGGTTCATTGAAGCGCGAGAAAAGCCCCGGAAAAATAAAGGCCGGTGAGGCCGTCTTAGTTCTTGAGGATGGGTCCTTCTTCCTCGGTAGGGGCTTTGGAGCTGTTGGAGAGTTTTCAGGTGAGGTTGTCTTCTCAACTGGTATGGTTGGTTACCCGGAATCTTTAACGGATCCATCATATTATGGGCAGATTTTAACCCTAACATACCCGCTTATTGGAAACTATGGTGTCCCGCCCTATGATTGTAATGAGTTTGGCATCCCACTAAGTTTTGAATCGGTAGGGATTAAGGTCACCGGGCTCGTAATCCAAGAATTGTGCACTAAACCTCACCACTGGACTTCCAAGAGAACCCTTGATGAATGGCTTAGGAGTGAGGGTGTTCCGGGAATATATGGGATAGACACCAGACGCCTAACAAAGAAGCTTCGTGAGAAAGGAGTTATGCTCGGAATACTTAAGGTTTGTAGGGAAGGCGAAGAGCCAAATATAGATAGGTTATTGGAGGAAGTTAAGAGGGTTCCGGATCCCAATAAACGTGACTTAGTTAGTGAGGTTACGATTAGGGAGCCAATTTACTACGAGGTTGGCGGAAACATTAGGATAGCCCTAATAGATTGCGGTGTAAAGGCCGGCATATTAAGGTGCCTGCTTAACCGGCGGGTGAACGTTATAAGGGTTCCCTACAATTTCTCCGCTGAGGAGATCCTCGAGTATAAGCCGGATGGAGTCTTGATAAGCAATGGGCCCGGGGACCCGAAAAAATGCGCTGAGACCGTAGAGTCTGTTAGGGTTATCATCGAGGAGAATGTGCCTATCATGGGCATATGCCTAGGAAACCAAATTCTCTCCTTGGCTATGAGCGGCGACACCTATAAGCTAAAGTATGGGCATAGGTCCCAGAATCAGCCAGCTTATGACCTTGAGACTGGACGCTGCTACATAACTATTCAGAATCACGGTTATGCTGTTAGCGCTGAATCGCTAGAGAAGACTGGCCTGAAGTGCTGGTTCATAAACGCCAATGACAAGACTGTTGAGGGCGTAAAATTTAGGAATGGCCCCTCATTTGCGGTTCAATGGCACCCGGAGGCGTCGCCTGGACCATATGATACAGAGTTCCTCTTTGATGAGTTTATTAAGAGGGTTAGGAGGGCTTGGTGAAGGCTATGCCGAGGTTTGAATGGGTTCATAAGGTTCTGGTTTTAGGTAGTGGTGCAATAAAGATCGGCGAGGCCGCGGAGTTCGATTACTCAGGGAGCCAATGTCTTAAGGCTTTAAGAGAGGAAGGGATAGAGACGATTCTAGTGAACCCGAACGTAGCGACGATTCAGACAGATCCTAGGCTCGCTAACAAGGTCTATTTGCTACCAGTAATCCCAGAGTATGTGGAGAAGGTTATTGAGAGAGAAAGGCCGGATGGAATAATGCTTGGCTTCGGCGGGCAGACAGCCCTAAACTGCGGTGTTCAGCTGGCTGATATGGGTATCCTAGAGAAATATGATGTGAAGGTTTTGGGGACATCGATTGAAGCGATTGAAAGGGCGTCTAATAGAGAACTTTTTAGGCAGACCATGCTTAATGCAGGCATACCAGTTCCGAGGAGTAAGTCTGCAATAACGATTGAGGGAGCAATCGAGGCCGCTGAGGAAATAGGCTATCCAGTTATGGTTAGGGTCGCCTACACTCTTGGCGGTAAGGGCACAGGTGTCGCCCACAATAAGCGTGAGCTAATAGAGATTGTTAGTAGGGGATTAACCCACAGCATGATTAGGCAGGTTTTAATTGAGGAGTATATTGGGCACTGGAAGGAAGTTGAGTATGAGGTCATGAGAGATTATGAAGACAACTGTATAACTGTATGTAATATGGAGAATTTTGATCCAATGGGCGTTCACACTGGCGACTCAATTGTTATTGCACCATCACAGACATTAACGAACCGCGATTACCATATTCTGCGTTTAGCCTCCATTAGGGCTGTTCGAGCTTTAGGCATTGTAGGCGAATGCAATATTCAGTGGGCGCTCCACCCAAGATCTGAGGAGATTAGGGCTATAGAGATTAACCCAAGAATGTCCAGAAGCTCAGCTTTGGCGAGTAAGGCTACCGGCTACCCGCTCGCATATATAGCTGCCAAGCTGGCGATAGGCTATACGCTCCCAGAATTAATTAACAAGGTTACCGGTATGACGACAGCATGCTTTGAGCCAGCTCTAGACTATGTTGTCGTGAAAATTCCACGCTGGGACCTAAAGAAGTTTAGGAATGCCGATAGGCACATAGGCACGCAAATGAAGTCCGTCGGCGAGGTTATGGCGATCGGTAGAACATTTGAGGAAGCCCTCCAGAAGGCTGTTAGAATGCTTGATATAGGTAAGATTGGGCTTGTCGCAAACAGCGATGACGATGAGCCGGAGCCCCTGAAAACCATAAAGGATTGCCTAAAAAATCCAACCGATGAGCGGCTATTTAAAATAGTTAAAGCCATTAAGATGGGGGTGCCCATTAAAGAGATTTATCGCTTAAGCGGGATAGACCCATGGTTCCTCCATAAGATTAAGAATATAATTTGCATGGAGGAGAGGCTTAAAAGGCTTAAGACAAGTGATAAGAGGGCTCCCGAAGTTATTAAAGAGGCTAAGCGCCTAGGCTTCTCAGATGCCCAAATCGCTAAATGTATGGGTGTAAGCGAGGAGGAGGTTAGGCTCTTCCGGAAATCTCATGGTATAATTCCTGTTGTGAAGCAGATTGATACGTTGGCCGCCGAGTGGCCGGCGAAAACAAACTACCTTTATATGACTTATAATGGTGATGAAGACGATATTGAATTTGATTCTGGAAAGAGGAAAGTTATTGTTCTCGGCGCAGGAGTTTTTAGAATAGGCTCGAGCGTTGAGTTTGATTGGAGCGGCGTCAACACAATCTGGGCTTTAAAGAAGCATGGTGTGGATGAGGCGATAATGGTCAATTATAACCCTGAAACCGTTTCAACCGACTACGATATCTCGGACAAATTATATTTTGAGGAATTAACCTTAGAGAGGGTCCTTGACATATGTGAGAAAGAAAAGCCTTTAGGGGTTGTAGTCAGCGTTGGGGGGCAGATTCCAAATAACTTAGCACTTAAGCTCTCAAAAGCGGGGGTTAATATTCTTGGAACCTCAAGTGAGAGCATAGATGCGGCTGAAGATAGGTCTAAGTTTAGCGCCCTACTTGACAAGTTGGGTATACCGCAGCCCAAATGGAGCAAGCTGACGACTATTGAGGAAGCTGAGAAGTTTGCTGAGGAGATAGGCTACCCAGTTTTGGTCAGACCTAGCTATGTTCTCTCAGGATATGCCATGAGAGTTGCACATAGCGGCAAAGATTTAAGAGACTACCTTGAGTTGGCAGCTAAAGTCTCACCAGAGCACCCGGTTGTGATTTCCAAGTTTATTGAGGGCGCTAAGGAGGTTGAGGTTGATGGGGTTTCAGATGGCGAAGATGTTCTAATAGGAGCGGTTATAGAGCATGTTGAGCAGGCTGGTGTGCATAGTGGAGATGCTGTTATGAGTATACCGCCGCAGTCCTTAAGCAGCGATGTCATCAAAAAGATTGAGGATTACTCACGCATGATCGCTAGGGCTCTTCAGATTAAAGGGCCATTTAATATCCAGTATCTTGTCAAGAACGGTGAGGTATCTGTTATAGAATGTAATCTTAGGGCATCAAGGTCTCTACCCTATGTAAGTAAGAGTAGAGGCGTAAACCTCATAGAGGTTTCAACAGCTATAATGTTTGGCAAAAAGCTTAGGGATATAGGTATACTTGAGCTCCCACCAACTCCGTATGTCTCTGTTAAGGTTCCGCAGTTCAGTTTCATGCGCTTAAGCGGCGCGGACCCAGTTTTAGGGGTTGAGATGCTCAGCACCGGTGAGGTTGCGTGCATAGGCGAAAACTTTGCTGATGCGCTGCTAAAAGCGCTACAATCCGCCGAGTTTACTATTCCAAATGATGACGGCGCGGTTCTAATTACTGTTGGCGGTGAGGAGATGAAGAGGAAGATAGTTCCGTTAGCTAAGAGCCTAAGCGAACTGGGCTTTAAGATTTACGCAACCGAGCATACGGCTGACGCATTATATCGGGCTGGACTAAGAAATATCACTGTTCTCTATAAGGTTAGTGAGCCTGCGAGAAAACCAAACATAGTGGAATATATTGTTCAACGTAAAATAGACTTAGTTATTAATATTCCAGCTGCAGCCGCTAATCCCGATGGTGATATGGCGGATATACTTAGAGATGAATATATCATTCGGAGATTGGCGGTTGAATACAACATTCCAATAGTTACAACGCTCGAGTTAGCCTCAGCCATAGTTAAAGTTCTAAAGTATAGGAAGAAGAGTGAGATCATCGTCCGCTCACTAAACGAATATATGGACGACCTACCGCTAAAATACTGGTAGATTGGAGAAAAATCTCTCTTTTTGCTTTGTGGCTTAATTCTAGTTGATTTTTGTAGATTTCTCCATCTTTTTCTAATTCTACTCTCTTCTATAGCCTTCTTGTAATCTAAACTTTATTTTTCAGTTAAAACTGGTAATTTACCGCAAA
>Ga0185307_1001458_pt1 | contig 13128 bp, 8 predicted proteins | sample LHCtaG_FD_128010 | JGI IMG/M metagenome (GOLD analysis project Ga0185307, IMG submission 128010) | Hot spring microbial communities from Little Hot Creek, USA to study Microbial Dark Matter (Phase II) - LHC4sed_matched (SPADES... | ecosystem: Environmental > Aquatic > Thermal springs > Hot... | reverse complement strand
TGAGGAGTTCGGCTTGCCGAAACAAGCCTACGAGTGGTATATAGACTTACGCAGATACGGCTCTGTTCCGCATTCCGGCTTTGGCTTGGGAATAGAGCGCACAGTCATGTGGATTTGCAAGCTAAAGCATATACGGGAAACAATACCTTTCCCAAGGACGCTGACGAGGCTTTATCCTTAAACTGCCTAGCTACTCCCACTTCCAAACTTTTCTTCCCATGAATATTTCGGGGAATATTAGGAGGCCCCAGCTGGCTACTCCTGCAACATATGCAAGGTCTGTTAGGCTTAAACCTGTTAAGTGGAACAGTTGCTGAGTGATTGGTATGTAGGTTATTCCAAGGGTTAACGCAACAGACGCTAAATCAGCTATGACAAAGAACTTGTTTTCAAAGGCTTTCCTTCCCATTCGCCAGACGCTACGCTTTTCTGAACGGCAATTCCAAACAACGAAAAGTTCAAACAAGGCCGCCTGCACGAAGGCCGTTGTGGTGGCCTCTCTATAAGTGAGCTTTCTTGCTACTTCGTCTATTGTTCCATCTGGGAGCATCCATGGATGAGACGGCCAAACATAGTATTCCAAGCAGAAGACTAAGAAAGTTCCGGTTGCTTGGAGTATAAAGGACGCTATGATGAATGCGCCCATTCCATGCAATATGCCTTCTTCGGGTTTGCGTGGCGGTCTATCCATAACATCGACGTCCGGTGGGTCGGTGGCGAGGGCAACCGCTGGAGCCCCGTCTGTAACAAGGTTTATCCACAATATCATGGCTGGCAGAAGGGGAAGCGGAAACAGTTCAGGTGAAAATATTCCACCCAGAATGGCGAAGGTTCCTATCACCAGGAGTTCGTCGAAATTGCAGGATATTAGGAAACGTGCATATTTCCGAACATTATCATATATCACTCTGCCTTGTTCCACGGCCTTAACTATCGTCGCGAAGTTATCGTCTGTTAGAACAAGGTCTGAGGCCTCCCTTGTAACATCGGTTCCGCTTATGCCCATGGCCACGCCGACGTCGGCGGCCTTTACTGCTGGCGCGTCATTAACCCCGTCGCCTGTCATGGCAACTATGTGGCCTTTCTTTTTCAACGCGTTGACGATTTTCAGCTTGTGCTCTGGTGAAACTCTTGCGTAAACCGTTACTTTTTCAACTATTTCCTCGAATTCTTTATCGCTTAGCTTGTCCATTTCTGCGCCGGTTAGAACCATGTCGCCCTCTTTGTATATTCCAACTTCTTTGGCAACTGCTATGGCGGTTAGTTTATGGTCGCCTGTTATCATTACGGTTTTTATGCCGGCTTTTTGGCATTTCTTGTTGGCTTCTATGGCTTCTTCCCTCGGAGGGTCTATCATCCCTTGAAGGCCGACGAAAACCATGCCTTTCTCAACCGTTTCCGCTTCGTATTTTGCCATCGTTGCCGGCAGACGTCTGTAGGCCATGGCTAAAACGCGGAGGGCGTTTCCGGCCAACTGCTCGTTTACTTCCAAAATTTTCTTTTTCTTCTCTTCTGTAAGCCTTTTTTCTCTGCCTTCTTCAAATATGTGGGTGCATCTTTCAAGAACTATTTCGGGGGCTCCCTTCATGTAAGCGTGAATTTCACCTTCAATAGTCTTGTGAATTGTGGTCATACGCTTTCTTTCAGAAGTGAAGGGGATTTCTCCAACCCGTGGAAAACTTTTCTCTAAAGCCTCTTTTTCAAGGCCAGCCTTGGCAGCCGCAACGATGAGAGCTCCTTCTGTTGGGTCTCCAAAAATTTCCCAAGAGTTGTTTTGGTCGTTTTTCCTCAAGCTGGCGTTGTTGCATAGGGCACCGACGCGCAGAAGTAGTTCTAGGCCTCCTTCGGGTTTTACAGCGTCTTCGCCTATGCGGAATTCTCCTTTTGGCTCGTAACCAACACCTGTAACTTCCACAAGTTTTCCGTCAACATATATTTGGCGAACAGTCATCTCGCCCTTCGTTATTGTCCCAGTTTTGTCGGAGCATATGACCGTTACCGCGCCGAGGCTTTCTGCTGATGATAGTCGCCGTACAATGGCGTTGCGTTTTGCAAATTCTCTTGCACCCAAAGCCAACGCTATGGTAACTATTGCTGGAAGCCCCTCTGGAACGGCTGAGATCGCCAAAGATATGGAGGACATGAAGGCTTGTATGAAACCATCAATTTCAAAGTGCATTTTCATTATTACTTCGAAGGCTTCAAGTGCAAAAATGAGAACACAAACAGCAATTACAACTTTTGCTATTTTGCTTGCAAACCTATCCAGCTTTTTCTGGAGAGGAGTTTCCTCTTCTTCGGCTGTTTGCACCATCTCAGCGATTTTCCCAAACTCCGTATTCATGCCGGTGGCCGTTACAACAGCTTTGCCTCGGCCATAAACTATGTGGGTTGCCGAGAAAACCATATTCCGTCTCTCAGAAACCGGGGTGTTCTCCGGCAAGACTGTCAACTCTTTATTGACTGGTGTGGATTCGCCTGTTAAAACGGCCTCGTTGGCCTTAAGTTCAACAACCTCTAAGAGGCGAGCATCTGCAGGAACATGGTCGCCTTCTTCTAACGCCAGGATGTCGCCGGGAACCACTTCGCTTGCGGGGATAATTATTTCTTTTCCGTCTCTTATTACACGGGCTTTGGGAGCCGCCAGTTTGCGAAGGGCTTCAACAGCCTTTTCCGCTCTGTATTCTTGGACAAATCCCGTGATGGCGCATAAGAGAACTATTGCGCTTATTGTGATGGTGTCGGCGTAGGCTTCCATAAATTCTCCGCCGTGAAGCATCTCCCAATAGCCTATAATGGCAGAGAACACCGTTGCCGCGATTAACAGCAAAATGAAAATGTCTTTAAACTCGTCCAAAAACATGTGAAGGGCTGTCCGCCTCTTCACCTTCTTGATCTCGTTAGGCCCATACTTTTTGAGCCTCTCAGCGGCCTCTTGCGAAGATAAACCTTCATGGGTAACTTCCAACGCCTTTAGAACTTCGCCAATTTCCATGGCATGCCAAGGCTTCGACATCAAATCACGCAGCTTCTAATTTAGATAGACAGACATAAACGTGACTACCTTATAAAAATTTCATTACCCACTCTATTATAACTGCTTTTCAACTATGTAAAAAGTAAATGAGGAAAATGAAAGCTTATTTCGGTTATATAATTAATGGAGCAAACACCGTAGCAGCCAACGCCATAACTGTTATCATAGTGTTTAGTGAGGGCCCAGCTGTGTCTTTGAAAGGATCTCCGACTGTGTCGCCAACGACTGCTGCCTTGTGAGTTTCTGAACCTTTACCCCCAAAGTTTCCCTCTTCAATGTATTTTTTAGCGTTGTCCCACATGCCACCAGCGTTAGCCATTAACAAAGCAAAAATTATCCCTGTGATTATACTTCCGCCCAGAAAGCCCGCAAGCGCCTCTTTGCCTAGAGTAAGCCCGATTATTATTGGAACAGCAATTGCCAAAACGCCCGGAAGAATAAGTTCCTTTAAGGCCCCTGTAGTTGCGATGTCAACACATTTTGCGTAGTCAGGTTTAGCTTTACCCTCCATGAGCCCAGGGACTTCCTTGAATTGTCTCCTCACCTCTTCAACCATTCTGTAAGCGTTTTTTCCTACAGCCAGTATTAGTAATGCACTTAACACTGGTGGCATCATTGCACCGATGAGAACCCCTCCCAACACTTTTGGATCCATAAGGTTTATCATTTCAGGTATCCCAACTTCATGAGTATATGCAAAGAATAACGCAATTACTTGTAATGCAGCTGCCCCTATCGCAAATCCTTTTGAAATAGCCTTTGTGGTGTTCCCTGCAGCGTCAAGCCTGTCTACAACCTCGATTACTTCCTCGCCTAAACCAGATTGTTCCGCTATTCCTTTTGCGTTGTCCGCTATGGGTCCGTAGGCATCGGCAGCAATAACAGTTCCCAGAGTGGCCAGCATTCCAACGGCTGCCGTGGCAATTCCATAAAACGGATTAATGTCATAAGCCAAGGAGATGTTCCATGCTGCTAAAATGGCGATGACTATGCCAACGATTGGAGGGACTATGCTTAACAAACCGTACGAAAAGCCGGATAAGATATTTATTGCTGCCCCAGTTTTCGCAGACTCAGCCGTCTTCTTTACTGGAGTTCTATCTATAGACGTGAAAAAGTCTGTTGTAATTCCAATGACCAAGCCCGCAACTAATCCCGCAATAGTTATGAGAAAAATGCCGAGTCCACGTTCCGCTTCGATAGGTAGTAAATGGGTCGTTATGAACAGCAAAATTGCAAAGATTATGCATGTGGCGTAGGTTGCTCTGTTAAGTGCGGCACCGGGATTTCCCCTGAGCCCTATCTTTACGAAGAATATCCCAAGGAGGGAGGCAATGATACCTAAAGTCTTTATTATTAGAGGCAAGGTAACATACACTACTTCATGGTATACGGCTGCGCCAAGCAACATGGTTGCAATCATGCCGGCAATATAGGAATCGGTTAAGTCAGCGCCCATCCCTGCCACATCGCCAACATTGTCGCCAACGTTATCCGCAATAACAGCAGGGTTCCTTGGGTCGTCCTCTGGTATCCCTAACTCGACTTTGCCGACAAGATCCGCGCCTATATCAGCCGTCTTTGTATAAATACCTCCGCCCGCCTTTGCGAAAAGCGCCAAAGCGCTTGCGCCAAAACTAAAACCTAAAACCGTGTTCAATGCCGTCTCTAGATCTTGGAAAATATGACTATAAATGATGTAAAGTATGCTCGTGCCAAGAACAGCCATACCGACAATAGATAACCCCATAACGGCTCCGCCAAAATAAGCGACAGGCAGCGCTTTAACTAATCCGTTCTTGGCGCCGTTTGCCGTTCTAACGTTGGCCCTAACGGCGGCGTTCATTCCAAAATACGCTGCCACAGAAGTGCACAGGGATCCAAGGATGTATGCTATAGCCAAGTGATAGTTGGCAAAGGCCACGCCAAGTATAACTGCCATAACAACAACGAACAACGCTAAACTTACATTTTGTCTTCGAAGATAGGCATTAGCTCCTGTGCGGATGGCGTCGGCTATCTCCACCATTTTGGGAGAGCCAGGATCATGTTTATGTACATATCGATAAAGATATGCCGCAAATAAAATTGATGTTAAACTAGCGATCGGTGGGATTATTTCCCAATTCATTTTTGATCCTCCTCTTAACGCTAAACCGTGTTAAGGACGAATGCTCACTTATAAATTTACTGCAGGCTCAAGCCAAAACAAAACGTCTTCTTTCACCTAAAAAGAGATATTTGCAAAGCACATTTGTTAGAAACGTGATGCCCTTGAGTTACGAAGTAAACCTATTATTAAAGCTTGTATCCATTGATACCACATCAACAGAAAGAAAAAACTATGAGAAAATTGCAAACCTACTCGCCGAAGAAGCGCGAAAACTCGGTTTAACAGCGGAAAAAATAGTTGACAAGAAAGGAATCCCGCAGGTTCTAATAACCATACCTGGCGCTCCTGAAAAGGCTAAAAAAGTTGTTTTCATAACCCATTACGACGTTGTTCCACCAGGCGAAGGTTGGGACTTCGACCCTTTCAAGCCTTTTGTGAAAGATGGCAAACTCTATGGCAGAGGTGCCGCTGACAACAAGTCGAACATCGCCGCTGCAATAGCAGCCTTCAGCGAAGCGGTAAAGGAAAAACTGCCTCTAAAAATTTATCCAGTTTTAGCTGTGGCTGGCGGAGAAGAAACAGGCGAGTCGGAAGACTTCTTCAAAACAATAGAGGGCTCCTTAGCCATAGTCCTTGACGTGGGATGCGAATCCATTTCAATTGGAGCATCCGGATCCACCCGCTTAACAGTAAAAGTGAGGGGTAAACAAGCCCATTCCGCCTATCCATACAAAGGGGTAAACGCGATCTATGAAGCAACAAAAGTAATAGAGTTCGTAAAAGAAAAAGGCAAAGAGTTCGAGAAAACAGTTCTCTCAAAGTTTCCAGCGTCAACGCATTACGGAAGACTGCCAAGACGGATGAACGTCACAATGATAAACAGTGGAGTTGCAGCCAACATAATACCTGGCGAGTGCACATTAACCATTGACATAAGAACAATACCAGAGGAAAAAGCGGATGAGGTAGCAGAAGAAGTCAAAAACATGCTTGAAAATTTTGCGAAAGAAAACGCTTTAGACATCACGGTGGAAGTAAAGTCGTTTTCAAATGGGTGGTATACAGATGATGAGGAGATTGTGAAGAAAATTAAGAAGATAGCCGAGGAAATGGCCGGGAAAAAGCTGAAGGTAAGCGTTGAATTGGGCGGAACAGATGGAAGATATCTTATCGACAGGATGCCGGTGATTCAGTTTGGCACGCTGAGGGAAGACACAAACTTCCATGGCAAAAATGAGTTTGTGCACCTCGAAGACGTCGAGAACGTAAAGGCTTTTGTCAAAAAACTATTAATAACTCAGCTTTAATGAGGCAAAGGAGCCAAAATGTTTGCCACAACAGTTGAGTGCAGCAAATGCGGACAAAAGTATAATCCAAACGAGGTTTTAACGGTTTGCACAAAATGTGGCGGGGCGCTACTGTTTAGGTATGACTTAGCCAAAATTGCAGAAAAAATCTCGAAAAGAGCGTTAATGCAAAGAGACGCCACTTTCTGGAAGTTTAGAGAGTTCCTCCCAATAGCATCATCAAAAAACATCGTGTCACTTGGGGAACCCTACACGCCAATATTGAAGTTGCCGAAAGAGCGAGATATTCCGTTTAAGCATGTTTATTTGAAAGATGATGGACGCCTTCCAACGGGAACTTTTAAGGCTAGAGGGATGGCAGTGGCTGTCTCAAGTCTTAAGGAACTCGGCGTAAAGCGTTTAGCAATCCCATCTGCTGGAAATGCCGCCGCCGCTTTGGCGGCCTACGGTGCAAAAGCCGGAATAGAAGTCTATGCCTTTATGCCAAAAGATGCCCCAGAAATTACAATCAAAGAGTGCCTCTATCTAGGAGCCAAAGTCTACCTCGTCGACGGCCTAATCAACGACGCAGCCGTAATAGTAAACAAGTATAGGGAAAAATACAAGTGGTTCGACGTGTCCACAAACAAGCAACCTTACAGGTTTGAGGGCTACAAAGTCATGGCCTTTGAAATAGCAGAGCAATTCGGCTGGAACCCGCCGAACGCTATACTTTTCCCAACAGGCGGAGGCGAAGGAGTAATAGGCCTATGGAAAGGTTTCAAGGAACTGATGGAGCTGGGTTGGATTAGGGAAACTCCTCGTCTAGTAATCGTCCAGTCTTCTGGGTGCGCCCCGCTGGTTGATGCCTTCAACAGAAAAGAGGACGAAGTGAAAATGCCATGGAAAAACGCCAAAACGATAGCCGCAGGTTTAAGAGTGCCAAGTCCCTATGCGAGTTATCTAATCCTTAGGGCGGTGAGAGAGACGAAGGGAGCAGCCATAGCTGTAAAAGACGAAGAAATAATGTTAGCCATGAAAAAACTCCTCAAAAAAGGTATCTACGCATGTATAGAAGCAGCAGCAACTCTAGCAGCCCTAAACAAAAGCAAAAGCAACCACCTTTTCGACCCGGACGAAAAAATTCTGTTGTATTTAACTGGCACAGCTATGAAAACCTTCAACTTAATAAAGCTGGATAAAGAAAACCTTCTGTTAGCAAAGAGTTAATTGAACGCAAGTTGCATTACACGTTAACATGTGTTCCATCTTCTATTCTAAAGAGCATGTTTTTGCAACTTTAAAGTTCAACAGAGACGCCGGGGAGGGGATTCGAACCCCTGCGAGCCCGAAGGCCCACTGGCTTACTTGTTTCCTTTTTGCAGCCCCTTCTAATGGCTAAGCGGATCTCGAGGCCAGCGCGTTAACCACTCCGCCACCCCGGCTCTCGGCGCATTAAATGAGAAGCGTTTGTGTCTAAAAGGTTTTATACCGCCAAAAGCGATGGGTATAACCACTTTTTGTCTTTGACCTTTTTCTTTTCATCCCATTCACTTAGGATTTTAACTGCCTCGTTGGCGATTTTTATGGTGTTTTCTTCACCTTCGCCTGGTTTAAACTCGTTAGTGCATCTGTTGGCGTAAACGGCGCATATTGCTCCGGCCCTTAACCCGTAAAGACTTGCCAATGTGTAAAGAGTTGCGGTTTCCATTTCAAAGTTGAGTACGCCAGCCTTCTGTAAAGTTGAAAGAATATTGCTGGCTTGGATTTTCGCGGGACGATTTTGGCCGGCGTAAAAGTCTGATGTTGTGGCGGTTACGCCCACATGGTAGTTTCTTATGCCTAAAGTTTCAGCTGCCTCGATAAGCGCTAGCAAGACTTCGTAGTTGGCCATGGCTGGATATTCCGGCATTATATAACAGTTGCTTGTTCCGTCGAGGCGGACAGCCGCTGCAGAAATAATCAAGTCTCCACATTGAATGTTCTTCTGTATGGCGCCCGTGCTTCCCACACGGATGAAAGTATGAACTCCTATGGCGGAAGCTTCATTAACGACTATTGCCATACACGCTGGTCCAATGCCGCTAGATAAGGCAGAGATGGAAACCCCCTTATACTTGCCAGTGATGCTTCGAAACTCACGGTGGCATGAAACTTCCCGTGCTGAGTCCCAAAACTTGACTATTTTTGGAACGCGGTCTGGGTCTCCTGGAACAAGCAAATATTCCGCTAAGTCTCCTTTTTTACAAGCAATGTGATATTGTATTTTATCAGCTTTGATTGAATGCATTTTAACCACCTTGTTTAGGCTTGCAATGTTTTTGGCATAACTAAGTCCGCGATGTCTACACTGTGCTCATATATCTGCTTTAGCGTTGAAACTGCCGCTAAGATATGGGACATTACTTCGAGGCTTTGATCTCCAGCACTTTTCTCAACGGCGTTTAGGGTTTTTTCCACTTCATCCCTCATGTCTCGCACTTCTTCGGCTAAGCCGACATCACCCTCAAAGAAGGCCTTCAAAGCTTTTTCATGCGCATCGAAAAGCAATGCGTGAAACTCAACTATCAGCTTTTTAATGGAGTCGGCAAGCTTTGCTCCTTTGAGTTCTACAACTTTTGCGGCTGTACGTACGCATTCATCTCCTATTGCTTCAACGAGGCTGGCGGCTAAACGGTAGTCTAGACATTCAATGGGCTGCACGCCGAGTTTTTCGCTTAAACTTGGGTTTTGAATTATCGTACGTAAAATCCTTACAAGCAGAAAATACAGTCTATTAACTTCTTCGTCTCTTGCCACAACGCTTTTAGCCAAATGTAAGTCTCCGCTACAAAGGGCATTGACAACGTCGCGGTGCATACCAGCAGCTATTGCATATCCTCTTCGAAGAATCTTTTCAGGAGGGAAACTGGAGGGTTCAAGCAAACACTGCAAGACTATTTTTGAGTAATCTTCCTCAACAATTTCTAACCCTACTAGACGGCTGACGGCTTTCTTGACAGCCTCCCGCACCTCAAAGCTAATATTCTCCTTCCCTTCCACACGGATAATGTCAAAGCCTAAAAGATACTTCCCGGTAATCTCACGGCTTAGATAAGGGCCGGGCTTTAAAACAATGGTACGGGGGGAAGGCGTAACACCATATTCGGGATCTATTAGGAGTTTGCCGTCGCTGGTTTCATCTATGGCTACTATGGAGCCCCGTTTCAAGCCATAGCGTTCGGCCCAATCCTTCGGTAGGCAAACGAAAAATGTGCCGCTTGGAGTGCGTTGAATCTTGCGGATGGCACCCATCTAATCACCAAGGGGCATATGTTCAAATTGCGAATCCAACAAATCTAAAACAAGACGATGCTATATAAACTTAAGTGTAAGTGTTGAAATTGAAAGGCAAAGTTATAATTGGTATAGACTTAGCAGGTAAGGAAAAGAATCCCACAGGCCTCGCCATATGGAAGTTGCCAAGAGTTAAAACATGCCTAGTTTACATGGATGAGGAAATTCTGAAGGCAGTAACGCTTGCTAAACCAATAATTGTGGCAATAGACGCTCCACTTAAACTTCCAAAAAAGGGGATTCTAAGAAAAGCGGACAAGGAACTCATAAAAAAGGGCTACCGCATCTTTCCACCGGGCTTACAAGCTATGAAAACCCTTACGCTCCGCGCAGTAAGGCTGAATAAGTTAATAACGGAAAAGGGACTAAAAACGGTTGAAGTGCACCCCACATCAACAAGAAAGGCCCTGAACATGCCAGCAAAAGAATGGAAAACCATACAAGAAATATTTAAAAACATGGGGCTAAAGGGAACTCTAGAAGAGCGGTCATTAAAACCCCACGAAGTGGATGCCATCACAGCCGCACTGACAGCCCATCTTCACATGCAAGGCTTAACAGAAACCGTAGGCGACTACCATGAGGGCTTTATCATAATACCTAAAAGGATGGATTGGCGGGAAATAAAACTATGAACGTTGTATCTGAAAGGCTTCAGAAAGCAGTTGAATTGACAATTGCTGCTGGTTATCAGCTTAACAAAGAGGCTTTTGAATTTTTGAACGCCGTAGCTGCGACTGAAGACCCTGTAGAGGTCATGAGCAAGGCTCTCGAAAAAATAGATGCCCTTAAGGATAAGCCATTATTTATTGGTAGAAGCCTCCTGGAAGAGCTTATAAAAAAGCCGAAGCCTTCAGATGAAGCGTTCCCCCAATTAAAAACGGAATCTGCCAAGCCTCTGCCTTTAGAGAGGATTGAACCAACTCCGCATATTTTGGAAGGAAAGAAAGCCTTCCGCCCATACGCAAAGGAAGTAGAAGCCGACATCAACATAATAGACGACCCGGGAAGTAGGTTAAGCTCAAGTGGAACAATAGAAGATTATCTTGAGTATTTTAGGGACAGGTTTAAGCGTATTGAAAAATTACTGAGGCAAAGAATAGATGCCAGAGGCGCTTCCTCAATAATTGACGCTTTAAAAGCACCACCTAACACCAAGCTCAAAGTAATAGGCATGGTCACCGAGAAAAGGGAGCTTAAGCAAAAAATCATTCTCACCATTGAGGACTTATATGCAAGCGCTACAGTGCTTGTGCCCCAAAACGCCTCCAACGGGCTTCTGGATAAGGCAAGAAGCCTCCTGCTGGACCAGATTATTTGTGTAAGTGTTTCTAAAACGCGGGGGAATTTGCTAATCGCCGATGACATTATTTTGCCTGATATAGCCCCAAAATCCCAAAATAAGGCGCCAGTTCCTGTTTATGCAGTTCTTACGTCGGATTTGCATGTGGGCAGCGTAAAATTTCAGAAAGAAGTCTTTAACAGGTTTGTTCTGTGGCTTAATGGTAAGTATGGAAATGAGGAGATGCGGGAGATAGCTGGCCATGTGAAATATGTTTTGATGGCTGGAGACCTTGTCGACGGGATAGGAGTTTACCCGAATCAGGTTAAGGAGTTAGCCGTGAAAGACGTTTACGGCCAATATAGGCTTGCCGCAAAATTTATTGAACAAATTCCAGACTACATCGAGGTGATAATTATTCCCGGGAACCATGACGCTCCAAGAAAGGCTTTGCCCCAGCCGCCAATTTCAGACACCTTCCTTGAGCCTTTACAAGAATCTCGGAAGATATATTCCGTTGGCAACCCATGCATGTTAAGCCTACATAAAGTTGAGGTTCTCATGTATCACGGCCGAAGCCTCGACGACATTGTCTCCACAGTCCCGGGAATAGAATACACTCATCCGGAAAAGGCTATGACGCTGTTGTTGCAAGGACGCCACTTGGCACCTGTATACGGAGGGAAAACCCCACTATCACCAGAAAGCAGAGACTACTTGGTTATAGAGCGCGTTCCAGACATTTTCCACGCCGGCCATATACACACCTTGGGCTATACCAATTACCGGGGAGTTTTAATCGTCAATTCCGGATGCTGGCAAGAACAGACCGATTACATGAGGAGACTTGGGTTTGTCCCCACATCAGGGTTGGCTCCCGTAGTAAACTTGCAAACTCTAGATGTCAAAGTGCTCTCCTTCGCCTAGAAAAGTATAGCGCACTTTAGCCTTGTAACCGAATTAATCCATAAAACACCGCGGCTAGAAGGTTCGATTATGTTTTCAACAAACTTTCATCTCAATTTCTAGCGCCTGTATTCTTTAAAAGACATCGTGGTTCATAATCAATCAGACGCCCAAGTCTAGGGTCATTGGAGAAGGCCTCTTTAATAATGGTGCGCGTCACCTCCAGCCGAATTTTCTTTGTCCGTCCATATCTTCCCATGCTTGTAACCTGAGCATTTAGAAGCCCCAAGGCGTCAAGTTCGTTAACCAATGTGCTGACTCGCCGCTGGGTTAGTGGAGCTACAGCTAATTCTCCGCAAAGCTCATTGTAAACCTCATATATTTCGCCCGTTATAGCGCGGTATCCGTTTGCCCTGACGAGATGGAACACGCTTAACATGACAAGTTTAGAGTGTAAAGTGAGATTCGCCAAGGCTTCTACAACGCGGTTGTGTTCTATGAGTTTTTCAGCCTCCCGAACATGCTCTTCCGTAACTATGCTTGCACCTTTGCGCTCTGCAACTTCTCCGGCAACCCTAAGAAGGTCAAGAGCTCTGCGAGCATCACCGTGTTCAGCTGCAGCCAAAGCCGCGCATAGGCCTAAGGCTCCCTCGCTTAAAGCGCCTTCGCGGAAAGCCACCTTTGCCCGCTCCGCGAGAATAGTCTTCAATTCAGCAGCGTCATATGGCCTGAAAACAATTTCCTCCTCGCTTAAGGAACTTAAAACTCTCGGATCAAGAAATTCCTTCAAGCGCAAGTCGTTGGATATGCCTATAATGGAAACCTTACTTCGGGTCAATGTTTCATTAATCCTTGTAAGCTCATAGAGGAGGATGTCGCTCCTTGCCTTAACGAGGGCGTCAACCTCGTCTAGCGCAATGATCATTATCCTCTTCGCCAGGTCTAAGCCGTTCCTAAACCTCTCAAACACCTCGCCAACAGACAAACCGGTAAATGGAACAGAAAGCTGGAGACTGCTACAGAGACTAGCAAGGACGCGGTACTCCGTTCCAGCCAAGCGACAGTTCACATAACAAAAACTAACAGGCGAACCCACCTCCCTTGCCTTTGCCTCCAAACGGGCTAACACATATTTCGTCACTGCAGTCTTGCCAGTTCCAGTTTTCCC
>Ga0185307_1001457_pt1 | contig 13144 bp, 12 predicted proteins | sample LHCtaG_FD_128010 | JGI IMG/M metagenome (GOLD analysis project Ga0185307, IMG submission 128010) | Hot spring microbial communities from Little Hot Creek, USA to study Microbial Dark Matter (Phase II) - LHC4sed_matched (SPADES... | ecosystem: Environmental > Aquatic > Thermal springs > Hot... | reverse complement strand
AGAAGGGAAGGGACATATTTATACGCTCAATTTAGACGCCAATGAGGTGGCTTTAAACATAATGCCTTGGTTTCATTCAGGAGGGCATGCATTATCAAGCGCGGTAGCTTACGCAGGCGGGACCAATGTGATTCTTCCAAAATTCGAAGCGAAAAAAGCTTTAGAGTTAATTGAAAAGGAAAAGGTCACAGTTGTACAAATGGTCCCCACAATGATTGCTATGCTTTTGGAAGATCCAGAGATCGATAGGTATAACCTTCAAAGCCTAAGAACCATTATGTACGTAGGTGCTCCTATGCCCGAATCCCTCCTTAAAAAGGCCATGGAGCGATTCGGTAAGAATCGATTCCTTCAATCTTATGGCCTTACCGAATTTGGTCCTCTTGCAACCCGGCTAAGCCCTGAAGATCACGTTTTAGCGATGGCCCCTGAAGCTAGTGAAAAGGAAAGAAGCAGATTAAAATCGGTGGGGCTGCCCGTGTATTATGTGTGGCTCAGAATTCTTGATCGAAAGGGTAATCCTTTGCCTAAAGGTCAGGTGGGTAAAATAGCCCTTCGGGGTGAAACCATGACAAAAGGGTACTGGAAAAAAACCGGAACTCACGCAACAAAAAATTAAAAACGGGTGGCTTCTAACAGGCGATATGGGATATGTAGACGAAGACGGTTATCTTTTTCTTCTTGATCGCAAAGACGACATGATCATAACAGGAGGAGAGAACGTTTATCCTTCGAGGGTTGGGGAAATGCTCTGCAGTCATCCAGCTGTTAAGGAAGCAGCAGTTGTGGGATTGCCCGATGAAAAATGGGGCGAAAAAGTAGCGGCTGCTGTGTCTCTATGGCCTAATGCTTCGGTCACAGAAGAAGAGCTCATCGAATATTGCAAAGGACGCCCTGCGGGATACGAAAGGCCAAAAGCCGTCTTCATTTTCCCTGAACTCCCCAAGTCCTCCGTTGGGAAAATATTTAAGAAGAGAAGTAAGGGAAAACCTCAAAAAGATGCAATCCTAAAACCTGGCTCCCCGGGCAGGACTCGAACCTGCAACCTACGGGTTAACAGCCCGCCGCTCTGCCTGTTGAGCTACCGGGGAATTTCTTTTAAAAATTTATCAAGAAAAAACTCTCTTGGCAAGAACCTTTAAAAAACGTAGCATCAACGTAAATGATCATACTATCCCACCATACCGGTGAAAGCTACGGCCTTTTAGGGCCACAGCTGGCAGCAAGTTTCATAACTTCTGAATTGGGCATTTCTACAATTGTCCTTGGGCTTGTTAGGAACTTTGACAAGGAAAAGCTTTTTGAATTTATTAAGGAACATTATAAAAACCAAGAGAAAATCATCGGTTTTTCTCACCTTTGCGGGAGACCGGATCTTTTTGAACTTATGGGAAAGCTCAAAACCTTGGGCTTCAGAACCATTCTCGGAGGCCCTCAAGCAGTTTCAGACCTTATAGGGGAAGGTGAAATTGAAAAGTATCCTTGGCGTTTCAAGGGACTTAAGGATCGAGTGGACTTCGGTTTTGGGGGACCAGTTGATGGCTTAAGTAAAGAGCTTTTAGAAAGCTCGAGAGGCTCCTTTTATTACCAATGGAATACAGACCTTTACCTGAAGGTCGATTGGGATAATCTTTTCATTTTTGATGACCATCCGGAAAAACTTCGGATAGAGACCTTTCAAGTTTTGAGGGGGATTGGTTGTCCTTATGCTTCGTTAAAGAAAACCATATCCCTCGATCCCCCCTCCTTTTTTAAGGAAGGACCAAAGATCGAGATCGAGCTGAGAGGGTGTAGTTTCTGCGATGTGGCCTGGGATAAAGGGTTCTGCGGCTTTGTGGATGATGAAAAGGTCCTCGAACAAATCGAAAACCTCCCCGAAAGGCGTAAAAGAAAGATGCCCTTTGAGCTTATAGATGAATACCCCCTCGTTTTTCTCCCCAAACTTTTGGACTTTATAGAGGAAAGGGGGCTTCTTCTCGAACAGATAAACTTAGTTTTGAGACCCGATGACATATTAAAACACCGAGATAACCTAGAAAAAAGTTTAATTCGACTTAAACCCCAGGGCACTAAGCTTCTTCTGGCTTCAATTGGTTTTGAATCCTTTAGCTCTAAGATCCTTTTAAACCTAAATAAGGGCATAACCCCCGAGATGAACCTTGAAGTTGTAAAAATCTTAAGGGATCTTAAAAAGCGTTTTCCTGAAACCTTTCTTTACCGGCGGGATGAAGGAGCCGTTCATGGCTTGATTCATCCGACCCCTTGGGATGACCCGGATACAGAAGTGGAGACCTGGAAGAAGGTGGGGGCGTATCAGCTTTTTGAGGATATATTACCTCCTTATAGTACACCTTTGGTTATTCACCACGGTTCACCCCTTGGTGAATGGATTAGAAAACTTGAGGAAAAGGGATTTGGTCCTTTCAAAAGGCATTGGACCATTATCGAGTGGTGGCAATATCAAGGGGTTTAACCAAAAGCCTTTCATCCTTAACTTCCAGGCCTAATCCCTCAAACTCTTGTCCTTGAGAGATTGATTCTTCGAAAATACATCTTATGTAGTTTCTGGAAAGCCCTTTGAAAGAAACTTCTGCGAGAATTTGAAGTCTTCTTCCGATAAAGGTTTGGTAAAATTTTCTTTTCTTTTCCAATCCGAGCGTTCGTAAAACTTCTACCCTCCTTTTTTTCTCCCCTTCGGGAACCTGATGGGGAAAATTCGCGGCTAAAGTTCCAGGCCTCGGAGAAAAAGGGAATACGTGAAGGTAAGAAAAGGGGTGTTTGAGGACAAAATCCACACTCTCCATAAATTCCCTCTCCCCTTCCCCAGGAAAACCCACAATGAAGTCGGAACCGATTGCCACATCCGGTATCTCTTCTTTGAGCTTAAAGAGCAATTCCGAAACTTCCAAGGGACTGTAGGGTCTTCCCATCATCTTCAAAATGTTTTCGGAACCGCTTTGAACGGGAAGGTGAAGATGGGGACATATTTTCCTTGAAGCCTTAAGTATCTTCATAAGGGATTCATCTAGCTCCTGGGGCTCGATGGAACTTAACCTTATACGGGGAGGGGTTTCGGATTGCTCCAAAAGTTCCAAAAGCTCCGAAAAAGACCTCTTAGGTTCAAGATCCTCTCCCCATTTGCCAAGGTGAATGCCACATAAAACAACTTCTTTTATCCCCATTTCATGATAGAACCTTAAGGCTTCCAACACCTTTTCAAGGCTTAAACTCCTCGGTTTTCCTCTTACTTTAGGAACAATGCAAAAGGTACAGTTGATGTCACACCCATCCTGGATCTTCAAAAAGGCCCTCGTCCTTCCTTCGGGAAGGGAAAGGGAAAAGTGAATAAAAGGAGAGTCTCGAATATCCGAGACTTTCTTTGGCCTTTCGCCTCGAAGGGCTTTTTCACATAAATTTACAATCTCCACCTTCTCTTTATTTCCAAAAGAACCATCGGCTCCGTATAAAAGAGGCTCCTCTGGAAAAAGCTGAGGCCAGCAACCCCCAACCAGCACCTTTTTCCCCAAACGTTTGAACTTTTTCAAAAGCTTTCGTGATTCGCTCTCGGCACGATGGGTCACAACACACGTGTTAAGGACAACAAGATCCGCCTCTTCGGGCTCGGTGATCAAAAATCCCTTTTCCTTTAACAAACGCATCATCCCCTGGGATTCAAATTGATTGACCTTGCATCCCAGAGTCACGAACCCAATCTTCAATCTATCACCTCTTCGATCCATCCTCCGCCTAAAAGCCTATCACCCTCATATAAAACTAGTGCCTGCCCTGGCGTTATTGCCATCTGAGGCTCTAAAAATTCACAGTAAATTTCCTCCTCTTGGACCAAAACCTTACAAGGAGCTCCTTCATGTCGGTAGCGTATCTTCCCATGGCAGAAAAACTCCGTGGAAGGAGGTTCCTCTAAAATCCATTTCGCTTCTTTTGCCCGAAGACGCTTTTTAAAAAGAGCCTCCTTAGGACCGACGATGACCTTATTATCCTCAATCTTCAAAACGTAAAAAGGCCTTTCCTTCTTTAAACCAAGCCCATGCCTTTGCCCAATGGTAAAAAGGTGAACCCCTTTGTGCCATCCGAGCACTTTCCCTTCAAGGTCCACAATGGGCCCTTCTTTCCTTTCAAAGGGGAAACTTTCGATAAAAGTCCGGTAATCGCCCTTAATAAAACAAACCTCCCGACTCTCCTCCCGTATAAGCCCGTAGGAGCTGGCTAATTCCTTTACCTCTTCCTTCGTCTTATCCCCCAAAGGGAAAAGTGCCTCTTCCAAGTCTTTTTGGGAAATCCGCCACAAAAAATAGGATTGATCCCTCTTCAGATCCTTTCCCTTTAAAAGCACCCATTTACCGTTCCAAGGCACTTTCCTCACATAATGTCCTGTGGCAAATAAGGCAGCCCCTATTTTTTTAGCCTCTTCTTTTAAAAGGGAAAACTTCATAAACTCATTGCAGACTACGCATGGATTTGGCGTTTTACCCTCCAGATAAGATTTAACAAATGGCTCAATCACCAACTTACGAAAGGGCTCCCTTAGGTCAACGATGTGAAGTCGTATGTTCAAAAGGGAAGCGGCAAAACGAGAGCCCTCAAGGAGCTTCTCATCCTCGCTAATTCTCATAAAAATCCCTGTGACTTCATATCCTTCTTGTTTTAAAAGAAGAGCAGAAACGAAGCTGTCAACGCCTCCGCTTAAAGCAACTGCGACCTTCAAGCTTTTATCCCTTCATAAAGGGCACAGATCCCAAAACTCAAAAGGCCACATTTGAGATTTATAAACCCCAAAAGGGAGAGTTTCTCAAGGATCTCCTCTGTTTTGGGAAAAGTCGAAATTGAATTGGCCAAATAAAGATAGGATTCCTGATCCCCCGTTATAAGGCCACCCACAAAAGGCAGAATCCTTTTAAGATAAAGCTTATAAAAGGCACCAAAAAGGCCCTGAGGCCTTTTGAACTCAAGGATCACAAGCTTGCCCCCTCTTTTAAGAACCCTATGTATCTCCCTTAAGCCCTTATCCATCTGGGAGAAATTTCGCAAACCAAAGGCCATCATGACGCCGTCAAAGCTCTCATCGCGAAAGGGCATCCTTAGGGCATCCCCGCATATGGTATAAACATCTTTAAGTCGCTTTTCCCCCCCAACTTTTAGCATCCCCAAGCTGAAATCAAGGGCTAAAATCTTCCCGTTGAAATGCTCTCGATAGGCTTCGCTCAAACTCAGAGTCCCGGCACAAAGGTCAAGTACCAAATTTCTCTCCCCAAGGGCTTTAACGGTTCTTCGTCTCCAAACTTTATCAAGCCCAAAGCTTAAAACTGTGTTCGCCAGATCATACCTTCTGGCTATCCGCTCGAAGGCATTTCGAACGAATTCCTCTTTTTTCATTTTAAGAGTCCACTAAAAGAGCCCTTAAATGAAGGCACATTTGAGGCGTATCTATGTTCATGGGACATCGAAGCTTACAGCGCCCACAAGTAAGACAAGTCCAGGCCAAAGGAGCAGCCTCCTTAAGATCTCCACTTATGAAAGCCGTCCATATGGCCCCAATGCCTCCAAAATACCTGTCGCCGAACCTTCCAGCTACCAGCCGAAAGACCGGACATTCATAAAGACATCCGCCACACCTTAAACAATAAAGGGCTTCCCGGAAAATAGGGTCTTGGGCCAGTTTCCTTCGGCCATTATCGAGAAATACCACGTAAAGCTCCTCAGGACCATGAGCCCCAAAAGTGGTGACTTTTTCTATGTCTCCAGTCTTTGAAGGCGTGGAAATGAGGCTCACATAGGCGGGCATCGTATAATTGGCAAAACGCCAGGTAACTTCGGCTACCTTCATGGCCTGAGAAAGGGAAAAAACGAGCTTCTCAAGCCCAACAAGGGCTATGTGAACTGGAGGCAACCCACTTGTAAGCCTCACATTACCCTCATTCTCTATCAAAATCAGAGTTCCCGTCTGAGCCGAGACCACATTGGCTCCGGTTATTCCCACCTCAGCCTGGAAAAACTTCTCCCTTAAAAACTCCCTTACCGCCTTCACCTCTTCCCCTATATCCGGAGGGATCTCTTTTTTAAAATAGGCCGAAAGAACCCTCGCCACTTCTTCCCGTGACATATGGATGGCCGGAGAGAGAATGTGCATCGGCCTTTGGTCGGTTATCTGAATAAGAAACTCCCCGAGATCGGTCTCATAAACCTCATACCCCCTCTCCTCTAGGTATTCCCTCAAGGAAATCTCCTCAGCCGTGAGGCTTTTTCCCTTTACTACTACTTTCCGGTTCCCACAAATACAACTTATGATCTCACAGGCCTCCTGTGAGGTAGAAGCTAAAAAGACTTTGGCGCGGTTTTTCTCAAATTGTCGCTTGGCCTCTTCAAAAAGGGAATCAAGGTTTTTAATGGCTTCTTCCTTTATGGCTCTTACTTCCTGAGCGAGTTCTATGGTGTAAGGAAAGCGTTCTACGGCTTCCCGAAGATTACGTCGATAGCTTTCGCTTGCCCTCTCAATGGCAATTGGAATCTTCCCTTCTTTTATTGCCTCTTTAAGCCTCCTCTTATATTCCTTAAGCCACAATCTCAGTCTCCTCCAAAAGCTCTACTAAATCCAAAACCCTCACCTTTCTTCCGAGGGCCTTAACGCCTTCCTCAAGGTTTATCACACAGCCCGGACAAGCCGTGACAATAAGCTGAGCCCCCGTTGAGAGTAACTCCTCTACCCTCCTTTTGGCAAGTTCTCTGCTCACGTAAGGAAAGATCATTTCAAACCCTCCACCCCCCCCACAACAATTGGCCCATTGACCTGAGGCTTCCGCTTCAACCAGCGTCAAATACTCTATGTCCCTTAGTATCTCCCTCGCTTCCTCTATTACCCCCAGATACCTACTTAAAATGCAAGGATCATGATAGGTAACCTTAAGGGGTTCTTTCAAACGTCTTTTTTTCTTTTTGTTTTTAAGCCAAAAAACGGGAAAGGGTTCGACTAAATCCTTTAGTCCCCACAGTTCCTTTAAGGCATAACAACAAGAAGGGACCATTCCTATGATCTTCTTTCTGTTTGATAAGAGATCCCTTTTTGAGGAAAGATTTTCTAAGAAATCCTTTCTGAACCCCGAAAAATACAGGGGGGCCCCGCAACAAGGCTCCTCTTCACCAAGGTAAGAAACCTCGATTCCCTCCTGGGAGAAGACCTTTAAGACCGACCTTAAAGGATTGCGTCCATTTAAAAAAAAACGAAGAAAGGGCGAAAACCACTTTAAAACCCTAAAACTCCCCTCCAACTCAACCCCAAAACCTTCCATCCTTTGAGCCATTGAGGAAAAGGTCTTGCCCAAACTGAGGTACTGATAACCACATCCCCCAAACAGGAGGCACTCGCCTTCTTTAGGAAGTTTCAAATCCTTTGCCCATTTGGCCTTCGGCAAAGCCAAAAGGCTTCCTTTCTTAACGATATTATCCCTCAGAAACAAGAGGGGTTTTGGGATTAATAATCCCATATCTTCTTATCCACTCCGAATATCATAGCGATTAAAGCGGTTCTCACCCACATCCCGTTTCGCACCTGTCGCCAATATACCGCCCTTCGGTCTTTATCCACCTCCACGGGAAGTTCATCCCGTCGAGGCAGAGGGTGCATAATTATCGCATTTGGCTTCAAGATTTTCAAATACTCGGGCTTAAAGTGATAACGCTGGTAGGCTATGAGTTTTGATTCTCCTTCTTTATCGTATTCGTCCTGAATCCTTGTCATATAGACCACATCCACTAATGAGATGATCTCCTCAAGGTCATCGTGTTCTTCGAATTTTACGCCCTTTTCACGAAGATAACTTTTGAGATCCTCCCCCATTCTCAGTTCCGGCGGGGAAACGAAGTAAAGCTTCACATCACGGTAATTTTTCATCAAGTAAGCCAGGGACCTGACGGTCCTTCCTCGCTTAAGATCCCCTACCAACGCTATATGTTTGCCATCAATCCCCCCATGATCCTCAAAAGAACGGTGAATGGTGTAAATGTCAAGCAAAGCTTGAGTAGGATGTTGATCGGGACCACTTCCTCCATTTATGATGGGCACAGGCCTTGGAGTCTGATTTAGCAAAAAGGCCATCTTTTCCGCAAATTTAGGCTCTGGATGTCTCATTATGATGAGATCGAAATAACTGGAAAAGGTCCTCACCGAATCCTCTGGGCTTTCTCCCTTCATCTCGGAAGAGGTGGAGGGATCCCTCACCTCCGCCCATTGCATACCTAAAATTTGGCAAGCGCTAACAAAGGACAAAAAAGTGCGAGTGGAAGGCTGGGTGAAATACAGCATGGCCCTCTTGCCTTGAAGAAGGCTCAAAAGGAACTTTGTTCCCTCATTGCTTTTGGCTATTTGTCGGATCCTGGTGGTGAGGTTACATAGTTCATCTAAAAAAGGCCTGTCAAACTGTTGGGCCATTACCACGTGGTAAATTCGCCCATTTCTCATAAAAAAGGCCTTCTTTTCACTACCCCTTAGATTTTTAAAGGTTTCCCAATCCATACCCGATCACCTCCTTACGGGTAGTTCGATGATAAAACGAGCACCCTTAGGATCGTTATCCTTAACCCGGATGAACCCATTGTGGTCGGCCACTATGGCACTTACAATCGCAAGCCCCAATCCCCTTCCTTCACCCTTGGTCGAAAAATGGGGTTCAAAAAGACGCCCCTTAAGATCATCTGGAACCCCACAACCGTTATCCCTCACCTCCAGCGTGGCCATTTGTAAAAGGGAATCGTAACGGGTGTGAACCTCCACGGTCCCGGAGCCATTAAGGGCTTCTATGGCATTATCCAAAAGGTTCATAAGGACCCTCTTCATAGCCTCCCGGTCCAATTTGAAATGAGGAAGTTTCGGGTCGCAAACCACTTTAAAGGTAACTTCGGGATGAGCCTGTTGATAAAGAGAAACGCTTTCTCTCACGACGCTATTAAGGTCATCTGTTTTGAGAACCAAAAGGGGCATTCGCGCAAATTGACTGAACTCATTGACCATTCTCTTAAGTTCTTTCACCTGGGATATGATGATCCGAATGCATTCCTCGAAGACCTCCTTATCCTCCGTCAACTTTTCTTTATAGCGACGCCAAATCCTCTCCGCCGAAAGCTGTATAGGGGTTAAGGGGTTTTTGATCTCATGAGCAATTCGGCTCGCCACCTCCTTCCAAGCCTCAACCCTTTGCATCTTGACTAACTGCGTGAAGTCATCGAAGGTAACGACCATCCCCACGTAATTCCCATCGGGATCTTTCATGGCGTTTAGGGTCACTTTTAGGATCATCGGTTTGCCGTTTATTGAGATCTCCATCTGTTTCTCAAGCCTTTTTGTTTCGGTTTGATTCATCTCCTTAAAAAGCTCTCGCGCTACTTTGAGTAGATCCGGATTGAGGACTTGGCGGTAGTATTTGCCTATTACCTTTTGATCTTGGATGCCCAATATCTCTTTGGCTTTTTCATTCAAAGTAGTGATTCGCCCGTTCCGGTCAAAGGAGATAACCCCAGTGGAGACATTCTCCAATACCACTTCCGTATATCTTCGTCTTTCCTCCAGGGCTTTTTGGGTCCTTTTGAGATCTTGGGTCATCTTATTGAAGGCGTCCATCAATATCCCCATCTCGTTCTTGGGAGTTTCTCGAAGTTGAACCTCAAGATCGCCTTCGGCCACCTTTTTCGTAGCTTCTAAGAGCTCTCCTAAAGGATTGGTTATGTCCTTGGCGATTTTAAACCCCAACCACACCGACCAGAAAACTACAAGTAACGATATTAAAAGAAGGAGCAACAGATAATTGATGGTTATCGGTCCTTTCATGGCCTCAGAACGGCGGTATTCGAAATAAGCCTGAGAGATGGACTCGAGCTTCCCTGAAAGCCCATGGGGCAAATAATAAGCACAGAAAACCAATTTGCCTTCACCTTTATATCCGCTCCATATAATCTCTCCGCCTCGGAAAGGAAGGATCTTGGTGACCTCATTTTTCCTCAAAACCTCTTCCACCAGTTCCTTGGGGGGTGAAACTGAAAAAGGCAGGTCCTTCGAGGAAGCAAATGAAAGACATTCTCCATTCTCATCGTAAAGGCCGACCCAATTTAAAGATCCTTCAGAAAGCGCTTCTTCTAAGGGCATCCCTTGGGCCACCCTTTTTGACCAATTTAAACTCTGGTTGAGCATATGGGTGTAATAAATCTTGGTAGCCTCCAAGGCCACCTCAAGTGACCTTTCAATCTGGGAGCTAAACCAACTCTTTATGTTCTGGGAAATGAAAAAAGCCGAGACCAAGAACAAAAGCATGGAAGGCAGCAACGACAGAACCAGAAATGAAAGCGTTAGCTTCGTCTTTAGCTTCGAACCCAATAATCCTCTTTTGTATTCCAGAATAAGTTTGGTGAAGTTTCTTATCAAAAGGAACAACACGAGCAAGAGGAGTATTATGTTGAGATTGAGCATGGTGAAAAAGAAGACGTTTTTGCTCCATAAAAGGGATTCCCTAAAATAGATTTGGAATAGGAAAAGCGCTCCTATTACACCGGAGAGCACAAAAATTACATAAACTTCCTTTCTTCTTTTTTCCCTTTCTTTCAGATCAACCATCAAATCTTCCTCTGAGCTGCCTTTTTAGCCAATTTGTCGGCCTCACGATTCTCCTCTCTATCAATATGCTTGATCTCCCAGTAGGAGAAACGCCCAAGAAGCGCCTTTGCCTTTTCATAAAGAACCTGAAGCTTTTGATCCTTAACCTTGTAGTTTCCGTTTATCTGTCGGGCCAAAAGTTCTGAATCAGTAAAAACCAAAATTGTCTTCCATCCCCTCCGATAAGCCTCTTCCAATCCCCTTATTAAAGCTCTATACTCAGCTTGATTATTCGTAACCCTTCCAAGGTACTCACCCCCAAAATAGATGAGCCTTCCCTCCATATCTTTCAATATGATCCCGCACCCTCCCTCACCAGGATTCCCTAAGGAAGCACCATCTACGAATAAGATCCCATCAACTTGCACTTTCTTTTTCGTAATAGAGGATCCTCTTACAATTGGGACAGGTGTAAATGCGCTCGTTCTTCAGGATCTCATTATAAAGCTGTGGGGGAATATGAAGAAAACAACCTTGACATATCTCATCCTTTACCCTTGCGATCGCAAAGCCTCGTTTTTGTTTAAGATTTTTATAAAGCCCAAGCAACTCCTCGGGCACACTCTTTACTAATTCACCTTTTTCCTTTTGCCACTCCAAGACCTTTTCCTTGAGTTCTTTCTGTCGGTTTTCAAGACGGGAAATGAGCTCGTTTATCTTTCCCTTTTCGAGTTTCGTCTCTTCTTTAAGGCGTTCAAATTCCACCTTCTTCTTGTCTATCTCCTCCAGGATCCCCAGGATCTCCTCTTCTAAAGAACTTATGGCATTTTGGCCCCATTCTATCTCGTTTAAAACTGCTTCGTACTCCTTATTGGTTTTGACCTCGAGAAGCCTTATCTTCGATTTCTTAACCTTTATCCTCAAATCCTCGAGCTCTTGTTCAAGCCTTCGGCGACGTTTTTCCAAGTCCTCCATTTCCTTTTGGGCCTCTTTTAATCGTTGATCCATCTTTAAAAGCTCTTCCTCTAACTTTTTCCTCTCTCGAGGATAACGCGAAGTCTCTTCCTCCGCCTCTTTTATGGAGAACTCAAGCTCTTGAATCCTCCATAATAACCTCAGTTCTTCCATAACCTCTCCCTAAAAAGAAGGGGTGCGCTCGGCACCCCTTCTTTTTCCCAACGATCCCTTTCTATCCTTTGTTTGTTCCTCCTTCATCCCCACCAAATTTGGTGGGCCCACCAGGAATCGAACCTGGGACCTTCCGGTTATGAGCCGGTGGCTCTGCCAACTGAGCTATGGGCCCAATAAAAATTTATCATCATTCTCCTAGGGGGTGTCAAGACTTACTGGAAAAAGCCTTAGCTTCGTAATGGTTTTACCTTCTTTTACAACTTTAAAAGAAAATAAGGATTAAAGATGGGATCCTTCACCACACTCCAAAGCCGATAAAGAAGAGAAAAAATCGCTCCAAATTTTTCATCTCCTCCACACAATGCTTTGCCCACACCTCATAAAGTCTCTCCGGAGGTTCTAAGTTAGTAGGAATCACCATCGAGATTCCCACTACATCCTTTTCACTCCCTTTCCAATGGTGAATCCTATAACCTATAGGCGGAGCGCCCTTTTCAACGTTTTCTCCAGTCAGGCTTATAGCTGCTGCAACGATCACATACTCATACGCTATAAGTTCCTTCAGCTCCTCAGGAAGGCTTTGTATATCTTCCCACCTTATATGAGGCCTTATTACCTTACCATCAGCCCATACTTGAGGACCACACGAATTGCACCAATAGGATCATCGGGATTTGGCCTTTTAGGCCAGTAAAAATCCTTTGAAAACTGGGGTGAGTGAGGGGCTTCGAACCCCCGACCTCTGGAGCCACAGTCCAGCGCTCTGGCCAGCTGAGCTACACTCACCACCTTGGCGCGCCTGGGAGGAATCGAACCCCCGACCCGCGGATTAGAAGTCCGCTGCTCTATCCTGCTGAGCTACAGGCGCCCTTCCTTTAAAAAATTATCACTCCCCTTTTGAGGTTGTAAAGTGGTCAGCTTCTCCTTTAATTTCTTCAAAGCTTCAATCTTAAGTTCTACAAGTACATCCCCAATCCTTACCCTTTGAGGGCACATCCTTTGGCATTGATAACACCCCCAACAACTCACAAGCATCCTCGTTTCGTAAGCCAGCTCCCTTAACCCCATGGCACAAGCCCTCATTATCTGATGAGGCAAAAGCCCAAGCACCTCTTCCGGGTTCTCGAATTGGGAAACAACTGGACAGACATTTGAACAAACCTCACAAGTAAAACAAAAGGAAAAACTTTTCTCTTCCAGCTTTTCGTAAAAAGGCCCAACTTCATCTGGAAAATCGGGCTCGGTACACCCCTGACATCCCATCCCCGCGTCTATGCACCAGTTAACCCCACTGTTCCACTTTCTCAAAGGGCAATCCGCATGCGTAATAGGCCCCTTACACCCCAAAAGGTATAAACACCCAGGTTCACCAAACTTCTCGGCAAACTTGCCCTCATCAAAATAGGCCCTACGAGGACA
>Ga0185307_1001456_pt1 | contig 13145 bp, 10 predicted proteins | sample LHCtaG_FD_128010 | JGI IMG/M metagenome (GOLD analysis project Ga0185307, IMG submission 128010) | Hot spring microbial communities from Little Hot Creek, USA to study Microbial Dark Matter (Phase II) - LHC4sed_matched (SPADES... | ecosystem: Environmental > Aquatic > Thermal springs > Hot... | reverse complement strand
TCCGGCTCCTTGATATATCTAAACGCGCCTCTGTAGCCTATTAGTGGATTGGGACCGACGTGTCCAGCCTCCTTCTCATACTTCTCTCCGCCGGGTAGCGCGAGGAACTCGTCAGGCTTGAAGTCCAAGAACCTGTAGACGATGGGCCTTGGATAGAATGCCTGGGCAACCTTTCTTATCCCCTCGGCGAATGCGTCGATCATCTTCTGCTCTCCACCCTCCTCGATGAGGAGCCTCGGGTGCTTCCCAATGCTCACCATCATGTGCTCCGCCCTTAATAGGCCGACGCCATCGGCCTGCGTCTCCCTCGCGATCTTATCGGCAATCTCGGGGATGCTTATGTTGACGTAGATCTTCGTCCCGGTGATCACCGGGGCACGGGCGGCGACAGTCACCTCCGCCACCTTCTCCTCAGCCGGCTTAACAAGCTCCTCGACCGCGCCCTCATAGATGACTCCAGACCTGGCGTCCACGGTGTAGGTCTCACCATCCCTCAGCATCTTAGTGGCATCCCTCGCGCCGACTATGCATGGTATCCCGAGCTCCCTAGAGACTATGGCCGCGTGGCAGGTCATCCCACCCTCATCCGTCACAATCGCCCCTGCAAGCCTCATGTATGGCACCCAGTCCGGGTTCGTCATCTTCGTGACGAGGATGTCTCCCTTCTGGATCTTCTTGGCAGCCTCCTCTGGCGAGAAGACTATCTTGGCCTTCCCCACATGGACCCCGGGGCTCGCGGGCAGGCCCTTTATGACTATCTTCGCCTCGGCGACGGAGACCGCGGATGAGCCTGAGGATGTTGCAGCCTCCACCTCCTTCATGCTCCAGACCGTCTCGGGCCTAGACTGGACTATGAAGAGGTTTTGTGGGAAGGGTAGATCCCTGTCAACAGCGAACTCTATGTCCTGCGGCGTGCCATAATGCTGCTCAATCCGCTTCGCTATCTTCGCGAGCTCCACAACCTCCTCATCCGTCAGGCTTGGGGCCTCCTGCCTCTCCGGCGGGACCTTAGCATGCACGGTCTTACCGGTCTTCGGGTCCCTGACATACTCAACCTCCTTCTTCACGATGTTCTTTGTTATGATCTTCAGGGTGTTCTTGTCGACCTCGAAGTGGTCTGGGGTTACTGCTCCGGAGACTATCGCCTCTCCAAGGCCCCAAACCGACTCGATTACTATGATGTTCCTGTCGCCGGTCACTGGGTGTATTGTGAACATGACGCCGGCAGACCTGCTATTGACCATCTTCTGGACCGCGACGCTGATTAGGACCTTCTCATGCCTGAATCCCTTCTCAGTCCTATAGAATATTGCTCTAGGCGTGAAGAGGCTTGACCAGCATTTTCTAACGGACTCGAGCACCTCCTCCTCTCCCCTGACATTCAGGAAGGTCTCCTGCTGGCCGGCGAAGGATGCTCCAGGGAGATCCTCCGCGGTGGCCGAGGATCTGACTGCGACATAAACATCTTTCAAGCCCACCCTCCTCGAGAGCTCCCGGTATGCCTCGACTATCGCGTCGCGGATATCCTTTGGTATCGGCGTGGACTCTATGAGGCTCCTAATCTTCTTTGAGGCTTCCTCATACTGGGTCGGGTTCCTCGGATCCGTTATGGTCTCATCGAGTATGTCGTAGATCTTCTGGGCTATCCTAGTCTCCTCGATGAACCTCTTATAAGCATATGCGGTTACCGCGAAGCCTGGCGGAACCGGTATCCCGGCGTTAATCATCTCTCCTAAGTTGGCGCATTTTCCGCCGACGAGAGGTATATCCTCCTTGCCCAGCTCCTCGAACCAGAGTATTAGGGCTTGGGACTTATCCTTAGCCAATCTAACACACCTCCACTTCCGGCCTTCAAGCGAGATAAACCAGCTAATGAATATTCCCCGATAGTAGGGGGCTATTCACCGAATTATGACATGATCAACATCATGATGCCTCTTGGCTAATAGGCGGACCAGCTCGATCATTCTCCCAGCCCTTCCGATGGCCATTGCCTTATACCTTGGATCCACCGAGGCGACGGCTATCTTCCGCCCATCAGGCCTCTCCGCCATCCTGACGGGCTCTAGAAGCCTTGCGGGCTGAAGGGCATTCTCGATGAACTTCGCCGGATCGCGCGAGTACTCGACAATCTTTATCCTCTTCTTTATGAGCCTTGCGAAGTCTTGTATCTTGAACTCCCTGCTGGAGAAGATTTTTTGGAGCTCCCCCTCGCCGACCACGAAGACGACCATGTCCCCATGTTCCACGCAGTCGATTATGTTTGCCCCTGTGGCCGCCTCGAGTAGGGAGATGTAGCGCATCTCTTTATCCGTCAGCTTTATTCCCTCGCTCAATGCTCGAGCCCCCTTCACCACCTGGTGGCTAGGTCTCCGTCTCCTCTGGCTTCGGCATTACCTCGTCGAGTATTGTTGAGCTTCCCAGATCTGTTATCGAGATGACCGCTGCGGGGAAGGGCTTTCCAGCAAGGTATCCCAGCTCGTTCCCGGGCACCTTAACCTTCAGAAAGGGTGTCCCCGTCATCTTGCAGGCCACGATTATCTCGCGCTCTAGGCTGGGCGGGCAGTTTCCCGCGAGTATCACCAGCTTAGACTTTCTATGCAGCACGGAGAGGAGTGACTGCCTAAATCCGAGAATCATCTTCCCAGTTCTCGAGATCACCTCTAGGTGTCTTCTAAGATCCTTGACCTCTTTAGCCGGTATCTCCTCCCTCAGCATTTAGCCTCCCTCTCCTTCTCCCTCAATTTTAGCTTCACCGGCCTCCTTTGAACCGGATCCATCGGCGATGCCCGGATAGCTCATCAGGAGGGAGACTATTCCCGTTCCAACCTTGACCTCCTTCCCGACTATTATCCTCTCAACATTCCCCCTTAGCCTATCAACCTCGCCTCTAACCGCGGCGTCTATCAGCGTCTGGACGCTTATCTCGAATGCCGCCCTCGCAAGCGGGCTCTCCTTCAACCTGACGACACCATGTCTCCCGATCTGCCTGACGGCGCCGCTTATCGTCATCATGTCCGCCACTATCATCAGGTGGCGTATGTCCACGTCAAGCCCCTGCTCATCTAGCACGTGCCTCAACTCCCTGACTATCGCCGCCCTCGCCGCCTCTATCCCAAGGACCGAGGCTATCTCCCTTATATTATTCGTCCAGACCCTTCTATAATCAACTCCGGGGACCTGCATAACCTTCTTCAGGTTCGATCCCTCCGTCAGGATCACGTATTCCCCATCCTCATATCTTACTATTGCCTTTGTTATCCTCTCTATGCCCTTGACCTTAAGCGACATGAGCCTTGACTTCAGCCGCTCAAGATCCTTCTCCTTCTCATCCGCATAGACTGTTATCGTCTTCTCGGATCTCTCGAACTTGAGCTTCATCGATTTCAGTGCCTGATCTATGTCCTTCATGGTTACACCCTCATCCCTCATGGCTGCCTCATCGAGGACTATTATCACCGCGTTTCTCCGTAGGTCTAGGCCGACATCCGAGGCTATCTCCTCGAGATAGGTGCACTTGATCTGCTTTGCTATCCGCTGAGCCTCCTTGAGATCCTGCGCGATCTCCTTGACAAGCGGTATCCTCATCATTGGGGTTGATGGCGTCCTCCTAGCATCAACTATCTCTATCAGCCTTGGAAGCCCTCTCAGGATCGAGGCCTCATGAACTCCCGCGAAGTGGAATGTTCTTAGGGTGAGCTGCGTGCTCGGCTCGCCTATAGACTGAGCCGTAACTATCCCTATGGCTTCTCCCGGCTCTATCCTATTCCTCAGATACTCCCTGTATGCCTCCTTGAAGAGAAGCTCGGCATCGCTAGTGGATATGCGGCGCTCCTGGACCGCCTTCACAAGTGTCTCAATCACCTTTGGGGGAAGCCTGCCCTCATACTGCTTCGCGAGCTCATTAAGCTCTGAGTCGGAGGCTGGCGTGCTCGATGCAGAGATCTTAAGCCTGTTGACTAATATGTCCACATTCACCGCCTCGCCATGATAGCTCTTCATCGGGTCTATTCCATCCTCCCCATATAGGAACTGGATTATCCTCCCATCGTCCATGCTCCTTACGCTTCCATCATACTCGACGTAGAGCGCCTCGAGTGCGTTTATGAGCCTCCTCTGCATGTATCCGCTCTGCTGCGTCCTCACCGCCGTGTCCACGAGCCCATCTCTCCCACCGGCCATGTGGAAGAAAAATTCTATTGGGTCGAGTCCCTTCGCGAATGAGGCGTAGACGAATCCCCTAGCTCTCGGCGAGACGTCTCCCGGCTTGAAGAATGTTAGAACCCTATTCGTGAATCCCCTCTTGATCCTCTCCCTTCTAACCGCCTGCTGTCCGACGACCGCGACCATCTGGTCTATGTTCAGCGGAGAGCCCCTAGCGCCTGTTCTCGCCATAATCACCGCCGAGCTATCCCTCGAGATATACTTCCTCGCAACCTTACCAGCCTCCTCCCTATTCTCAGAGACTAGCTGCAGGATGTTGGACTCGAAAGCCTGCTCCGGGGTCTCTCCAGGCCTAACCTCTATCTTTCCCTTCTCATAGTCGGCCTTAAGCTTCTCGAAGAGCTTTTTCATCTTATCGAAGATCTTCTCAAGCTCCTCATGGGCTTCCCTTGGTATCTCAAGGTCATCTATGCCGAAGCTGAATCCCCTGAGATTGAGATAGGTGTTGAGGAGCTTGACAAGCTTGTCCATGAACTCCCTCGTCGCGTCGGGGCCATACTCGACCATCATCCTATGGAGTATGCTGTTGGCCTTCTCGACCCCTATCGCGTTCTTGTCTATTACCCCCTTGATGAGCCTGCCATTCTCTATCACGACCTCTATCTCGGGTGAGAAGGCCGCCTTGAACCTATGATTGAAGCCCCTCGGGAGGAGTAAGCTGAAGAGCTGCTTGCCGCTCCACTTTGGCTCTGGCTCCTTTATCTCCGGCTCCGGTAGCTCGCCATCATACCCTATCGCCGCTAGGAGATATGACATCTCCTTCTTCGTCAGATATGTATCGTCGCGGGTGAGGAGGTATGCTGCTGTGAGAAAGTCCCTTATCGCCCCGATTATCGGTGCTCCATAACGCGGGGATAGAACATTATTCTGGACCAGGAGGAGTATTCTAGCCTCTGTCTGGGCCTCCTCGCTCTGCGGGACATGGAGGTTCATCTCATCCCCATCGAAGTCGGCGTTGTATGGTGTGCAGACGCAGAGGTTGAGCCTAAAGGTCTTGTAGGGGAGGACTTTGACCACGTGGGCCATGATGGATATCCTGTGGAGGCTTGGCTGCCTGTTGAAGAGGACTATATCGCCATCCATCAGATGCCTCTCGACGATGAAGCCTGGCGCAAGGGCATTCGCTACCTCCTCCAAGTCTTGGACATATGAGAGCCTGATTCTCCTGCCATCAGGCCTTATCACGTATTTTGCTCCAGGATACTTGTTTGGCCCATTCCTCACAAGCTGCCTAAGCCTCTCGATGTTCCACTCCGTGACCTTCTCTGGCACCGTCAACTGCATAGCTATCTCGAGCGGGACCCCGACCTCGTTTATACTAATGTTCGGGTCCGGCGATATAACCGTCCTAGCTGAGAAGTCCACCCTCTTCCCGCTTAGGTTTAGCCTGAACCTCCCCTCCTTACCCTTCAGCCTCTGAACTAGGGTCTTGAGCGGTCTACCACTCCTATGTGTCGCCGGAGCTATCCCCGGAGCCTCATTATTGATATATGTCGTCACGTGGTATTGGAGTAGGTCGGCGAGCTCCGCTATGACCGGCGACGGCGAGCCCGCGTTAATATTTTCCCTAAGCCTCTGAACAACCCTGAGTATATCGACGAGCTTGTGTGTTAGGTCGTCCTCGGACCTGAATCCCGACTCAAGCGTTATCGAGGGCCTCACATAGACCGGCGGCACGGGAAGCACTGTTAGAACCATCCACTCAGGTCTGGCCACCTCAGGGTCGAAGCCCAATAACTTCAGATCATCATCCCTAATCCTCTCAAGCCTCGCCCTCACCATCTGAGGCGTTAATCTCCTCCTCTCAGAATTGACAACCTCTATGAATGTTACAGGCTTCTCGAGCTCTATCCTATACTGCTTCTCATCGCAGTATGGACATGTCTGGCTTGCTATCGCCCTCTGCGCCACCTTATAGTAGAACTCGTCCGGGATCCTGCCGAGCTTCTTCAGCTCCTCAAGCTCCTCCCAGAATCTCCTGATCTCGTCCTCCGGTATCTTAAGCCTTCCACATGACCTGCATGTTGCTCTCAGGAGAAGGTGGATATGCTTTACGAAGCCTACGTGAATTACCGGCACCGGTAGCTCTATGTGGCCGAAGTGGCCAGGGCATCCGAGATAGGTGTTCCCACATGTCTTGCATCTCTGGCCCGGCTCGAGGGTCCCAAGCCTCGGGTCCATGACTCCCGTCGGGATCGGCATTCCATCCTCGTCGTAGGTGTCGGGGTTGGAGATCTCGGCGACCGACATCTTCCTTATCATCTCTGGGCTCAGTATGCCGAACCTCACGCCGACAAGTGTCTCGAGTGATGCCGCCATCCCCATCACGCCTCCTCCCCGAATAGGAGCTTGGGATAGATGCCCATGCTCATCATCTCCTCCAAGAGCAGGTAGAACGCATAGGGCAATGTCACGACCGCGATGTCAGCATCCTTACCATGGATCGGGCATATGAACCTCTCCTGCTTTAGGTCGTAGTAGGCCGGGAGGCCGCATGCCTTGCAGAAGTATGCCGTGTATTTGTCGCTCTGCTCGAGCAGCCTGTCGAGTAGGAGGAAGCTTGCTCCGTGCGCTATCAGGCAGTCTCTCTCCATCTCACCGAACTTGAGCCCTCCTCCTCTGCTCCTGCCCTCTGTCGGCTGCCTAGTTAGCATCTGGACGCGGCCCCTAGCCCTCGCATGGATCTTATCCCTGACGAGGTGGTGGAGCTTCTGATAGTAGACGACCCCTATGAATATCTCGGCCTCGTATCTTTTCCCGGTCAAGCCATCATACATTATCTCCTTGCCGGAGCTCTTGAACCCGAGCACCTCGAGCTCCCTCCTGAGCTCCTCTATCGGCTTTCCCATGAACGGCGTCCCATCTATGAATTCGCCCTTTAATGCTCCGACTTTCCCGGCTATGCTCTCTAAGAGCTGGCCCACAGTCATCCTGCTCGGAAATGCATGCGGGTTGATTATCAGGTCTGGCACAATTCCGCTCGCCGTATAGGGCATATCCTCCTGAGGCAGAACCATTCCCACGACCCCCTTCTGGCCGTGTCTCGAGGCGAACTTGTCGCCTATCTCCGCGACGCAGAAGGACCTGACTTTCGCCTTGATCAGCTTATTACCCTCCTCGTTCTTTGTTATGAAGATCGTGTCGACGACGCCGGCCTCCGACGGCCTGACTATCTCCGAGGCATCTCTCCAGACGAGCTCCCTAGCTGGCGCGCGTTGATACTCTTCTAGGAACCTAGGCGGGCTCTGGACCCCGACTATCACCGTGCCCCCGGTTACATCTGCCTCGATATGGGCTAGGCCATCAGCGTCTAGAACCCTGTAGGCGTGCTCTCCCCTATATCCCCTCACTGTCGGCTCGGGGATCCTGATAATATCCTTCTCGCCGCCTATGTATGTTCTAGCCTCCACCTCGTAGACCCTGTAGCTTAGGGAAAGAGCTAGCCCCCTCTCGACCGCTGACTTGTTAAGGACGACAGCGTCCTCCATGTTGTATCCCTGGCCCGTCAGGATCGCGACCACCATGTTCTGCCCTATCGGCCTGGTATGCATGTCGAGGAGGTCCATGGCTTTTGTGATTACTATGGGCTTCTGTGGATAGACAAGGATATGTGATCTCGAGTCAACCCTCAGGTGATGGTTTATCGCGTAGACTCCGAGGGCCTGCTTGCCCATAGCGCCCTCATAGATGTTTCTCGGCGACTGGTTGTGCTCGGCATATGGGATTATCGCCACAACCGCCCCAAGCATGGTGTATGGGCATATCTCAAGGTGAGTGTGCTCCTCGTTTAGGTCCTCGGGCTTAAGCGCAACAAGCGCGTTCTCCTCCTCTTCAGCGTCCAAGAACTCTATCACGCCCATCGAGACCAGGTCTCTGAACCTGAGCGTCCCCTCCTTCAGCCCCTTGATATGCTCGGCTGTGAGTAGCGGCCTGCCATTCTCGACAACTATTAGGGGTCTCCTTACGCGGCCCTCATCCGTGTTTATCCAGACTTCTGTTACATGTGGATACTCGTATAGAGCGACGTTTACGAGGTGGCTTATCTCGCCCCTTCGCCTCAGCTCCCTCATGGTTTTCACGAGCTTCGCGCCGTCCGCATGGTAGCCTATCAGGAGGCCGTCCACGAAGACCTTCGTCGGGTAAGTCTTCTTCCTAGTTATCGCCTCGGATAATGGGATCACGCCGAGGGAGTAGAGCTTCTCGAGGAGCTCACGCCTCCTCACAGGATGCGTTATCTCAGCCATTAGGGCGAGGTTCTTGACGAGACCACAATTGCTCCCCTCAGGCGTCTCGGCCGGGCATATTCTCCCCCAGTGAGTCCCATGCAGGTCTCTTGCCTCGAAGTGAGGCTGGCTTCTGCTTAGGGGCGACTGGACCCTTCTCAAGTGGCTTATGGTCGCCAGGTGATTCGTCCTATTCAATAGCTGTGTTACTCCAACCCTCCCGCCGGGCCAGTTGCCTGTGGCTAGAGCATGCTTCACGAAGTCCGTGATTATCCCCGGCCTGACGAATGTCGAGATCTTTATCGGGTATCTGGAGGCCGCGGCCCTCTCAATCTGGTATCTAATGTCTCGGAGAAGCTTCATGAAGGCCATTCTATAGAGCTCCATTAGGAGTGGGCCGGCTAGCTTGAGCCTCTTATTCGCGTAGTGGTCCCGGTCTGTGGGCCTCCTGATCCCGATGCTTGTCTCCAGAAGCCTCCCGATCATCTCGCAGAGGAAGATCGCCTTCTGGTATCTCGCGGCCTTATTCGTGCCGATATGCGGTAGGAGGACATTGTCTATGAGCTGCTCCGCCCGCTGTATCCTATACTCCTCTGCATAGCCGAACGCTATCCTATTCCCGATATATCTGAGGGCCTCCTGCTCCGTGTCTATACCCGCCGCCTCCTCGAATGATGGCTGGAGGAGCTCTCGAACCTCATCCAGCCTAGAGACCATGTTGAGGATCTCGCGGTCATTCGTCATGCCAAGAGCCCTGAGCATTATTATGGCTGGTATCCCCTTGTAGATCCTAGAGAAGAAGACCTTGACCGGGCCGCCCGGCTTATATGTCACCTCGGTCCTCGCCTGTCTTCCATAGGCAACCGATATCACGATCGCGCTCAGCTGCCCGCTATCCGTCTCCCTCTCTGTGACCAGTATCCTGTTTGGAGCAAGATCCTCTATCGCGACTATGACACGCTCTGAGCCATTTATTATGAAGTATCCTCCGGGATCCTTCGGATCCTCCCCGATCTCCATCAGCTCCTCATCGCTCATCTTCGAGAGCGGGCAGATCTCGGACTTCACCATTATTGGGACTATTCCAACCTTGACCTTCTCCGGCTTCGGGATGACGGGCTTGCCATCCAGATAGAGCATCATCTCGACGTAGAGCGGCGCGGCATAGGTGAGATTCCGGAGCCTACACTCCATCGGGGTTACGTTCTCCCTAACAGTCCCATCAACCTCCTCGAAGACAGGCTTGCCGACCTCCGGGTTCCTCATCTTGAGGATGAGCGTGCCATATTTTGTCTGAATCTCCAGATCTCCCAGGGATTTTATCAGCTCATTTAAGCCCTCCTTAATGAACCAATTATATGATCTTAGATGATGCTGCACCAAGCCTTCATCCTCTAGGTATGCGCGGATCACGCTCCATAGATCTTCCTGGGTGAATTCAACCTGCTTAAGCATCCAACATCCCCCCTAGCCCCATTCTCTTCTCCATAAATATTATGCTCAAGACTATCACTTTCCCAATCCCCCTCCTCCATCCCCTAGCTTTAACTCTTTCCATGAGCCCTATTCCTCTGCCGGAACAACATGCCTGTAATAAACCGCTTTACCCGCGGTCGGCGAGTCCCTTATAATCTCGATTATATCGCCAGGCTTGGCTCCGAGAAGCTTGACAACGGGATCGGAGGCCAGTATACTTGGAAGCTGATGAGGCTTGACACCATATTTTCTCAGGACCTGCTCAGCCTCCTCCGGAGGCAATATCCTATGCTTGGGGACTAGGAAGTGATCCAAGATTGAGAGCTCCTCTGATGGAGGGGATTCCTTCTTCTTGGACATCTTTACGCGGGAAGACTCTTCAGGAGACAAGACATAAACCATACTCTGCCGCCGCCTAATAAGTGTAAGTCCGGCTGTAATGGGGCTGGAGCCGGAATCTCGCGAAAAAGATAGAAAACCATCATATCCATGATGAATATGTGGTAAAAGTTAGCAGGAGGACTGTGTCAATAGATCGTGAAAAATGTGTTAAATGCGGCTTCTGTGAAAGTGTTAGCATATGTCCTGGTGGAGGGAAGTGTATCGGCTGCCTAGCCTGCTACTATGCATGCCCCTATGAGGCCAGGGTTCTGAGGCTTGAGGAGGTCGAATGCGGGCTGATCAAGATAACAGTTGACGGCGTTGAGTATGCTGTCCCCGATGGCGTTAGTGTTAGGGAGGCCTTGGAGGGTATTGGCATCAAGTTCGGGGACCCGGGCTCGAGGGGTTTAACCGCTCCATGCGGCCTTGGGGGATGCTGGGCGTGCGCAGTCCTGATAGATGGCGGCCTCGAGAGAACCTGCATAACCCCTGTTAGGGATGGGATGAGTATTGAACTCGATGTGGAAGGTGTGGAGCCGCTGAGAATTGTTCACGGCCCTCAGCCGCATAGGGTTGGTGGAAAGGCTACACCATGGTGGGAGGTTGATGGGATGAGGTACGTTGAGGCGGCGATCTGGCTCGCCGGCTGCAATCTAAGATGCCCCCAATGCCAGAATTATCACGTAACATATGATAACTCAAGTATGCCGATGACGCCGCTTGAGGCTGCTAGAAGATTGACCGAATGCGGGAGGATCTATGGCACGTCCGGCCTCGCGGTGAGCGGTGGGGAGCCGACACTTAACAGGAGATGGCTGGTAGAGTTCTTCAGACGTCTTAGGAGCATGAATCCGGGGGCGCGGCTCCACCTAGATAGTAATGGGACGATACTGACGAGGAATTATGTTGATGAGCTGGTTGAGGCGGGGTGTAATAATATTGGGATCGAGCCTAAGGCTATCAGGCTGGAGACCTACATGAGGATAACTGGGATAAGGGATGAGGAGCTCGCGAAGAAATATCTCGAAAACTCGTGGAATATCCTCGAGTATGTTGTTTCAAGCTACTCAGATAGGGTCTATGTTGGAGCCGGCTTCGCGTATAACCCGGCCTGGATGTCTCTCGAAGAAGTTGCGGAAATAGGTGATAGAATTGCGTCAATAGATCCAAGGCTTCAGGTGACTGTGCTCGACTATTTCCCCATATTTAGGAGGAGGGATATCAGAAGACCTACCGTGAGCATGATGCTTGAGGTGAAGAGGGTACTTGAGGAGAGGGGCCTGAGGACCGTCATAGTCCAGACGAGCATGGGGCATTTTGGGCCCGGGGGGCGCTACCCCCATTAGCGGGCGTATCTTTGGCCATAAACCATTAATCCCATAGTAACATCTATCTCTCTCCGGATGGAGCAGGGGGATTGGAGAAGCATCTACAGGGAGATCGCAAAGATGATTCCCCGAGGGGGTAAAATAAACAGGAAGCTGGCGGAGGAGGCTGCCGAGAAGCTTGATGAGATGAAGAGGCTATTTGTCAGAAAGGCTGCTGGAAGCGAGCTCGCTAAGGCCCATGAGTGGTGTAGAATGTTAAGGGAAGCCTCGGAGAGCATCAAGGGGATGCTTGGATTATCAGAGATAATATTCCCGAGGGAACTCAGGAGCTTTCTGGAGGATCCGGAAGCACACCTGAGAAAGAAGCTCTTCATCTATGCCATGGATCTCGTTAGGAGGAGGGTTGGTGTCAGGTCATTTGAGGAGAAAGCTCAGCGTGCAGTCCAAACCTCGTTACAAACCAATCTTAGGAGCATATACCAATCATGGGTTTTTCTCGCGATGCTTTAGGAGCTGGCTATCGACGACGGTCACCTAATCTACCCGGAGCATGGGTGCTTTAGCTTGGAGCGAAGTGGAAGGCAAAGGCTGGCATCAATACCTCCGGATGCGATAATAGAAACGGGGTACGGTGCTTTGAGCTTCTTCCTAGAAGCACCGAGGCTGATAGCATGGGAAGATACTGGAGATTTGAGGAGGGCTTGGAAGCTCTATAAGGCGATGAGGCTCGACATACTCGTCTACGGCGGGAGGATTATGAATATACTGGATGAGGGGGATGATCCTCCAATAAGGAGGCCAGACGTGATAATAAAGTGCAAGGAGCTTGAGGATTAGCATAAGAGGGTTCGAGAGCTGAAGAGTGATGGTATGCCCCTCTCCGCCGAGGAATGGAGGTGGATGTGGCTCCAAGGGCTCTGGGAGGGGCTTGGAAGAGAGCTTGGAGCGAGGATAAGGCCCGAGGATATCCAGCTTGATCAAGATGAGAGGATAAGATTGAGAGGGCCTGAGCTCGTGAAGATGTACATGAGGTTGTATAAGCTGAGGGAGATGCTGCTGATAACTAGATACGAGACCCCGAAGGACATGAAGAGGGACTTGGAGCTTGAGGGGATAAGGGTAATAGGTGATGTGCGGTTCGATCGGGGAAGACTCGGGGATGCTGCTAAGCTACGTGGAGCCGGCGGAGGACGTCATTATATTAAAGGGGGCTGGCGAGGCTTGTCAGGGCGAAGTCGAGACCTCTTAGAAAGAATCCCGAGAAGCTAATATGGGAGGCCATCACGGCCCTATAAACAATTGACGAGACGACTCATCCCTTTCAAGCCTCATCATCGAGGTCAGAAGCCGGACTCAAATCATCGTCACGAGAGAAACCAACATGCCCATATTTCTAGATAAGCCTCGTGCAGCATCTTTGCGGGCCCGGCGGGCTTTGAACCCGCGACCCCCGGGTCTCCTCCAAAGTCCGTTAAAAGCCCGGTGCTCTATCCTGGCTGAGCTACGGGCCCAA
>Ga0185307_1001455_pt1 | contig 13150 bp, 9 predicted proteins | sample LHCtaG_FD_128010 | JGI IMG/M metagenome (GOLD analysis project Ga0185307, IMG submission 128010) | Hot spring microbial communities from Little Hot Creek, USA to study Microbial Dark Matter (Phase II) - LHC4sed_matched (SPADES... | ecosystem: Environmental > Aquatic > Thermal springs > Hot... | reverse complement strand
GAAATATTAACATTATTTAGAGAACAAGAACTTAATAGAAAGTGGTTTGAAGAAAATCATGAAACACTTGTAAAAAAATATGAAGGTAAATTTATAGCCATATACAAGCAAAATGTTATAGATTCAGATGAAGACATTGGTAAGCTAATGGAAAGAGTTGAAAAAAAATATCCTCCAGAAAAAATTTCAGTAGAATATGTAAGTAAAGAAAAGCTGCAATTGATATTATGAAAATATATGGTTTCATAAATAAAGAATATGAACCACCAGCACCATTCATTAAAGTACTACTTATCTTAAAAAAATTAAATATACAAAAATTCTTAAATCTATGCATAGATACAGGCGCTTCTTCAACAATAATATTAGATAAAGACATTAGATACTTAAGATTGAATTTGAAAGACCTTAAAAAAGCGGAGAAAAATATTGGAGGAATTGGTGGAATAATAGATACATATATTATTGAAAATGCAAAAATTATATTCAAAACTGAAGAAGGTATACCTTATGAAGAAGAACTAAACTTGCTTGTTGGAGTACATAGAATGGATAAGCTTACAGAACAAGAAAAGGCACTTATAACCAAATTGCCCTCATTACTTGGAAGAGATATTATAGGGAAATTCAAATTTACATTTAGCAAAAAAGAAAATCTTGTTCTTTTTGAAAAGTAAAAATTATAAGAGTTGCTATTAATTATAGCAATTTAAAAACTGGAAAAAGGATGGTAATATGCTTAAACTTCATTATGATTTAAAGAAAATGGAAGAATTAAGTGAAATTCATGATAATTAATTTTTATGAAATTATAATAGCTTTACTTTTAATTTTAATGTATTCATATACTTTATATAATATTCCAATAATAATAATTGGTTTAAAAAATAGAATTAAAAGAAAAAAATCTTTAAATCCAGAAAATTTTAATTTACCAAGATTTTCAATAATTGTTCCAACAAAAGATGAAGAAAAAGTAATTTCTAGAGCAATTGAATCTTTATTAAATTTAAATTATCCAAAAGATAAAAAAGAAATAATAATTGTAGAAGATGGATCAGAAGATAAAACTAAAGAAATATGTGAAGAATATAAAAAAAGATATCCAGATCAAATAAAATTAATTAATAGAAATATTTCCAATGGAAAACCTGCAGCTTTGAATGAAGGTTTAAAATATGCTAAAGGTGATATTATAGCTTTCTTTGATGCAGATAGTGTTCCTGAAAATGATATATTGCTTAAAATTGCAAATATTTTTTCAAATAATTCAATTGTTGCTATTCAAGGGAGGACATATTCAATAAATTCTGATCAAAATATGTTAACAAAAATTATATCATTAGAAGAAAATGTATGGTTTGAATCATTCTTGGAAGGGAGGCAATCTCTTAATTTATTTATTCCATTTACTGGAAGTTGCCAATTTATTAAACGTGATATCCTTAATGAAATTGGTAAATTTAATGAAAATTCTATAGTTGAAGATATAGAATTATCATTAAGATTATTAAAAAAAGGTTATAAAGTTTATTACATTCCTGAAGTAATATCATGGCAAGAAACACCATCAAAAATTTCTTCTCTTAAAAAACAACGTTTAAGATGGTATAGAGGATACATGGAATTATTCTTAAAAAATTTATCCTTTTTTAAGTTTTTAAAAAGAGATATGATAGATGCTGAAATGCTTCTTTCAGGACCATATATGTTTTCATTAAGTTTTTTCATATATATTATTGGAATGATTGTATTTTTATTTAAAATACCTTTAAGTAGTAATCTTTTACTTTTATTAAATATTTCTTTATTCTTTTTATTATTATTGCTTTTTATATTAGGTATGTCACTTACTATTTTTATAAAACCGAGGAAAATTGAAAATATGAAATGGTTGCCATTTATCTATGCTTATTGGATTTTGCAATCAATTTTAGCTATATTTGCTTTAATTAAACTTATTTTAAGAAGAAAAGAAGGATGGATTAAAACAGATAAAACTGGAGTAATTACAAATAAAATTGTTAATTATAAAAAGGGAAAATAATGAAAATTTATAATTCCATAATGATATTTCTCTTATCGCTATTTATTAGATTAATTCCAGAAATATTGGCATGGCCTTATCCGATAGGATTTGATACGTTAATATATACTGATATAATCTTAAATGGGACGTATTTACAAAAAAATTTAATAGAATTATTTAAATCAACAAGTTTATTTTATATTATTTCAACAGCAATTAATAATATATTTATAGGAAATGCGATTCTCACAGTAAAAATTTTAGGTCCTATACTCTTTGCAATATTATGTTATGTGTTTTATTTATATAGTAAAAGAGTTTTAAAATGGAAAGTTTGGAAATGCTTTTTGGCTTCATTGTTAGCTGGAACGTATTTTGTTTCTCTTAGAATTTCATGGGAAATGTATAGACAAATGCTCGGACTAATTTTTCTTATAGCAATATTAATAATTTTTAGGTTTCAAAATACAAAGATAAAATTGTTTACAATTTCTACACTGGGTATATTAATAGTATGGTCGCATGAATTTATAGCAGTACTTTATTTTATGATAATGGCTATACATTTTTTTACTTATAAGGGAGCCTATCAAAAAGTCTCTATAATTTTAACTATTATGCCTGCTATAATTTTATTTTTATATCAGCTATATAGTCCAATAACAGGATCCATGAGAGTCCCAATAGAACAAGTAGCATTAACATCATGGATAAATTTAACATTATTTATAACGGGTTTCCTAATATATATGTTTCTTCCAATTCTTCCATTAGTATTGATTGGAGTAAATACATTAAGAAATGTGGATATTTGGAGTTGGATAACTATATGTCTTATTTTTACATACTGGCCACTATTCTTACCTGAATACTCAATTATTCTATGGTTTAGATGGGCAATTTTACTCGTATATCCAATGATATTCTTAGCAATTGAGGGATTTGAGAAAGTTTGGAAATTTAAAAAAAGATTTATTTTCAAGATTAATATAGGAAAAATTTTAGCAATATTAATTTTATTATTAAATTTAATTATGTCTGGCTATTATTTATTAAGTCTTCCTGAATATCAAGCATGTAAATATTTTGGAGAATGGAATAATTATAAACAATATATTCAAACTTCTATGCTTCAAAATTCGGTATCCATATTAGATACGCCAAATTTAATTGAGGCATTAAATTGGGTAGAATCAAATATAGACGAAGAGAATACGATACTCGTGTTACATGAAGCAATACATAATTGGGCAAGAATAGTAGCTAGGGACACAAAATTAATAAGAATAAATGAAATTAAACTTTCATCACAAATTAGAGAAAATATATCGGATAGACTATTACTTATTGCAAAGGAAAATGCTGATAATGGAAATCAAGTATATACTATTTGGTGGATTAATGGAAAAGGATGGTATGAGATGCCAAATCTTCCATCACAATTTAAAGAGATTAAACGCTTTAGAAACATAGCAATATACATTTTTAAATCTTAAAAGTAAAAATTTATGAATAATTTGTTTTATGCTATAATAATAATCAAAAAGATGTCATGAAATTGAATAAAAAACTGTTAAAGATAATAATATTATCTTTTGATTCGATAAATCCATGAGCATGGAATTTATAATCGCTATAATATTTATAATGTTTATCCTTTATATGTGGAAAGGGTATGAACTTACATTACATCTTATTTATAAAAGAAGGAAAGCCAAACATAATGTTACATCATTATTGAATAATTCACAACTTCCTCCTATAACTGTTGTGATACCCACGTTTAATGAAGCACAGATGATAAAGCATAAGCTGGATAATCTTCTAAGCTCCGATTACCCCCCTCACCTTATGGAAATAATAGTTGCAGATAGCTCTTCAGATGAAACATGTCAAATTGCTAGTTTATATCCAGTTAGAATTATTAAAAGCAATGAAAAAGGGAAGATTCGAGCAATAAATGAAGCCATTAAAGCATGCAAGACAAACATAATAGTGCTTACGGATGTAGATGCAATACTAGATAAATCTGCAATAAAACACTTAGTAAAATCATTTTCAGAAGATATTGGAGCTGTAGGTGGTTTCATAAAAACTGTAAATTGTGATGGATGGTTATCAAATATTAGAGCTAGTTATCATGATTTTGATTGGAAACTTAGAGAGTTAGAGGGGCTTATCGACACATCATGTTCACTTGATGGCAATCTAATGGCTTTTAAAAAGACCATTGTTGAAGAAATTCCCATTGATAGTTTTGCAGACGATGCAGAACTTACATTTTTGATCAGAAGAAAAGGGTATAGATGCGTTATATGTAGAAATAGTATGGCTTATCAAATAGCTCCAAAAAGCCTAAAGCATGATGTACAAAGAATGAGACGTATAATAAAACTAACAATCTTAACTTCGCTTAGAAATATAGATATGCTATTCAATAAAAAATATGGAATTTTCTCATTTCTAACATTTCCATTTAGGAGGTTCTTCAATCTATTAGTACCCTTTATGCTACTTTATATGCTTGCCTATTTCTCATTATGCTACCCCTTATTGCTTGCTATAGGTATCGTAATGATTATAGTGGCTACAATTATATTCTTTAAGAATATAGCTTATTATTGGATACTCCTTCTCTCTCTAATACTTGCTTGGTTTGATATATTTATTGGAAACTTTAAGAAAGGAGGAGTTTGGGATAAAGTACGATGATTATAAAAGATAATTTAAAGGTGACTTAAGCATAAAGAGATATAAGAGACTTAAGGTTCTTTTATTAGCAAGATCTCTAATAGCTAAGGCAGGAGATGGTAGAGCTGTTTATGCAAATCAGCTTTACCGTGCGCTTAAGAGAAAAAATATTGATTTAGAAGTTTTGAACCCACCATATGCTGGAAGAGCTTTTGGCTCTATTATGAGCATACTTTGGTATGATATCTTAGCACCATTTCTTATCTTAATACTTTTTCAGCGTGTTAGATCGTATAAAATTATACATGCAGCTTTCCCTGAACAAGGAATTTGGTTTCCACTTATAAAGGCTAAAAAGATTGTAACAGTTCACGATCTTAATCCTTTTATTGATAAAGGTTCATCTTTAATTCAAATTTTGTGGAATTTATATGCAAGATTAGTTTATTATATATCAATAAGGTTTGCAGACCATATCATCAGTGTTTCAAGTCAGACAAAAAGAGAACTTAAATCAATACTTAACGTCTCAAATAATCGGATAACAATAGTAAATCCAGGTGTATCTGGAATGTACAAAATGAGTCCAAAGAAAGAAAATCACGAACCAATAATAGGTTTCGTAGGGAAGTTAACTGAGAGAAAACGAGTAACTTTTCTACTTGCTACATTAAAAGCTTTAAACTTTCTCGATGCAAAAAGAAAATGGAAATTATTTATCCATTGTAGTGATGGCTTTAATATGAAGAAATTTAAGTCACTATCAGAAGTTTTTATGTTACAGGAAAGAATTCAATTCAATACATATGTCCCTGAAGAAAAAATGAGCCAAATTTATAAATGTTTTGATATATTAATATTTCCTAGTTCTCATGAAGGCTTTGGCTTCCCAATATTAGAAGCTCAACGTTGCGGTATCCCTGTCATAACAATGGTAGGAGCAAAGATACCTGAAGAAACATCATGTTATACATTAAAGGCTCAAGATCCAGAAGATATTGCTCGCATATGTATACAATTAATTCAAGATCAAGACTTATATGAGAAGACTTCGAAAGCAGGATATTTTCATGCATCTAAATTCACATGGGATAAATGTGCAAAAAGGATCATAGAACTTTACAGAAGATTGCTTAAAAATGTCCCGTAGGAATTTTACTATACAAACTGGGCCTTTAGTGAGTGTTATAATACCTACCAAGAATTCAGCATCGACTATTCAATTATCAATAGAATCTATCAAATTTCAAACATATACCAATACCGAGATTATAGTTGTTGATAATTATAGTAAAGATGCTACTCGAGAAATTGCTCGTTCGATGGGAGCTCAGGTTACAATATGTGGAGGGGAACGTTCCGCGCAAAGGAATTTTGGAGCTAAAATAGCATCCGGTGATTTCTTACTTTTCATAGATTCAGATATGGTATGTGAACGAAATTTAATAGCTAATTGCGTCTTGGAATGTTTAAATGGAGGTTTTAAAGCTTGTGTCATTCCTCTTATTAATACTGGAAAAAACTTTTGGGCAAGATGTAGACATATAGGAGATATCATTAAAGGGAATGATACCTTAAATATAGCTCCTCGCTTTATTGAGCGCTCTACATTTATTAATATAGGCGGATATAGTGAAGAATTGATATATGGTGAAGATAAAGATCTAGCTAGAAGATTAATTAAAGCTGGAATAAAATTCGGGCGGATTAATTCATATTTGATACATATTGAAACTAATTCGTTAAGTGATATGACAAGAAAATTTATTTACTATGGAAGCTTCATGCATGCCTATGCTCATAAAGATTTCTCTCTTTTCCTTAAGCAGATTAATCCTCTAAGAATAACATATTTTAAAAACTTAAGAAAAATTCGTAATCCTATAATGCTTTTTGGCTTTCTCATACTTAAGTTAATTGAATATGAATCTACAATAGTAGGTTTATTACTATCCATTAAGATTAGATAAGCCTTGAATAAATATCATATTGTTTTAGAAATTGGATTTTTTATAATTTACTTTATATTATCCATAGGCTTATTTTTACCAGTTTTTCAATCAAATGATCCTTTAGCTTATCATGATATCTCAGCCATATATAGGTTTGAGCAATTATGGAGACCATTTGAATATCCTTGGGATTCTAAATTTCAATTAGGCTATCCAAATAATGCCGTTATAGGTAATGCTTTCTATAATATACTTATTTATATATTAGCTATTGCCTCAAATTCTATAATCCTATCCCATAAATTATTATTAGTATTTCTCATAAGTATTTCTGGTTATGGATTTTATCGATTTTTCTTATATCTATCGCATTCTAAATCAGGAAGCTTTTTTGCTGGATTATTTATGATTAGTAATTCATGGACTTTATATAGGATTACTAGTGGTCATAATACTATACTGCTTGCTTATGCATTATTACCATATGTTCTTCTTAATTATCATCAAGCATTTCTTAATTTTGATTTCAAAAGAATAATACTCTCTGGTGAATTGTCCGCTTTAATATTTGCTATTAGCCCACATACGAGCTACATTTTCTTAATATATCTATTATTTCATTGTGGATATGAAACTATTATAAGAATTTTCAAACGAGTTAATGGAAAACTTTATTATCCCATAATGCTTTTTTCAATAATAACTGCCTTTACTTTCTTTCCAACATTATTTCTCTTATTGAATAACTTAAGCCTTAGCATTCAAGCTTACACTATAAGACTTGAGGAAGTACCGGCTTATTCTTTACAAGTAGCTAATATTATTGATATTCTTACAATAATATTAGGCATTATTGTTATTATATCAAACCTTCATATTCCTCATTCTATGAAAAATTTCTTTGCTCTATTAGGTCTCTTAGGGCTTATTCTTGCACTAGGAGGTTATTGGCCTATAAGAATTTTATATGTATGGGCACTTATTAATATTCCAGGATTTTGGATATTTAGAGAATCGTACAAATTTTTCCTATTTCCTATTATTTCGATAGCTTTCTTTTTAAGCTTAAGTCTTGAGAATATTCATAAATCTTTTTCTTTGAAAATGAAATACTTTATTACTCGAAATTTATTTATTAAAATTATTGCTTTAGGTTTACTTATTATTATAACAATAGCAACATTACCATTATCATGGCAAGGTATTAAAACTGTAAGTTTTCCTCAATATTACATACAATTAGATGATTGGTTATATTCTCTTAATGATGATTTTCGTATTGCTTTTTTTCCACCAGTTACATGGGCTACAGAATATAAGTGGGCTGATCATTGGTTCTTGGATCATTTAGTCTCTCAACAAGCCAAACCAACTATTAGTATTCCATCGGAAATAGATTTAACTCTTGCAGGGAGTTTCTTACGATGGATTCATTCTTATATTTATGAAAATAGAACATCTTCTTTAGGAAAATTGCTTGGAATTCTTGGTGTAAAGTATGTAATTTTTAGACTTGATGCTGATATGCCAAAACAAAGAGCTGACTTACGAAATTATGGATTAAATCAAACTATAAAATTAATTCCTAATCTTACGGATTTAATTCTTGAGAATAAATTAGGCGATATTATAATATACAAAAACGAGTATTCTTTGCCTCATCTATATGCAGCAAAAAAAATTGCTTTAATTGTAGGCGATAGAAGATGCTTTTCTTCTTTATCCATTCTTGGATTTAACTTTAAGGAAAATCCTGCTATATTTTTGGAAAATTTAAAAGATTTTCAAGAATTATTAGAAAATGAAAATTTCTTAATAATTGAAGGAAATAAATATTGGGATTTAATTTTAGCTTTGGCTGGAGAACAATATATATTTAATCCAGTTAATTATGCTAAAATATCTGTTGATGGATTATCCTATTGGGTAGTAGGAGACCTTACATGGTATTGGTATGATGGATCTTTATCAATAGCTCCCAATGGTTATATTATGACAGGTAAATCTAATAATACATTTGAAATGCAATTTGATACTATATTAGATGATAGTTATGCAATATTCATAGCTCCCTACTTTACTCCGGACAAAACATTTGGTCCTATTTCTATTCAATTAAATGAAAATGAACCTAAGATTATTATTCCACAAAGTCTTAAATGCTTAGAAGGCTCCTATAAATGGGTTAAGTTAGGTGAATTTAAACTTAAAGAAAAAGGCAATAAAATTAAAATAACAACTATTGGAGGAGCAGCAGCTATTAGCAAAATAGCAATCGTTCCAGCTTCTTTATTAACAAAGATAGAAAAAAACATTGTGAATTTTATGAAGAAATTCCCCCTTGAGACACTTATTCTCTTAGATGATTATTCTTGGTATATTGCTGAAAATTCTTCTTTTGAAGGAAAAATCATAAGAAATCCCCTTGCAACTAATGGTGCAATGTTAGTTATAAATAAATATGGATTATCTTCAGACTTCTTTTTGCCTAAAGAAAAATACTATGATTTAGTCTTAAGGCTTTATAGTGAGAATGAAGAAGACCATAATATCATTACAATAATGATTGATAAATATAATTATACATTAGATTTTTCAAATAAAAAAGGTTTTACTAACATAGAAATCAATAATATATTTCTTTCCTCTGGAATACATAATATATCCATAAAGTCGGAAAAAAAGATAATTTTAGATGTAGCTTATTTAGTTTCTGAAAAAAGCATTTTTAATCAAACATCATCTTGCTTAGATTTAGTTTATGAGAAAGTTTCTTCAAGTTTCTATAAGCTTAAACCTCCAAAAGATGCAAAATATATTGTTTTCTTAGAATCTTATTCCGATGAATGGACTTTATCAACTCCAATTAGGAAAGTAAAACCAATACCAGTTTTTGGATATGGACAAATTTATAAAATTGATCAAGAAGATACGACTAGTGAATATTTAAGCTTAACTTATTCTCAATATAATAATGTGTTTACAATAGCTCCAATATCATTTCTAGCTACTATTATTTTAATAATATTTGTTTATATAATAACAAGAAAGAAGAAAAATATATTGAATTTAAATTAAAATGCAAAGAAAAATTATAGTCTTAATCATTATTGCAATAATTATATTTTCTTTTCTCTTTTTATATCCTATAAGTGGTAAAATTTATTCGAGATCTTATTTAAGTTCTGAGAAAAATTTAAATGCAAAATGGTTAGAATTAGCTAAGATTGCATGGAATTATTTTCAGTTAGGGGTTGGAGTTGATCCTATTACAGGTCTTCATTATGGTACTACTAATTGGCATTATGCCACAGATTGGGATGTTGGTGTGTATATACAAGCTCTTATTGATGCTGCCAAACTAGGATTGTTACCATATGATGGTGATCAAGGATTTGATTTTAGAGTTAAGAAAGTACTTGAGTGGCTGAATACTAGAAAATTAACGAATGAAAGTATTCCATTCCTTGTTTATAATTCTGAGAATGGCCTTCCAGCAATTGAAGCTAAAGAAAAAACTGCACATCCTTCTGATTGTGGTAAATTACTTTTAGCTCTTTATAATTTGAAAAATTTTAGACCAAGTTTTGAATTATTGATTAATAGAATTATAGATAGGCATAATTTTAGTAAACTTGCAACTAGTCAATATTTTGCATCTAATGATATTTATGCTTGGTATTCTGCCCAAGGTTATTTAAAATGGAATATAAAGGTTCCTTTCTTAAGAGAAATTCAAAATCTTGGGAATGGAAAATATATAGAAATATATGGAGAATCTATACCTCAAGCTTGGATTACTTCTGAACCATTAATCAATGCAATTCTAGAACTTGAGCCAAATGAATTAAGCATATGTCTTGAACTTACAAGAAAAGTTTACTTAATTCAAGAGAGAAGATATTTTTCAACTGGATTATTAACAGCTTTTAGTGAAGCTTCATATATTGCACCATATTACTATGTATATCAATGGATTGCTACACCAGATGGTAAAACATGGTCAGTTTATTCAAATGGCCAGCAAATTAAGGGAGTGCCATTAATAGTTACAAGAATTGCTTTTGCATTTCACTCAATTTATAATACTTCTTATACCAATCTTCTAATTGAATATTTATTGCCTAAGACTATAACAAATTTTGGATTCTATGAAGGTGTTACGGAAGATGGAAGAATAATACCTATACTATCAGATAAGAGTAATGGAGTAATTATTGGAGCTACTCGCTATTATCTAGAAAAAATTTATATTATGCATTAAAAAAATATTATTTAAATATGAATGGGTGAATTCCATTATGAAAATTAATGCTTTTATGGTTTTTATAATAGCATTTTTCTTGCTAATAGTTCCAACTTTCGAAATTATAAGAAAGGTACCTATTGTTATTAAACAATCAAATCAAGATGGAGTATGGATAAATAGAGCTAAGATTGCATGGAATTATTTTGCTCCTGGAAAAGGGGTTGTAATAAATACAGGTCTTCATCAAGGAACTAAATGGTGGCATTATTTTACTGAATGGGATCTGGGTAATTATATAATTGCTATAATAGCTGCTGATAAATTAGGTATAATAGACGACCCATTATGGACAGCAGATTATAGGATAGAGAAAATATTAGAATTTCTTGAAAATAGAGAATTAAATGATGATCCTAATTATCAAGTTCCATATCTCGTATATGATGCATACAATGGATTGCCAGGTTGGAAAACAGATCCAAATATAGCGAAAAAGACAACAAATCCTTCAGATACTGGAAGACTTTTGATAGCTCTTAAAAAACTTAAGGAATATAAACCAAATTTAGCAAATAGAATCGATAATATAGTCTTAAGAAATAATTATACATATGTAGCAGAACAAACAAGCGAATGGGGAGAAGGTTTCTATCGTTATTATATAGCTCAAGGATTTGCTGCTTTCAATATTTATACTGAAAAAGTGAATGAATCACTAAGAGAGATGGAAAGATTAGATGAAGAAGTAAATAGTGGCACTTATGTTGAAGTTTATGGTGAACGCTTGCCAATTTCATGGATAACTACAGAACCTATGGTTTTAGGTATAATGGAGTTAAACTTAGATGGAATATTTAAGAAATATGCTCAACGAGTCTATAATGCATTAGAAAAAAGATATAAAGATGTAGGGAAGTATCAAGCTTGGAGTGAAGGTCAATATGATGATTTTGAAGGAATAGGGGCAAGATATCTATATGAGTGGATTGTTACACCCACTTATGGTACTTGGGTCATTATGCAACAAGGCACACCAGGTCCGATAAATATTCCACCCGTCATCTATACTAAAACAGTTTTTGCATTAGATGCAATATATAGAACAAATTATACAAATAACATGGTTAAATATATTTTATCCATACCTGGAGTGATAGCACCAGATGATTGGGGCTTTATTGAAGGGGTTTCAGAAAATGGTAGAATTCTAGAGGATGTCATCACGGCTGCAACGAATGCGTTCATAATAGAATCTGCCCTCCATGTTTCATCATATTCATTAGCAGATCTTCCATTTCCTTTCATAGATGGTTCTAGTCGTTTAAGAGCTTCTTTTATTGTTGGAGCTTCTTGGCCTCACGGTAGAAACAATTTCGGAGCTTCTACTACTGATGTTGTTGGTAGTGTTTTTGTTGCTTTGAAATTTGGTGAAGCCTCTTCTTCAACTAATATAGTTAATTATCATGATAGTGATATTGTTGGCTATGATCCTTTAACAGATAGAATGTGGGTTGGAGATACATATCATCCAAACCTTGTTAGCTTTGGTGGTCCTGGAGTAAATATGCTCTTTGATTACTATAATGATAAACTTTCTGCAAGATTCACTCCAATAGGAGGATGGCATATAGTTACTCCTACAAAAGAATATTGGAAAGTAGTAGATAATCAAGGACGTACAGTGAAAGATTATGGTATTATAGCATTATACTATGATGAATCGAGGGACTCTTATGTATTGCTTGTAGGAGGAATAGGTGCAGAAGGAACAATTGCAGCTTCTAAAGTATTAAGTGATGGAATTCCAATATCAGGAAGAGCAGTAGTTATAGAAGTTTCTGATGGGAATGGAGATAGCTATATAACATTTTGGAGTATAATCCATAATGAAGAAATAATAGGAATAAAAGAAATAATACCATAAAAGCAAATAGCATTAATTAATACATGAAATTAATATCCTTGTTTTTTATAAAATTATGAAATATTTCAAATAGTTCATAAACGTTTCTTATATAAAAACTTTTATACTTTAGAAATAACTTAAAATTAAGAAAAAATGAGGTACGTACAAACATTTTTTAATAATAAATATGTTAACTAATCATTTATTATTAAAAATAAAAAGAAAAGCTATTAGATTAAAAGCATGGTATAAATTAAACAATATAGAAAGAGCAATAATTGATTTAACAATAAAATGTGTAAATAAAATAAAAAGCATAAAAT
>Ga0185307_1001454_pt1 | contig 13151 bp, 11 predicted proteins | sample LHCtaG_FD_128010 | JGI IMG/M metagenome (GOLD analysis project Ga0185307, IMG submission 128010) | Hot spring microbial communities from Little Hot Creek, USA to study Microbial Dark Matter (Phase II) - LHC4sed_matched (SPADES... | ecosystem: Environmental > Aquatic > Thermal springs > Hot... | reverse complement strand
GGGCACGAACATGCTAAGAGACCGCGATTCTCCGGTGACAAAGGAGGGCATAGTAATGAGGGTTTACGGCTATGACCATCCTTTGGACAAGTACATATGCGACGTCGAGTACGCTTCAGAGGCCATATACAAGAGCGACGTGCCCAAGGCGCTGAGGGACGGAGGGGGCCAGAGGTACTACAAGTTCTACGAAGACGAGGGCCTGAGGTTCGTTCTTTCCAAGTACCCCCAATACACCTTCTACGTGCCCCAGCTCAAGAAGAGGGTCGTGGCGGTGAGCGAGGATCAGGTAGCTGAGGTCCGCAGGCCTCAAGAAGGTCTGGCAAGGTTACTCAATAAGGGGGACTCTATGGCACGGGCCTCTCTAGAAGTCCTAGAAGAGGTGCTAAGCGCCTCTAGGTTAAGAATAGACGACTTCGGCGTCTTCGGTTCACTCTTACACGACTTCTATAGAGCGGAGCTAAGCGACCTCGACTTCGTGGTCTACGGCATAGGAGAGTTAGCAGAGCTGAGGAGAGCCCTATCCGAGCTCTACCAGAGCGGCTCGCTGGCGAACGAGTTTGACGTGGTCGACGAGTCCCGCTTCGCGAAGTGGCGCTTCAAGAAGTACACCGCCAAAGAGTATGTGTGGCACCAGCGGAGGAAGATGATCTACGGGGTTCTGAACTCTAAGAGTTTAAAGAGGACCGTCAAGTTCGAGTTCGAGCCCGTGTTGAAGTGGGACGAGATAGTCAACGAGTATGAGGACATAGTCGACATAGAGACCTTAGGCTTCGTAGAGGCCCTCGTAAGAGTAGTCGACGATCGCTACGCGCCTTTCATGCCCTCAAAGTACGGGGTGGAGCTCGTTGAGGTGAAGTCGAAGCCACCGATAAAGGTCGAGCCCACGAGGGTCGTGTCATACGTCGAGGAATTCAGGATGCAGCTGTTCAAGGACGAGGTGGGATTCGTCGCTGGCTGGCTCGAAGAAGTCTACACGAGAAGCTCGAGCTTTCAGCAAATAGTCTTGACCAGGAGAGAGGGGTATTACGAGCAGGCCTTGAAGCTTGTGAAGCTCACGTAGCTTTAGCTAGGGGCTTTCTGACAGTTGCTGTCGTGTTATCGGCTATCCCGAGCCTCCTCATCTGCTCTGAGTTGAGCCACACCTCGTTCACCGGAACCGCCTCGTTCATGACTACGTCGAAGTTGTACCTCTTCTTCCCGGCTAGTACCACTTCGAGCTTATCCGTTATCCCCAAGAACTCGGCCGTCTTGGGGTTTATTCTTGCGGTCCCCTCCTTGACTTCGTCCTTCTTCCTCAACTTCAACCTCCTCTCTATGACCTTACTCATAAAATCACCCGCAAGCCAGAGGCACAACTCTTTTTCAAGGTCCCTAGGTTTTTATTTGTCCGAAGAGCTCCCTTAGAGCCCCCTTTATTTCCCTTCTCCTGACATAGGCCTCGACCACCTCAGGCACCTCGCTTATCGGGCACCTCACCTGCTTCCATGTGTCCCTGTCCCGTATGGTGACCGTGCCGTCCTCCATCGTCTGGTGGTCGATGGTTATCGCGAGCGGCACGCCAACTTCGTCTGCTCTAGCGTACCTCCTGCCTATGGACCCCGAGTCGTCGTACTCGACCGCCAGCCCCCTGAGCTTCAGCATGTTGTAGACCTCCATGGCTTTCTCGGGGAGCCCGTCTCTGTTTACGAGCGGCAGGACCACGACCTCTATGGGGGCTACGTCTGGGGGTAGCGATAGTATCGCCCTTCCCTCCTTCTCTCTGTACGCGTACTCCATGGCCGCGTAGACGAGCCTCTCAGCACCGAAGGATGGCTCCGCGACTAAAGGTATGAATCTTCGTCCCTTGACCACCCTCTTGACCCTGTCAAAGTTGACGTGCTTAGGATACACCCTGAACTTGCCCATCTCGAAGAACCCCTTGTTTTGGATCTCCTCCAAGACCCTCTCTCCGGGCATCAGCTTCAAGGCGTTAATAACGGCGAGCGCCTCCGCGCCGAAGTCCTCCTTTATTGCCTCTACTATCGGCCTTACCTCGACCTCCTCAACCTCGACCTCTGATGGCAATTGCTTGTAAACCCTCAAGTCCTCTCCGCTGGAGGCCATGTGGCCCCTCAAGTCGTAGTCGGTCCTGAAGGCGTGCCCAGAGACCTCGACCCACCCCCACTTCTCCAGCTTGACTACTTGGTCGTAGACCTGAGAGGCGTAGTGGGCCCTCTCGTGAGGCAACTTGGCTACGAACATCTGCTTGTCCCATGGGATCCCGAGGTCTTGGACGAACTTCTGGGCCGTGACCATGAAGTACGCGAGCCACTCGCATGCCACGAGTCCTCGTTTGAGCGCCTCATCGACGGTCACCTCCATGGGGGTCAAGTCCTTCTTAGCGACGCGCTCCTCGGGGACCAACCTCAATATCTCGCCTCTATCGAGGACGGGACAAGAGGGCTCTTGAGGGTCGTAAAATAGCTCGAGCTCCATGATCGTGAACTCTCTCAGCCTTATGGGCCCTTGCCTAGGGGATATCTCATTCCTCATGACCTTGCCTATCTGAGCTATGCCCAGCGGCAACTTGTTCCTGGCGACGTTGTACACCCTGTTGAAGGTGGTGAACATGCCCTGAGCCGCCTCGGGCCTAGCGAAGCCCACGCTCTCGCTGTACGGCCCTATGGTCGTCTTGAACAGGAGGTTGAACTTCTTGACGTTGCCTAGCTGACCCCCGCACTCAGGGCACTTGACCCCCTTCTCGACGATTATGGAAGTCAACTGCTCCTCGTTCAATCCCTCGAGCCCCGAGAGCCCCGTCTGCTCCTCTATTACGTGATCCGCCCTGAACTTCCTCCCACACCTCAAGCACTCGACCATGTAGTCCGTGAAGTGGCTAACGTGCCCCGAGGCCTCAAAGACCTTGTAAGGCGTTATTATCGGGGTCTCGATCTCCACGATGAACTCTTGGTTCCTCAAGACGAACCAATAGCGCCACTTCTCCTCTATCTTCCTCTTGAGGAGCTTACCCAAGGGGCCGAAGTCAAGAAACCCACTCACGCCACCGTATAGCTCTGCTGAGATCCAGAAGAAGCCCCTCCTCCTCGCCAATTCCATGACCTTATCCGCAACGCTCATTGATTGACACCTTCGTCTCTTGAGGACTAGAGCATCCTAGCCGTCGTTAGATATAAAAGCTCTTCCAAGCTCAAGGCATGGCAATGGCCTCTATCTTCAGCCTTCTCTTGACCTCTCGCGCGAACTCTGTGCCATAGCCGTCTCTGCTGTTGTCGACTATCACCAGCTTGGGTCTGCAGTCCTCCACATAAGCCAAGAGGTGGTTGAAGTCGCTGTGGCTACTTAGGGAGACCCTGTACATGTTGTCGGACACCTTCCTGTGGGTGACGTTGAACTCCCACCCGGTCAAGTGTATTTTCAAGCCCTTCACGTTTTCGCCCAACTTCGACGCGTGTTTGAAGAAGACGTAGCCTGCGTTGCTTTTGAGGATATCAAGCCCCTCGCTCGAAGCCGCGTTTATCACGTCTCGAACCCTTAAATTATGCTTGGCGCATACCATCGTTAGCTCGTACATCCTCCCCTCTGCTAAGAAGGGCGCTTGAATCCCGTTCTTCCGTAGGACCTCCATTACTTCTTGCACTTTTCCGTAGAAGCCGTACATGTAGATTGGCTGCCTCTCCACCTCGTTGCTCACGAGCTTTATCAGCGCGTTGTAGACCTCATCTATTGGAGGCCTGACGCACCTTGGGTGCCCGTAGGTGGCCTCTATGACCAAGACGTCCGCGTCGATGACTGGCGCTCCTGGGAGCCTGAAATCGCTCGTATACAGGGCCTTGTTCCCTTCGTGATCCTCCACTAATACTTGGGCCGAGCCGGGTATGTGGCCCGAGGGGTAGAACGTCATCACGTCAGCGCCTACCATGACCGGCTCTCCATAGCTTAACGGTAAGACGTCCTCGGCCCTCCTGCCGTAGAGGACTGTGAGCATGTCCCTCGTTAGTGGAGTGGCGTAGACGACCTTGCACCTCCTCAGGCTCTCCTTTAGGCCCAAAACGTGGTCGTAGTGGGCGTGAGTTACGACCCTGACCTCTCTTCCGTCTTCGTGGCCGTCGCAGGCCACGCTGTCTCCCAGTAAAATTGCCTTGCTCTTAGACACTGCCGCGTTGGGCACTAAAAGCACCGACTATTCACTTAACGCTTCCTCGACTTAAAAGAGCTCTGACGACTTGAGGCCTCGCGTGCTGGGCACGAGCGAACAAATTGATCCTCTACTCGCGAAGCTCTGCCCTTGGAGGCGGGTAGATCAGCCTATCACTGGCCTGAACTTGTACGTGTAGCAGATCAGGCCGCCCTCGAGTTGCTCCGGCAACCTCCTTATGGTCAGCTCCACCTCCATCCCTTCCTTGACCTCGTTGACGTCTACGTCCGTTATCTGAGCCACGACCCTCACCCCGTTTTCGAGCTCCACTATGCCGACCACGTAGGGCACTACGGCGTCGTAGTCCTTGGGCGCTGAGTACACGACCGTGTACTCTACTAGCTTACCTCTCTCAGGTAGCTTGCACTCCTCAAGCTTCGTCGAGCCGCAGTGGGAGCACACGAGGCGCGGAGGGAAGAAGACCCTACCGCACGTAGCGCACTTGTTCCCTACGAGCCTGTACCTCTGAAGCCTGGTCCTCCAATAGGCTGAGGTCGCCATTAACAACACGCCTCGAGTAAGTTTATGACCACCAAGGAGTTGAACCCGCAACTGGTGTGCGTCAGCCCGATCCTCGCGTCCTTAACTTGGTTCGGGCCAGCGCTATTTGTCAGTTGTAAGAAGGCTTCAGCGGCCTGGTAGACGCCGATGGCCCCAAGGGGCGCCCCTCGGGCCTTGAGCCCGCCGAAGGTGTTTACAGGTATAGAACCCTTCAGCTTAACCTCACCACTTTTAAGCAACTCCACGCCCTCGCCTGGGCCGCAGAGCCCCAACTTCTCAAGGGCGATGACCCCCGTTACAGAGTAATCGTCGTAGAGCTCTGCGAAGCTCAAGTCCGACGGCTTTATGTTGGCCCCCTCGTAAGCCCTCTGAGAGGCCTCGACTAAGGCCTTCATGGCCAATAAATCCTCCCTCTCCATCAAGTCGAGCCTGTCCCGAGCGACCACAGAGGCCGCGACCCTCACGTGCAGTAGCCCCAGCTCCTTGGCCATCTCGTGCGAGCACATGACTATGGCGGCAGCACCGTCGCTAGGAGACGGGACCTCGAGGACCCTTATTGGCTCCGCTAAGAAGGCCGAGTCCATTATCGCCTCGACGGACAACCTAAACGGGTACTGAGCGTGGCTACACGTAAGGGCGTGCTCGTGGTCCACGACAGACATGAGCGCGACGTCCTCTTGCCTAACTCCGTAGCGCTTCAGGTACGTCTTGTAGATGAGCGCGGCTAGGCTGTGGATCGTTATGCCCGTGTACTTAAATCGCTCTTGGTCTTGGACCGACATCAGCGCAGACATCATCTCTTGGGACAAGGCCTCGCTCATCTTCTCGACTCCGCAGACCAAGACCAAGTCCCTTACGCCGTGGGCCACGTCTTTGTAGGCCTCGTGTATGGCGAGGGCGCCTGAGGCCCCTCCAGCGTCTATCGATATCGCGAACTTGTCGTAGAGCCCTAGGCTATCGGCCAAGACGTTCGCCAAGTTCGTTTGTCCTTGAATGTACCCCGAGAGGGCGTTCGCCACGTATATCCCGTCTATGGACCTAATGTCGAGGCCTGCACCCTCGAGGGCCTTCAGGGAGGCTTCTACGAAGAGCCCCTTGAGGGACTTCTCCCAGTGCTCCGATACTCTGGTATAACCCACCGATACTATTGCCACTTCTCTCATACGCCAGCACTTCACATCAGTATCTTGTTCCTGAACTTGGCGTACATAGAGTAATCTATCTCCTTCCTTCTAGACAGAAACGCCGAGACCTTAGGGGCCCTATCTCTCTTCTCCTCTACGGCGTCTTGGACTACGAAGCTGAAGGCATCACTACCAGCGCCCGAGCCATAGGACACTAACAAGATCCTGTCGCCCGGCTTTGCGACGTCAAGGACTGCCGCTAGTCCTATAATCGAGGACCCAGAGTACGTGTTCCCTATAATCGGGGAGACAAGGCCCGGCTTGACCTTCTCCTCCGGTATGCCGAGGTGGCGAGCAGCTCTCAGTGGGAACTTGTAGTTGGGCTGGTGAAATACTGCGTAGTCGAAGTCGCTTGGCCTCAGCCCTAGCTCGGACATCAAGCCTTTCGCTGCCATGACCGTGTGCCTGAAGTAGGCGGGCTCCCCGGTGAAGCGGCCCATGTGATAGGGATAGCGATCTCCATCCCTCCTCCAAAAGTCTGGCGTGTCGGTCACGAACGAGTAGCTACCCTCGACGTAGGCTACCGTCTCGTCGCTCCTCTTGGCGAATATGAAGGCTCCGCCGCCAGAGCCAGCCGTGTACTCTAGAGCGTCGGCCGGTCTTCCCTGAGCCGTGTCGACGCCTATGGCCATGGCGTACTCGGCCATGCCCGAAGCCACCAAGCCCATGGAGGCTTGAAAAGCCTCCGTACCGGCCTTGCAAGCGAACTCGTAGTCCGCAGCCAAGACGTTGGGAGTGGCCCCGATGGCCTCTGCGACTATCGTGCTACAGGGCTTGACCGCGTAGGGCTTGGACTCCGTCCCCACGTAGACAGCCCCTATCTCGTCGGGCCTAATGCCTGCCCTCTTAATGGCGTACTTTGCAGCCTCGATGGCTATTGTGACCGCGTCTTCATCAGGCCCAGCGACGGCCTTCTCTTCTACCGGGAGGTCATCGTTAACCTTGCCCCATACGCGAGCTATCTCAGCCGTCTTAACCCTGTAGATCGGGATATAAACCCCATAACCTATGATCCCCACATCATCGTCAGGTCTCAAGGCCTGATACCCCATGACAAGGGGGAAAAGCTGAAAGCAAATAATCATCGGGTGCAGTATATATGCCTTTCGTCTAACGTCTAATAGATTTACGTTAACTGTCGAAAACGAGAGGGAATCGAACTTTCACGACTTGGACTTAACGCGATGACAGGATCACGACGCAACTTTAAAAAGTTTGATGAAAAGTCAGCGCTTCATTAGCTTTCAGATAGATTGGCGCCTAGCCTCTCCAGCTCCTCGATGACGAAGCCGAGGCCAAGGCTCCTCAGCTCGAATTTCGTCGGCCTGCCGTTGCGATCCCAGCCCCTTAGCTTGTAGTACTCGTCCAGCAACCTCTCGTACCCCTCTCTGTCGAGCTTAACGCCCTTGAACGGGCCAGAGGGGAGCCCCTCCTCGAACCACCGAGGCGGGGGGTAGTCCGAGGACCGGTCCATGTGCGGGTACTCTCTCAGCCAAATGCACCTGGTCAAGTTGTATACTCTCTCAGCCACCAGTAATAGGTCGTTGAGCTTGCGATCTATGCCCGTGACGGCCCTGTAAAGCCTCTCGTAGTACGTCAGGGGTAGCGAGAGCTCTACCCAGGGAAGTCTGCAGCAGGTCAATATGTCGAAGAGCGATCTAACGTGTTGCAGGTAGACGACCCACTTGGCCTTGTCAGGGGTGTACAGCGTCCTGCCGACTTTGATGTCATAGGTTATGGCCCAAGCCCTGTTGTGGTGGGCCCCTATGTCACACGTCCCGTAGGCCAAGGCCATTGCCGGAGCCGCCCTGCTCTCGTAGGCCGATATTTCTAATCCCTTGACCTGCATGGCTATCCTTACCGCTTCGCCTCCCAGCTTTTCCGCGACCCTTTTGGTTCCTTGGGCTAAGAGGTCGCCGATTCCGCGCCTGTAAGCTATGTCCTCGACCAGCCTGATTATCCCATCCACGTCCCCGAAGTCGGCCTCGACCCCCTTCAGCAATCCCTTCCTCTTGCACTCTATTGCGAAGGCGACGACGCTACCCGTCGATATAGTATCCAAGCCGAGCTCGTCGCAGAGCCTGTTGAGCTTGACGACCTCCTCTATGCTGTTGAGGGCGCAGTTGCTACCTATCATAGCAGCTGTCTCGTACTCGGGCCCCTCTACGACGGTGCCCGCGAACTTCCCCTCCTTGACCTTTGATATCTGCCCACAGGGCATGGCACAACCGAAGCATCCGTGGTTCCCTATCTTGACCCTGGACTCCATGGCGTCTCCGCTTATCATATCGGCCTTCTCGTAAATCGCCTCGCTCATGTTCCTCGTTGGCAGCGCCGAGTTCTCGTTGCTCCACAATATCAATTGCATGGTTCCCTGCCTGATCCAGGCCCTCTGGCCCTCGCTCTTGAAGCAATACTCGTAGGCCTCTCGAGCGACCTCGATCATCGACTCGACGTCGCAGATCGGTATGTCCATAGAGCCCAAGGCGACTATCGCCTTGACCTTCTTGGAGCCGAGCACAGCACCTATGCCCGTCCTGCCGGCCTGTCTCCCGAAGTCCGACGTTATGCTCGCGAAGTAGACCATGTTCTCTCCGGCGGGACCTATCGTCAGGCACGAAGCCGACCTGTCGTTGAGCTCTCGCTTGAGGGCCTCCTCAGCCTCAATGGAGCCTAGGCCCCACAAGTGGTCGGCCCCCTCGATACTCACCTCACCGTCGAAGACCTTTATGTAAACTGGCACGTCGCTCACCCCCTCTATTATCAGGGCGTCGAACCCGGCTTGCTTGAGCTCGACGCCGAACCTCCCCCCGACGTTGCTGTCGCCGTAAGCCCCCGTCATGGGGCTCTTAGAGCTGAGCGCCGTCTTTCCGGTGCCCGTGAAGTAAGTCCCGGTCAGAGGCCCCGTGGCTACCACGACCTTGTTGTCGGGGGAGAAGGGCCCCACGCCCTTCGGGACTTCGTCCCACAATATCTTGGCCCCCCAGCCCCTCCCCCCTATGTAGTCTAGGACTAGCTCGTCGGTGAGCTCTTGAACCCTGATGCTCCTCTTTGTAAGATCTATTCTCGCTACTTTGTTCATGTAACCCCCTTTCGCTATCATCTTCGCCACCCTACGCCTCGACGACCATTAGGGCCCCCATGGGACACGCCTTGACGCACTGAGGATCTCCTCCGCAAAGGTTGCATACCAAGGGCCACTCCAAGTCTTTGTGGAAGAATATGCCCTCGAAGGGGCACGCCGAGGCACAGCTCTTGCAAAGCTTGCAGAGGGATGTGTCGACCTCGATGTGCCGGCCGTTGAACCTCAGAGCGCCAGAGGGACACGCCTTGACGCACGCCTTCTCCTCGCAAAGCCTGCACGCCTTGACCCGCATCTTCACGTCGTCCTTTGATACCAGCATCTCAGCCCTTATCGCCGACTTCTTGGGGTTGTTAACCTTAAAGCGCGTCAAAGCGCACGTCAGCTCGCAGACGCCGCAGGCAGCGCACTTCTCGTCGAGCGCCTCGAGTCTCATCTCCCCAGACCTCTTGTAGAGGGGATAAGAAGTCCATTGAGCTAGCTTAAAGCCTTTTCCCTAGGCTTTGAGAGCGATATCGTTAAGAGCTGGCTAATAGTTCTTGAAGTGAAGGACTATGGAGAAGGGCGGCAAGATAACGATCACGCCAGAGCTCCTCGACCACCTCTGCGAGCTCGCAAAGCTCAGATTGACAGAGGACGAGAAGAGGGTCTTCCTGCGAGACCTCAACAGGATACTGGAGTACTTCAGCGTCATAGACGAGGTGGAGGCAGGTAGCGTCGAGCCGGCCTTCCACGTCCTCGGCCTCTCAAATGTGATGAGGGAGGACGAGGTCGGCGAGGAGCGCTTAACTCAAGATGAGGCCTTAGCGAGCGCGCCCCACAAAGAGGAGGGCTACATCAAGGCCCCGAGGATGGTGTAGGGGCTTGGACGTGCTCTCGCTGTCGGCGAGGCGAATAGCCGAGCTGGTCTTGAGCGGAGCCCTGAGCCCGATCGACGTGGTGGAGGCATACCTAGAGAGGGCTAGGAGGCTCAACCCCAAGATAAACGCCTTCATAACCATAGCCGAGGAGCAAGCGAGGAAGTGCGCCGAGGAGCTGGAGAGCTCCTTGAGGAGGGGGTTCAGGGGCAAGCTCGCAGGAGTCCCTATAGCGGTCAAGGACGTCATATCGACCAAGGGGATAGAGACCACGTGCGCCTCCAAGATATTGAAGGGCTACGTGCCCCCCTACGACGCCACCGTGATAAGGAGGCTTAAGGCAGAGGGGGCCATAATAATCGGCAAGACCAACATGGACGAGTTCGCCATGGGCTCCTCGACAGAGCTGAGCGCCTTCGGCCCCACCAGGAACCCGTGGAGCTTGGACAGAGTAGCTGGGGGCTCGTCGGGCGGGAGCGGGGCGGCGGTGGCCGCGAGGATGGCCCCCGTAGCGCTGGGCTCGGACACCGGGGGCTCGATAAGGTGTCCAGCGGCCTTCTGCAACGTCGTCGGCTTGAAGCCGACTTACGGCACCGTCAGCAGGTACGGCCTGATATCCTACGCCTGTAGCCTCGAGCAGATAGGCCCAATGACTGCAGACGTCGAGGACTGCGCGCTGCTCATGGAGGTGATGAGCGGTGGGGATGGCTTCGACTCGACCATGATAGACTACAAGTTCGAGTGGAGGCCTAGCGACGTCAGAGGCCTCAGCATAGCCGTGCCCAAGGAGTTCTTCGGCGAGGGGACTGACGAGAGGGTGGCGGAGAGGGTCTGGGACGTCATAAAGCTCTTGGAGTCTCGGGGGGCGGCCTACGAGGAGGTCTCCATCCCCCTAGCCCGCTACGCGCTCGCCTGCTACTACATAATAGCCATGTCCGAGGCGAGCTCAAACCTGGCGAGGTACGATGGTGTGAGGTACGGCATGCCGTGCGACCTGTCGTTGCCGTGGCACGAAGCTTACTCGAAGGTCAGGGGCGAGGGCTTCGGCACCGAGGTCAAGAGGAGGATAGTACTCGGCTGCTTCGCGCTGTCGGCTGGCTACTACGGGAGGTACTACTTGAAAGCGCTCAAGCTGAGGGCCATGATAAGGGACCAAGCGCTCTCGATTCTCAAGCGCTTCGACGTGATAGCAACGCCCACAACGCCCTTCCCACCCTTCAAGATAGGCGAGAGAGTTGAAGACCCGCTGAGCCTCTACATGGCCGACGTCGACACAGTGATTGCCAACTTAGTGGGCATCCCGGCGATATCGGTCCCCGCTGGCTTCGTCGACGGATTGCCAGTAGGAGCCCAGTTCATGGCCAACTACTGCCGCGAAGACCTCTTGCTCTCCATAGCCAAGTGCGTGCAGGAGGAGACGGCCTTCGACAAGAAGGTCCCGAGCGAGGCGAGACCGTGAGCACGCCAAAAGTCAGGATAGGGCTCGAGTGCCACTGCCAGATCACGAGCTTGAAGACCAAGCTCTTCTGCAGGTGTCCAGCCGACTACAGAGGCAAGCCGCCGAACACGAACGTGTGCCCGACGTGCCTAGGCCTTCCGGGCTCCCTCCCCTACTTGAACAGGAGGGCCGTCGAAGAAGCAATCAAGGTCGCGCTGGCGCTGAACTGCAAGATAAACAAGAGAATGGTCTTCTATAGAAAGAACTACTTCTACCCCGACCTGAGCAAGAACTTCCAGATCTCTCAATACGACTACCCCTTGGCGGTGGACGGCTGGGTCAAGATAAATGTCGAGGGCGTCGAAAAGACCGTGAGGATAAAGAGGGTCCACATAGAGGAGGACCCCGGGAGGCTCGTCTACAGAGGGGGCATAGAGTCCTCGCCCTACACGCTGGTCGACTACAACAGGATGGGGATCGCGCTGCTGGAGGTCGTGACCGAGCCCGATATGGAGTCCCCTTCCGAGGCCAAGGCCTTTCTCCAAGAGCTGAGGTCATTGCTAGAGCACCTCGAGGTCTCTGACGGTAGCCTAGAGGGGTCCATGAGGTGCGACGCCAACATATCGATCGAGGGCGGGAGCAGGGTGGAGGTCAAGAACATAACCTCCTTCAAGGAGGTCGAGAGGGCCCTCTCCTACGAGATGATAAGGCAAAGGAACCTCCTAAGGAGAGGGGCCCAGGTGAGGAGAGAGACGAGGCACTGGGACGAGGTCAGGGGCATAACCGTCGCGCTGAGGGTCAAGGAGGAGGAGATGGACTACAGGTACTTCCCCGAGCCCGACTTGGTGCCCATCGAGATAACCGACGAGCTGGTGGAGAAGATAAGGGCGCAGCTACCCGAGCTGCCAGCGGCCAGGCGGAGCAGGTTGGTGAAGCAGTACGGCCTGACGGAGTACGAGGCCAGGGTACTGACGTCAGATAAGCAACTGGCGGACTTCTTCGAGAAGCTGGTCTCAGTGCACGGGAAGCCGAAGGTCGACTGCAGCCTCGTCATCAACGAGCTCTTGAGGTTGCTGAACGAGAAGGGCTTGGAGGTGAGGGACCTCAAGTTCACCCCGCTTGAAGTGGCCGAGCTGCTGGAGATGGTCGACGAGGGAGTCATAAGCTGGAAGTCGGCCAAGTACGTCCTGAGGAAGATGGTCGAGACCGGGGAGCACCCCAAGAAGATAGTCGAGGCAGAGGGGATAAGGAGGATAGCGGACGTCGAGGAGATAGAGAGGTACGTGGACATCGTCTTCAAGCGCTGCGAGGAGGACGTGAGGGAGGCCATGAGGGATCCCAAGGTGATTCACAGGCTCGTCGGCGAAGTGCTCAAGGAGAGCAAAATGCTGGCGGACCCCAAGATAGCCTTCCAGGTGGTGTCAAAGCGCATAGAGAGGCTAAAGCTGGCGAGCCAAAGAGAAGAGGGGTAAAAAAGATAGGGGCTTTTCGAGCTCAGACCCCTTCTCTCATCGCCCTTCTGTGGTCGACGCTTCACGCCCCTTACAGGCCTAGCCGTGAGCACGACGATGGCAACGCCAGTCAACTACTGCTTTTCCTTCTCAATCTCGAATATCGCCACGTCTTGGGCCCTCGTTGGCAAGGCCCTAAGCCTGACGTTGAGCAGCGCCTCCAAGTATCCTTGGACTAGAGGGGCCGGGACGTTCAAGTTGCTGGCCAAGATCTTGTCATCGGCTCTCCTGAACACCCCCCAGCCCATGTTCTTCAGGAACTCGAAGACCTCCTCCCAAGAGCCTCCCTCGACGACCTTCAGGCCTAGGCTGGCGATGAGGTGGTCCTTGAGTATGTAGCCCGCTCTGCGGCCAGCCTCTACGAGCCTCTCGCTGTCGAC
>Ga0185307_1001452_pt1 | contig 13161 bp, 13 predicted proteins | sample LHCtaG_FD_128010 | JGI IMG/M metagenome (GOLD analysis project Ga0185307, IMG submission 128010) | Hot spring microbial communities from Little Hot Creek, USA to study Microbial Dark Matter (Phase II) - LHC4sed_matched (SPADES... | ecosystem: Environmental > Aquatic > Thermal springs > Hot... | reverse complement strand
CTATACTCGCTACTGGCACAAATGCCTCTTCTCCTAGATCTACTGTTAATACCTTGACATCTGCCATAACGATTTCTCTTAGCCTCTTTGCTATAGATACTAGGTATTTTGAGTACACAGAGGCCTGTATAGGTGGAAGTACAAGCCAAATCTCGGATACTCCAGTACACCCTCTATACTTCTCAATAGTTTCTCTAAGCTTATTAGGCCAAGCAAGGCCCTCTCCATAGAGAGTCTCGATTTCAATAGCAATGTTTCGAGACTTAATGTAAACATCTGGAGTGATATGACCGCATATCGTTTCTTCTACAGCAATATCCTTTACATCCGTTCCTTCCTTCTCAACGAAGTAGTATGCTGCAAAAACCTTTAAGAGATAGTGTTCGGTGGACTCCCGCACTACATCCTGCTTACTTGGCTTTACAATCTCAGCAATCCCCTTTCTAAATGCAGTGCTGTAAACTCTCTTTAGGTCTCTATAGAATTTCTCTGCAAAGAACGTAAATACGCTATTAGGATCAGACGCATTAATTTGAGGTTGCCATAGTCTCTCTTCATCAACATTTGATCTCTCTAAGATGCTTACATAACCCCAGGACAAAGCCGCTAGCTTATAGAGCTGCTCTTGCAGGAGTCTACGTGGACGAATAATAATTACCTCAGCACCAAACTCACCTCTATAGTAGTTAATGAACTTAATGATATCATCTGCAAGCTCCTCATCCACATAGATGACTGTAAAGCTAAGACCCTCAACTAGATGCTCTCTCAACCTATTCCTCAGAAGCTCGAAGTCTATGGATTTATCGAGCCCTGTAAACTCCACGACTTTAATTACATCTCGCCTAGTGCTTTCGAAATATACTCTTTGAACTTCGAGATTTTCTTTAAGTAGCTCACCCGTCCTAGGCGGCTTAGTGGGCGTGAAGTACTCTCCATAGGGAAGACCACCAACAGCTATCCTGTAGAGTACTCTGAGGATGTGTCTGAGGATGTCTATGTACTCGTAGTTTATGGGTTTAATAGCAACAATGATAACGGGTCTATCGTACATTACACCCGATATTCCGATTATATCATCGGGCTCTTCAAGCTCAAAGAACCCCTCTAAAATGCTCGAAACATGGTCTTCGCTTATGCCCTCTTCTGCTTTCTCTAATTTTGCGGCTTCAAGTTCGCGTTCCTCGCTACTAGTGGTTATGGGGGTGGTTAGTTGATGCAGAAATGCGCTTTTATCCACATTGATCAGTTTGGGAGGTCTAAGTTTAATGGTTAAGGGATTCACGAGAACGAGCGGCAGTCCCTCAATTGCTTGTTGCGAGCTATCCAGCCAGGTGAGCTTAAGCCTGGGTTTAACGAGGCTCATCAGCTTAGGGACAGGTGTTTCAAGAGGTAGCTTTTCTACTAGTAACTCGCTAGTATCAAGTGGGATTAACCTGGGTCGCCTAAGCGGAGGGGTTAGGGGCTTTAAGTTCACATCTACCAGCTTAACTAAGTTACTTAAGCTCTCTGCATCTATGGGGGCAAGCTCTAGCCTGGTCAAACTAGGCTTGCGCAGGGATAGAAGGAACGGAGGAGCTGTGATCTTGACTCCAGCAAGTATGTTTTCAACAATCCTTTCGTCCACGCCTATTTCTTTTAATGTTTCCACGCCTTTCTCGGTGACAAATAACTTATTTTGTAGCTTACCGATAAGCCCATTAGACTCTAATTCTTTAATGTACCGCTCAGCCTCCTCCTCGGGGATTTGACAAACTGTCTTAAGGATCCTCAGAATAGTGCTTAATTCACTATAACCCATTATGGCTAAAGTCGTGAGTATGTATCTCTCCTTCCATTGATTGACATCGCTCCCCACTCTCTTCATAAATATCACCTTCTAAAGAATACTACGAGTGCACGCACGTCTTCATAGCTTGACGGGTCAATGCTACCATATCGCATGTCTCCACATAGATTATCGTAGAATCTACCATATAGTCTTAACTCAAGGGTTACATCTGATACTCCGAGAAGCATAGCTGGTGCGAGATCATAAAGGATCCTCGCTACTAGCGCGACCTGGGATTCTTTCTTGTAGCCGCACTTGCAGTCTTCACTACCTTCTCGGAATATCATGTGCTCTACTATTCCATTTTCGTCATAAGCTAATCCTTCTCTGAAGTAAGTATATTCTGATGCTACATTATGATGTTCTTGAGAGAGACGTAGGTACTCGGGGACCCCCCATCCAAGTACTCCTAATCTTTCCCACGCTTTGCGTATATACTCAGTTTCCAGATTTACATATTCCACAAACCATTTCTTGAGGACATCATTTAGTCTACGGGTATAGCTCCATACAGCCTGGCTAAGAGAGCAAATAGCACCTCCTAAAGTAGCTAAGCTGTGTAGTTGTCTAATTTCTGCAAGTATCTTCTCTCTTTTCGCGACATCACTTACGTAGCTTAAGCCCCCAAAGAATCCTAAAGGAGCGGGGACATTGTTCACTATGGAGTAAGGTGAGCGATATATACAGTACACAGCTGATCGTGTAAAGTAGTCCTCAAAGCCCCAAAGCTCTACGTGTTTCGCTTTCAACAACTTCTTAAAGCCTAAAACGTCAAGGATCTGCTGAGGCACATTCCCGTATACCTTCTTCATATATGATGATATTATTTTCCTAAGGCCCCATACAGATGTTGCAAACTCATTTACTCCCACTGCGACTTCGTATGCTTTCTGAATGAAGTCCTCGACAAGCTCGTGTATAGGTTTTTCTACGATTCTAGGAGGCTCTACTTTAACTCCAAATTCGCTAGCACTTTTCAGTATAAAGTCTGTTATTCTAAACACTTGATCAACAAATACCATAAACCACGTTCTTCCAAATACTATGTCCACATCACTTATATCCTCCCCGAAAGAGAGTTTTTCGACAAGTGCAGCCGGGTTCTCTAATTCTACTCCTAAGAAATCCTTTACGAATAAGGCATAGGCGTTAGTGGTATAATATGACCTCTTATATCGTTCTACTTTTAGGCCAGAGACAACAATTTTCCTAATTTCCTCTGGCCACTTATGGAATGGTATTTTAGCTTCTCCAGTTTGAGAGCCGCCTACAACGCTCCAGATGTTTTTATTGCACCACTCCTCTATTTTAGAGGCTATAGTATTGAGCTCGCTGATGGCCTGCAAGTACTTCTTGAACTCATCCATAGTTAGTTTCTCTACTGGTGAAAATTCCTGGATAGGTCTACTCAAATTAACACCTTTCATAGTTTTTGCTTCATGAAACTTAAATCTTCTCGTATGATTCCTTTAGCTTAAACTTACCGCGCTTAATTATTAAGCGGTGGAGTTCGTAGCTCTCTTCACACATTTACTCCCATGGCTGTGAGAAACAAGAACCCAGATCAATCCCAGCTCTCCAGAGCGGGAAGACTTGGAACTACGCCTCTACGTGGCGGGGGTCCTCCTAGAGCGTAGAGGAGAGTTGCAAGTCGTTGAAAAAGTTGAAGAAGCGACTATTTGCGCCGAAGAAAACACGCGGTAACCAGTCCTTCTGAAACATCTCCAAGCCACCTCATCCACGTATGCAGGTAAGAGCAGAGCAAACCACGCACGTCAGGGCTAGCCACGCTAGCACACACGCAGTTAAGAGGAAGCCGTGGTGCCCCGACTTTCTATCTGCCGGATTATAATGTAGGGTTTAATTGGAGTATTATCTGCCTGCCAACGCTACTCTTTCCTAAAACCCAGTTTAGATTTTCCCGCGGATTCACTGGAGTTGACTATATCAAAGCTCTCCATGCTTACATAGCGTTGGTGTGATCCTATAAAAGCCAGTATAACAATAAAGACAAGGGGATCCATGAAACCCAAATACCCCATAAAACGGCCAGTTCGAGTCATGTCGCACCCTACTCGGGACGGTGGTGCTTGACTCGAACTAGTTGTTGCTGGTGTTATTGATGAGTCTCTCTATTAATGAACGTGAGCTGGAAGGGGGTTTGAGAGGGGTATAGGAGCGGGGCTTTGTTACAGCTGGGCGTCTCTTAGTGCTCTACCCGGGTGAATCAAGAGAACTTTAGCTACGTATTAGTGGCCCTAGGGGTCACGTCATAGCGGTTGAGGAGCATGGTTTTCCCTATAGCGTAGCCAGCATAGATATTACTCCAAAGCAGGGGGCAGGCACCGTTTCAAGTAAAGATAACGGTTACAGCAAGCGTCAATGCTACCCCGGGGGTTTATGCTTGGAGGGCTAGACTAGTCGACACCACGCAAGGCAGAGTTCTCGGGGAAGAACCCATAACAATGATAGTGCTCCCCAGGGACATACCTAAAAACAGTGCAAGATACATCGCCCACGCCAGGAGCATCTACGAGAAGCTCGGTATACAGGTAGCTCTCTGGACCATCCTGAAGCTGCTATATCCGCATGGCGCTAGCTTCACAATCATTAAGAGCCTCTACGAGATCATAACCGGCAGGACTGTGAGTAAGGGCACGGTGGGGAACACGCTGAAGACCATGGTTGCCAAGGGCTTGCTAGAGCGTGGAAATGGAATTTACAGGGCGGTAGACCTAGAGCACGGAGTGCTGCTGTTGCGTGTAAACCTCGCGCGCGTTAAGTATCCTTGGCAAGTCCTTAAGCGGAGGGAGCATGAAGCAGAAAGCGATATGAGCCGGGTTGACGAGGAGAGACACCAGTTCAGCTTAGACCAGCTGCCGCAACCCGTTCAGAGAGTGTTCTCATACGCAGTCGATATAGCAGAAGCCCACGGCTCCCTGCCAGCATTATACTTCTTAGTTCATACAGAAACGGAACCTAAACTCCTTTTAGGTCAGAATAAACCCTAATTTCAGAAACTGGGAGTCCCGCCTACAATCGCGATACGATTACTATACAATAATGCTATACATAGTATAGTATTGCCATACCATATATGGGTGACACGGCAATACAGGCAACACGACCTCTGCCTAGAGCTCCTCTTTAACCTTCCCCGCTTAGTAGCTCCAGTAGCTAGTCTAGCGGTGTGATGGCTACTCGTGTTGTTCTACCCCCGCTAAAGCCTAAACCTTTTTGCTTAGACTAACTAATGCGGAGCCCCTAGACGGCATTGCAGTAGGATCTAGATAGCAGGGGATGTTACGCTCCTAGCACTTGAAGTACAGACTTGGGCGAGCTCTGATGCTCTGTCTGGGAAGATGATGTATACGTGACTTCTAGAGAGAGTATGCTATCTCAGCCTTAAACCTTATATACTTGTGCTTTTGGTTGCACCTCGACCTTTTCACGTGGTTCAACGCGAATTCCCTTAGGTCTCTGTCCCCACACTCCTCGGCATTTTAAGCAATATTATCTCCTCCTCCACTCGCAACATGCCATTTCATAAATATATTTATTAAGGAAGTTTTAGCTCACACTATGTGGATGAAAAAATTGGCCTACGAAGACCCATGGAAAAGGTATTGGAAGAAGCAGGATAGGCTGTGGTGGGATCCGTACTATAGGTATGAGCACCACCTGGAGAGGCTGACGTGGGATCACGAATATAGGTACATGTATCACCAGGATAGGTTGACGACGTGGGATCCGTACTATAGGTACGAATACCACAGATATAAGATGCAGACTGACCCCTTCTACAGGATGGAGAAGGAGAAAGAGAGGGAAACCTGGGATCCATATTACCGCTTGGAGAAGAAGAAAATAGGCTAGACACGGCCTCAAAAAGCGTTTAAAAGCTGTTCATATATTCACTACATATTTTTTTAACTAGTTTTCATCTCCTCTTTTGCCGAGCGTCTTCAAATGAGGGTATATCTCTGTCTCACTAGCTCTACTAGTTTAGTAGTAGTGTCAGCTGTTCAGCTAGTTACAACTAGTGATAGTGTGGAGATCGGGCCAAGGCATAGCAAGGAGTGGTCTAACATGTCGCTACCAGACCCCGAGCCGCTTTCACCTCTAAGCATCACCCCCGATTTCAGCGAACTCTGGTTAATGGTGCTAGCGGTTGCTGGCTGGAGATTGGCAGGGGCATTCTTTGCCCTATTGATCAGGAAGAGTAGCATCACCAACAGGAAGGAGGTGTGAATACAATGCAGCAGGCAGCCCCCACTACATAGAAGGTGAAGATCAGGGCCTACATAGATGGTAGGGTCGTTGAGCTTTCTGCGAAGGTAATGAACTATGAGATGTTTGAGAAGCTAGGGTGTAAGCCGGTTGTCTATCCCTACGCTGTATGCTGTGAAAAGCCTAACCCTAGGGCAGAGCGATTGGATCTTTTCTGCGATACCTCTAGGCTTCAGATCATGCGGGAGCGCCCTGGCGGGATGATGCCCATGATTGATATGTCTCGGGAGTTTCTCAAGGCCCTCCTCAATCCGTCACGGGTGAAGCTTGTTACATACAGCAAAAGTCCTGGGGTAGTTGTGGTCAGAGTTGATTATGCTGGTTACGAATTGTGGGTCTACAGAAGGAAAGGGCTGTGGTCTATAGGCACGTACTACGCTGTAAGGCAAGTGATTGAGAGCTGGTGTAAAGATCTTTACAGGACTGACTGCCGTATATACCCTGGGGTGACGCTGATAGCCGCTGTGCTCGAGGATTACGTAATCCGCCTCAGCACAGTATTCCCAGAGATCCTGATCCCTAGCCCCCACTGGCATAAGGAGATACTGCAACACTCCATTAGAATATATCCACAGTACTAGCTATGGCGAGGATGTTGACAGATGTATTGAGGGGTCAAGAGAGAGGAATGTATAGGGGAGATTCCGAGCTAGTGCTTCTGGAAGATGCTCCTTAACCGCTGATAACAGCTCTAGCTCTAGAGCAAGTACCGCGACAGAGTTATAGGGGGTTGCAGGAGCATCCACTAGTGGAACTAAGAGCTTCGTTCTCCCAGCCTCAATCAGCCTCGACCTCACAGCTCTACTTACTATCTCCGCTATCCTCATATAGGTGCTGATTTGTGATTTGAACCCTGAGAACCAACGTTCATTCCCAAACACGACATGGTACGTGCTCAGAATAAATCAAAATAAATATGTTAGGAAGCAGATTCGGGAAGAAGGGGGTTAAAAAACTTACTTTTCCTTCTTTTCAGACTCAGAATACATAAGTGCTACTGCTTGCTCTAGGTATCCCTTGGCTGCTCCATAGTGCGTTGCATATATTGATACCATCCACACTGATCCAGCAGACATTGCCGTTAGAGCATTTAGTGCTGCAATAAGATCTCCATCATCTATCATTTTCACTATTGCTTTAGACCTCCTATATACCGGCAAATACCATGCGAGATAGAGTGCAACAGGAACTGGTAAAAGGAATAAATCAACAAAAATAACAGCTCCTAACGCATAAGGATTTCCAATAGAAGATCCAAGGATTCCAACATTTATAAGTACGATTATTGCCGTAATAATTATTACATATCTCTTAGCCGACTTGGGTGGCACCATGATGTGCTTTTTTGCTAGCTCTATGTTTCTCTGTATTAACATCTCGCGGTCATAGCTCAAGCTCACACCTAGAGGCATATCATACCTTATTTATATGAAAACAAATTAAGGTTTAAAAATTTTAACGCTATATACTAGCTTCTCCTCACCCTTTTAGAGTGATATTTTCATAGGTAAGCTCGAAGTGTACAAGATTGTGGTTTATATTGTTTTAGCTTATCTATAGTATGCTTTATTATTCGGCTACAGTAGTAAGAACGCTATTACTGATGTGATTGTGATACTAGTAGTAAAGCTATTCCTGACTTTTCTTGATAGATGTAGTGGTGTATGTCAGGCTTTTATGAAATCAAGGTTGTCAACGGAGTTATCTCTAGGTATTCAAGCGTTCTCGACGCGTTTATATCTCGGCTTCTCCATCTCTGTAAACTTTACGATAAGCTCATGAGTACTGCTAATAATGATGTTGCTGAGAGAGTACCTGGAAGAACCGCTGTAGAGGGGTCCGCTTTATTGAGATCGATATCAATAGAAATAAAAAGGTTGCTGAGAAACTCTAGCACTTCTTGGGAGAGAGTATTAGACGCGTACCTAATACGTCGGGGCAAGTGTATATGCCTGCTCGCGGAATATATGGGGGTATCGGCACCCTCTATTGATCTATTGAGGAGTCTACAGGATGTGTGGTGGATCAATACCTTCTACGCAACGTATGCATCATTGCCTTGGTGTAGCCACGCAATTGCTATTGCAAAATAAGTTAATAGGGTATAAGGTCCGGCTCTCTCATTTCTTTGACATAATGTTAGAATCTATGAAGCTTGGAGAGGTCAAACCCAAGTCTTAGCTATATGGATGGGATTATCAAGAGGTACTATCATAGCCTATTGCTTCGGTTTTTTAAACCCCCTCCCCTATGTTAGTGAGGGCTCAATGAGCCTCAAACAGGTACGTAATACCCACAGTAGGCGCATTAGCATAGTAGCTAGCCCTGTAACCGTCTACCCCGGTGGCTTAGCAGAGACTACGGTGCACGTAGGTGGTCATGGAGTGAGAGTTCTCATATCCGCCACACCTCAATATAGTTGCATTCAAGTGCTCGGCATCACCCCAGTTACCGGTGTAGCTCCTCTTGAAGTAAAAGTAGTGGTCGCAGCGAGCGACTCTGCTAAGCCCGGAATGTACTGGGTCGACGTAATCGCTACAGACCCTGAGCGGGGAAAGGCGCTGGCTTCAGCGAGAATACCTGTATTCGTGTTAAGCTCTCAAGCGTTAGCAGCAATAACTAGGAGCATTGATGAGCTTAGAAGGCTCTACAGAGAGAAGGGCATTCGGTACACAATAGTCCAAGCTCTAAGCAAGATTGGCGCCGGGTTAAGATTCAGCGACATTAAATGCCTCTACGAGCTCATCGCCGGGCGTAGAATAAGCAACGGGTCTGTGGGAGACCTGCTAAGGAGGCTCTTGAAGAAAGGCATAGTCAAGCACGTTGGGGACCGCTACTACCTAATCGTAGACCCCGACACAGCTGAGACCCTCATAGACCTCAAGAGGGCTAGAAACGGACTTCGAGGAGTCCGTGTCTCACTAAGCCGGGGCCTAGGTAAGGTGTACTACGAGCAAGGCAGCCACGACATTACACAGCCCGTAGAAAGGGCTTTGAAGATCGTTAAGAAACTAGTAGAAGAAGACTACTCGATGGCTGTGGACCTCGTTGCCCACGTACTAGTGGGGGTCAGGAGAACGGGTATGTGGATACTATGGTTTGAAGACTACTTCATATACTGTGAGAGCAAGACAAACTTCCTACACTACTTCCGCTCACCCAAGCTATCAAGCATTCTAAGAGACGTCGGCTTGGAACCAGGTTTAATGTTAGAGCACGAGCAACACCTCAGCGAAGACTACATACTAAAGCTCTACGGCTCCTACGCTAATGCACGTAGAATCCACTACCTCTTAAAACAGCTGGGCTGGTTCATTTATGGTGAACCACTGCTCCTAGAGCTTTCCAAAGACCACGTTCTAGTAGTGGATCTCACCACAGACAGAATACTGTTTAAACAGGGCGATTCCAAAACCAGCGAAAAACAGAGAGCTATCATATATCCCGGCGAACACATTGACGAAGACAACGAGGAAACATACTTCTACAGGCCAAGTGGACTATACTAGGCTCTAGTAATGCGTGCTTTTTAAGGGGTCATCTATAATAATGGGTGGTCGTATGGCAGGTAAGAAAGGTAAGAAAATAGTTTACGAGCTAGTAATAGATGACGAGGCATTAAAGAAGCTCGAGAAAATACTAAAGCTCCTAGAAGAGGAGGAAAAATAGACTACAACACCACAGCTCAATGGGGAAATCTAACCGTTTTTTTTATCTACTCCACTCCTCAAGCCCTCAACTAGCCATCTCCTGGGGCTATCTCTAGTCCTTGTAGTGCTGGTCCTGGTATTCTATACGCAGATACACGCGTTAACACTGACATGTACCAGCATGCCGAGCACGGCGCTACAACAGAGCGCGATTGGTGGTATGGCACGATCATTATTGGGGGGATGAGACTGTATATCCAGCAGACGCGCCAGTGGTTCAAGGAAAACATGTGGTATGACATAAACCTCTTTGATTCGTCAAATAACAAGATCATAAGTAATGTCAATGGGAGCAACGTGTATGGTATATATGCCTCATCTTTTCGTCACGGAACACGATTACAGATAGCACAATTGTAGGAAACAGTCAGCGCGCATTCACCTCTATGGCTCGCGGTATAACTTGATTTATAGTAACGTTTTTGCTAATGATGTGAATGTTTAGCTATAGGTCTGTTTATGTTTTCTACGGAAGTAGGTTTTTTCTATAGAAAATTAATGTGACGTAGTTTTTCTTTATTGCTTCAAGGGCGCTTTCTGCTTCATCCCTTTTTATTCCATATTCTTTCTCGATCCTATTTATCTCTAAATCTATCAGCTCCTTTAACCAGATAAGTTTCGCGTAGTAATAAATCATTATCTGTCTCATGAGGGATATTAACTGAGTTGCTTTTTTCCCGCCCTTGCCCTTACTTTCTTCTCGAAGCTTTTTCAGCTCCTCTTTCACTTTCTCTGGGAGAACATATGTGACATAGCAGCTTTCCCCTATTTTAGCCTCTACATTAACGAGAAGTTCTCTAAACAACCATTCTTTCTTATCCATGAGACCACGATATATGTAGAATAAGCGCGCAGGACCTGCATAGTGCTCTACTACCTTCCACGAACTATCTTTTCTTACAGGGTGCCGCACATAGAGATACCATTGCCTTCTTCGCTGCCTTGCTGTAAGCAAACCTTCTTCGCCACAAATAGGACAGATAACCCTCCTATTTAGTGAGGTAGATACCTTAAGGGTTTTGTCATTTTGTGGCAACATCTCTATAACAGGTATTTTAGTTTTAGCCTGTTCCATGACTCCTCACACATTCACACTATATTATTGTGGCAACCCTGCTTATAAGTGTCCTTAACAAGGATCCCGGTGGTGATAGAATGAGTGGGAAAGCACAACAGAGTTTTAAAGATTTTAAACTTGAAGGAGAGCTTGCGAGAAGAGTTCAAGAAGTAGCTAGAAATAGGAATAATTTGAGCCTTGAAGAGCGTAAGAGGCTCTGCCACTACATTGCTGATGCGGGGCGGGATTGGAAGGACGTATACCATGTGGTTTGTGACAATATAGAATTCGTCGTAGACAAATCAATAACGCTAAGGGAAGTGTGGTATAGGTTCATGTCTGTTGCACCACAAGAGATCCAAGAGTTCTTAGAGATAAAAGCTCAAAAGTTGAAGAAGGGTTGGAGTAGTTGTTACGAACAAGTTGTTTACTATTTCCTATTAGCATTGGAGGCTGCTGGACTATCAGATATGAAAGAGGAGAGGCCTGTCGAGATCATAATTGCACCTATTTACGGGGAAATGGATTTAAGAAGTTTTGAAGACCATGTCAGGCTTTTCGGGAAAACTGTAGAGGATATTTTGAAGAGCTATAAGTTCGTTATATTTGTCGAAAAAATCCACGTGGCTAGAAGGATAGCCCATGTAATTAACGACCTTGGTGGTGCTGTAATCGCTGGAAAGGGTTTTCCAACGCGTTACCTAAGGATGCTAGCTAAAGCTGGGAAGCTGATTATCCTAACTGATGCCGATAAGAGTGGTGGAGACATAACGAATGTAATACGATATGGGTCAAAACGCCATAGAAGAATAGGTGGAGAATCTTTTGCCAAGAAATACGCTGTAGAAGGAGCGATAGAAGTAGGGTTGACCAGGAAAGACGCAGAAAGATTAGGATTAACACCAATCCCGGAAACAAAGCGTGTAAGAAAATTGGGCTATGAGAAAAGATATGAGCTAGATGCTCTAGCAGCACTAGAGGCAAAAGGAATTAGTGATCCATACACCGCATATGTATTAGCAAAGCTCAAATTAATAGGTTTTGACCTTAAAGTATACTTACCTCCCGACGAAGAAGCGTTAAAGAATGTCGCCGCAACTGTTCTTAAAAGGTGCCTGGAGCCAATAATAGACGACGTTGTAAGTAGCGCCGCTAGAACAATAATAAACGAGTTCAAAAACATAAAAGTAGACGACTTCACACTTAGGCGAGAAGCTATTGAGGAAGCTGTCCGGCTTGCCGGACGGGAGCTTAAGGAGAGAATCAAATCAGCCGCAATTGAACCAGAAGTATGGGATATTGAAAGGAGAATAAAGATAGTTCCTTCGGGTGTAAAAACCATCAAAGATTATGAAGAGTATTTACTACACACAACAGGGGCGATAAAAATTATGGAATTACTACAAAATCAATCCCCATGAAACAAACACGGTTCCTTCACTACTTATAGAGCTTCTCCAAGGCCCTCTCAATCCTTCTTAAGTTAAGTTCATAAATATTAAGATCGCGATCTAGCAAGCTGAAATAATTAGGCTGATCTTCAGTAGTAGAAAGTATAGCTTCTTCAAGAACTTGCTTCAACACGTCAAGGAGTAAAGAGATCGTACAGGTGGGCAACATCTTACTATAGAGAGCCATTATTGGGTAGACCTGCTAATAGGGGATTTGTGTGATCTTTTTTCTAAAATTTTTAAATAACTCACTCCGTCTTCTTATGGTTGATGTGATGCCTATATCATATCTAGCGATAATAGATAGAGTACTAGTAAAGGAGAGATCGATCATCAAGGAGTCTTCGAGATATTTTAAAATATATCTACCTAGCGAGTACAATGATATATGGATAAAATTGTGTGAGGAGAAGAAAAGAGTGGATGTAATAGTGTTTCTTCCTGAACTTATAGAACATATAGACAAGATTTTAGCCGTTAAAAGACGAATTACGAGGGAAGGAGGTAGATTTAAGGTGTATCTTCCAAAGAAGTATAACAGTATCTGGGAAAGGCTATACCATACACACAGAAAGGTAGATCTGATAATAGTATTTCAGTAGGTATACATACTCTTTATGAACAGTATTATCAAGACATAGATCAAGTTGCATGATCCACTAGATTAAAATGCAACTCTAGTCTATACATCACCGGTCTCCGGAGCCGGAGGTCCCGGGTTCAAATCCCGGCGGGCCCGTTACAATGGTTGAAACTCTTTCAATTCCTCTAAAGAGCTCTGAAAAGGTGCTTCATGCTTCAGGTTTGGTATGTGAGATATTG
>Ga0185307_1001451_pt1 | contig 13163 bp, 12 predicted proteins | sample LHCtaG_FD_128010 | JGI IMG/M metagenome (GOLD analysis project Ga0185307, IMG submission 128010) | Hot spring microbial communities from Little Hot Creek, USA to study Microbial Dark Matter (Phase II) - LHC4sed_matched (SPADES... | ecosystem: Environmental > Aquatic > Thermal springs > Hot... | reverse complement strand
AGCAGGTCTTGCTTCCTTTGCTAATTGATGCTATAATAAAAGTGTACTCGGGGGTCGTCTAATGGGCAGGACAAGGGACTTTGGATCCCTCGGTCCAGGTTCGAATCCTGGCCCCCGAATTCAGCTGGGCATTGACCATAGGCCCAGTGTTTTTTATATTCAAAGGGAGGAACTTTAATGGATAAAAAGGCAAGAGCTAAGCTCTACATGGATTACCTCACCGCTGAAGGATACCGCCCCTACATAGACGAAGATGGCGATGTGGTCTTTAAAGCGGAGGGGCTAACATATATAATCATCGTTGATGCGAACGATGAGGAATACTTCCGCTTGGTCCTTCCCAACTTCTGGAGCATTGAGAGCGGTGAGGAATTGCTCCGCGCTCTTTATGCCGCTAATCACGCCACTCAGACTACTAAAGTGGCAAAAGTCTATGTCCGCGGTGACGGTAAAAATACGTGGGCGGCTATAGAGATGTTCATTAAACCACCGGAAAATTTTAAACTTGTTTTCAGCCGGGCCATGTCTGCCTTAAAAACCGCTGTTGACGATTTTGTGAGCATCATGCGAGAAACCGCTTAGTATAGAGGCTTTTCACCTGGCTGCAGGTTTTCATTGCTCTGGATGACTGTCAAGTAACTGTGCCGGTTAGGTTTACTGGCCAATCTTAAGCCTTGGAGCAAGCTCTTACCCTCCAATTCTCGGCTGGTGCTTTAAGCCCTGTCCATTTAAAGCTGATAGGCAAGAGAGGTAGGCCATGATGAAGTGCCCCCTAAGCCAAAGGGAGCTGGAAATCCTAAAGATGGCGGCCTTGGGAGCTACTAATGAGCAGATAGCCAGCAAATTGTACATAAGCACTAACACCGTTAAGGTCCACCTCCGCAACATCTTTGAAAAGCTTGGGGTACAATCCCGAACTGAGGCTGTTACGTTAGCCATAAAAGAAGGGTGGATTGAAGTTGGGGAAGTAAGCCTTAGGCCTCCGGAAATCCGGGTTGCCCCTTTTCCCTTGTGGAAGAAAGCATTCTTGTTCAGCGCTATGCTCATTGCTTCCATCCTGGTAGCCATGCCTTGGATTTCGCCAATCCAAGCCAGAGGCTTTTCCTCTTTCCTGGCCGACGTTTCTTCCCCTTCTCGGCCTGCAGCTATGATGGCCTCAGGGCGCTGGCTCCTCAAAAGTTTCCTCCCCTCCCCACGCACCAGGATGGCCGTAAGCTCTTGGGGAGGGGCTATCATTATCATAGGAGGGGAAGTGGCTGGAACTGTTGACGGGAAAGTCCTTGCCTACTATCCTAACCAAAACAGGTGGGAAGAAAGAGCTCCTAAGCCCATCCCGGTAAGCAACATCGCCGCCGCATCCATAGAAGGCAAAATATACATCCCAGGGGGCTATACCCCCGAGGGCACTTTAACCGATGCTTTAGAAATCTACGACCCCGCTGCGGATGTTTGGACAAGGGGGGCTTCGCTCCCAATGCCTCTATGCGGCTACGCCCTCGCTTCCTACCAAGGGAAAATTTACCTATTTGGCGGATGGGATGGGAAAAAGGCCACAAATAAAGCTTTCCTATACGACCCCAAAGCCGATAGTTGGGAAGAGCTCCCGCCTATGCTTATCCCGAGGGCTTTTGCTGCTGCCGCTGTCCTGAACGACCGCATCTACGTTGCCGGAGGAATCAATGGTTCACGGGAGTTGAAAGAACTGGAAGAATTTGACCCCAAAAAGAGGCTCTGGCAGAAGCGTTCCCCCATGATTCTAGGCAGAGCCGGGTTCGGGATGAGCTCCATTGGCCCTTGGATTTACGCTGTAGGAGGGGGATGGAAGAATTACTTAACACACAATGAACGGTATGACCCCAAAGCCGACCTTTGGACGCCTTTTGATAGCCCAATCTTAGGGGAGTGGAGGAATTTGGGGGTTGTAGCTATTGGCAATAAAATTTACGCCATAGGAGGGAAGAGCGGAGAGCCTTTGGCTTTAGTGGAGGAATATCAAGCCATTTTTACCATAATGCTCCCGCAAGTTCAGAGGTAAAGAGATGTTTGAAATCGTCTTCTTGGGGACATCGGCCTCGGCCCCTTCAGTGCAGAGGAATTTGCCGGCAGCGGTGGTTATTTACAACCAGTACCGTTTCCTAATTGACTGCGGGGAGGGAACCCAAAGGCAAATCCTGAAAAGTGGGCTCGGCTTCCGGCGCTTGAACAAAATCCTCCTCACTCACGGCCACCTTGACCACATCCTCGGCCTTGGAGGGCTGATATCAACTTTTGCCCGTTGGGAGGCGATAAACGAGGTTGAGATATACGCGGGGAAAATGGCCCTCCGCCGGGTCAAGCTCCTTATGAAGGTGGTCTTCATGGATGAAATTCCTCCCATAAACATCATCTACCATGAAATCGGACCGGGGGTTATCATGGAGGATGAAAAGTTCTCCCTCAGAGCCTTCAAGGTAATCCACAAAGGAGCTGATTCCTTCGGCTTCATCTTTGAAGAGAAGCCTAAGCGCCCATTCCTTGTGGAAAAAGCTGAGGCCCTCGGAGTACCCGCTGGCCCTGAGAGGCGTCGCCTTGTCCAAGGGGAGTCCATAACCCTGCCCAACGGCCGAATCGTTACCCCTGATGAAGTCCTGGGGCCTCCTGTCCCCGGGGCGAAGTTGGTCTTTGTGGGGGATGCCTCTTCCACCCGCAATCTCGCTGAGCCCGCCTACAAGGCCGACGCTTTGGTGATAGAAGCTACTTACCTTGACTCGGAAAAGGAGCTGGCCCGGCAGTATGGTCACATAACTGCCGCTCAAGCTGCACGCTTAGCCTTGGAAGCAGAAGTCCAGCACCTCTACCTAATCCACATATCTAGACGCTACAACTCAAACGAAGTCCTGGAAGAGGCTGCAGCGATTTTCCCCAACACCACTGTAGTGAACGACCTGGACAGGGTTGTGGTAAAGAAGGCAGAGGTAAACTGAGGTTAAAGCCGTGGAAGAGGAATTCATCGTTGTTTTCATAACTACAGGCTCTCTTGACGAAGCCATGAAGATTGCCCGCGCTCTTGTTGAGGAAAAGCTTGCTGCTTGTGTCAACATCGTGCCCCAAGTTTTCTCCTTCTACTGGTGGGAAGGGAAGCTGCAGGAAGATAGAGAAGCTTTAATAATAGCCAAAACAACCGCTTCCGTTTTCCCCGCCTTAGAGGCCAAAGTGAGGGAACTTCACTCCTACACCGTCCCCGAAATCATAGCCCTACCGATAAAGGCCGGGCACAAGGCTTACTTGGATTGGGTTACCGGCTCGGTGCTAAGGTAAATGGCCATAGCTAAAGATAGGAAGCGGGTTTCGGCTTCGTCAGCTCTGGAATTTATGAGGATTGGGACTTTTGCCCCCACAACGTGGCCGGCCATCCTGGCCCGGGCGAAGTAGAGGATTCCTTTAGCCATTATGTTGCCTGCCTCTACATTGGGGACAATGAGGATATCGGCCTGGCCGGCCACGGGGGATTTTATCCCTTTAACCCTGGCCGAATGCTCCGAAATCGCCGTATCCAAAGCCATGGGGCCATCAACGATGGCCCCTTCTATCCAGCCCTGCTCGGCCATTTTGGCCAAAGCTAAGGCATCAATGGAGGCAGGGATTTTGGGGTGAACGGCCTCGGTAGCGGCCAATATAGCCACTTTGGGCATCTCTAAACCAAAGCGGTGGGCTACCTCTACCGCGTTTCGTATTATCTCCAGCTTCTGATAGACATCGGGGTAGGGGACAACGCCGCTATCGCTTATGTAAATGAGCTTGTGCATCCCCGGTATCTCAAATATCCCCACATGGGTCATCAAAGTTTTGTCCCTTAGGCCTATTTCCCTATTGAGGGCTACGGATAAAAGTTCGGCCGTTTTGAGCTGCCCTTTTATCACGATATCGGCTTTTCCTTCCCTGGCCAGAAGGACAACGGTTCTGGCCGCTTTAGTGGGCTCAGGTTCGTGGATTACTTCAAAATCGGCCAAAGATACGCCTTCTTGCCTAGCGATGGCTTCAATGGCATGGGCATCCCCAACTAAATAGCCGGAGATTTCAAAGCCAGCTCTGCGGGCTTCCTCAAAAGAGAGGAGGACTTCCGGGTCATGTGCTGCTGCAACAGCTACTCGCTTTGGCCCTCTGTTACGGGCCAGTTCAATCATCTGGGCAAAGCTCTCAACGGCCATACCTCCTCCCGCTTAGGGGAACATTACTACTTTCCCCACGTCCCTTTCCGGCGAAGTCAGCAAGCGGAAGCCTTCTTCAAAGTTGTCCAAAGGTATCTTGTGGGTGATTATAGGTGAAGGGTCAAGCTTGCCCGATTTAAGTAGTTCGGCCATTTGATACCAAGTTTCCCACATGAGCCGGCCGTTTATCCCGATTACGTGTGCGCCTTTGAAGATGAGGGCGTTAGCCCAATCCAGATAAATCTTATCCGAAGGTATGCCGAAAGCAGTAAACCTTCCTCCTTTGCGTAACACAGCAAACCCTTGCTCTAAGGCTTGCTGGCTTCCGGCCATCTCCAGGACTACATCCACCCCAACACCTTCGGTCTTTTCCAGAATTATTTTAACCGGGTCTTGCCCTTCGGCAATATTTATGGAGAAATCAGCTCCCATCTTCCGGCCAATTTCCAGGCGGGAGCGATGCTTACCTACTTGGAAGATTGTGCCCGCCCCTGCAGCTTTAGCCACTGCTACAGCATTGTTTCCGGCCGGCCCATCGCCAAAAACTGCTACCGTTTTACCTGAAATCGGCTCAGCCAGAACGGCGTAAACGGCATTCCCCAGAGGCTCTTGGATGGAAGCTATGGCTGGGTCCAAGTTAGGGTCATTCTTCCAAGCGCATATCTCAGGTATAACCACGTATTCGGCGAAGGAGCCATTGGTATCAACCCCTAAGATTTTGAGGTTTTGGCAGATATGGGGTTGCCCTTTGCGACAAATTGGGCAAGTGTAATCGGGGATGTGGCTTTCGGCGGAGATGAAATCCCCTACTTTGATGCTTTTGACTTCTTTGCCTACTTCCACCACTTCCCCGCAGAACTCGTGGCCTATGATTAGAGGTGTTTTTATGCGGCTTTGAGCCCAGGCGTCCCACTTGTATATGTGCACATCGGTTCCACAGATGGATGTAGCCCGCACCTTTACCAGGATTTCGTTCGGGCCTGGATGAGGTATATCAACTAAATCCATTTCCAAGCCAGGGCCTGGCTTCTTCTTGAGGACAGCTTTCATCTTCTCGGCCATTGTTTTCCTCCCCCTTGAGGATTAAAAAACCCGGTTCCCTTAGAGGAAACCGGGCTTTTTAGCGAGAGCATGTTGTGCATGTAGTGGCGGTGCACCCTGAGCAAGGGTTACCTCCTATAGTTCTTGTTGTGCCGCCCTCACCACGGCTTACAGCCGCAAAAAGGGAGATGGCCTTTTCGGTTTCAGTGCTCCCACAGTAAGGGCAAGTGGCAGGTTCGTTGGCTTTGCTTATAGGCCGCAAAACCTCAAAGGTCTTACCACAACTCCCACACCTATACTCGTATATCGGCATATCCTCCCCCCAATCCGATTTCGTGGCTTAATTTTAACACAGCTCTTTTCTTCTCGCAAGGGGTTGAAGCACTTGCTCTTTTCCTATTCGGTCTGAGCGCCCAGGCTCACACGGAGCAAGATGTAGCCAAACACTGCGGACGCCACTGTACCAATCAGGATACCAAGTCGCTCCAACCCCAGATAGTCTACACCGCTCTGTTCAAATGCCAGTGATGCGATGAACAGGCTCATGGTGAAGCCGATGCCGCACAATAGTGCGACGCCGGGAATATGCCGCCAGGTAACGCCTTCGGGAAGCGAGGCCAATCGTAGACGTACACTAATCCAGCACAGCATACTGACCCCAATCAGATTGCCGAAGAACAACCCAGTTGCGATGCCGAGCGGAACGGGATGAAACACTTTAGCGATTGATAGCCCCTTGAGCGGGACGCCAGCGTTGGCAAAGGCAAAGACTGGCAAAACACCGAACGCAACCCACGGATGCAGAGCGTGTTCAAGGCGATGCAGAAGCGACTTTTGCTCGTCTGACGCCGAGCCAGGGCCAGGTTCACGCAGCGGGATGAACATCGCCAACACGACCCCGGCAAGCGTCGCGTGTACGCCGGACTTTAGGACCGCAATCCATAATGCCAAACCGAGCAAGACATAGGCGGCAGGTCTCGTCACACCCAGGCGATTGAGACAAGCAAGGCCTAAGATTAGCAAAGCCGCAATTAAGAGGGCAAGCTTGGACAGTTCGGCTGTGTAGAATAAAGCAATCACCGCGATCGCTCCGAGGTCATCAAAGATGGCAATACTCAAAAGGAACGCCTTCATACCGTCAGGAACACGCCTGCCTAAAAGTGAAAGGACCCCAAGCGCAAAGGCAATGTCGGTGGAGGCTGGAATTGCCCACCCCCTCATTGCCACGGCATCTCTGTGGTTGAATGCCACATATATAACCGCAGGCACCAGCATGCCGCCCGCGGCGGCGAAGGCCGGCAAAGTTGCCCGTTGCAAGCTGGAAAGATGCCCTTCAACCACCTCACGTTTGAGTTCCATGCCGACAAGGAAAAAGAACACTGCCATCAAGCCCTCATTTATCCAAAGTAGCAGGGGCTTGGCGATGCTGAACGTGCCGACCCTAACCTCAATAGGGAGAGCCAGTAATGCATTATAGGCAGCCGCAAGGGGCGAGTTAGCGATAATCAATGCCAACGCGGCTGCAATCATAAGAATTAACCCGCCCGCAGCTTCAAGGCGAAAGAACTCCTGGAGCGGTTTCATCGCGCTATTGAGCGAGGCCTCTATAGACGAATTCACAATGCCGCATAACTTGAAATTTAGCCAGGGAGTCTTTTTCCTTCCCACCTCCTTCCTCCGGCCGGGAAAGGTCACGCATAAGTTTTAAGCTAACCCCAGTTCACGCATCCTTTCAAGCTTGAGGGTGCCTTCTTCGGTCCAATCCCGGACTGCGTAGTAATCCGCAAGGAGCTTTTCCATGTCGGGGACAGCTCCCTGCGCCCCTCCATCGGGAAGGGGGCGGAGAAGGAGGGATGGGAGGCGATCGTCTTCCCGCTTCACCCCCATTTTTACGTTGAAAGCCCGCTTGAGGTCAAATATGTCCCTGCCTATCTTCAAAAGGTCATCAATGCTTATATCCCACCCTGTGGCTTCCTTAAGGAGCCTGGCAATTCTTTCCGGACCAGGGCTGCAGAATTGGCACATTATCATGGAATTGTATAGGGCACGCCAATCTTGGATGCGAGCTACCATCCAAGCCTTCTCCTCAACGCTGAAGCGGTCCCCTGGCACTATCCCGATTTCAGGGATAGCACTCCCAGAGTCCACAGCATAGGGGTCACCCTGCATGTGACAGGCCCCACGAGGTGATGTGGCATAGGCCAGAGCGCTCCCGAAGAAAGCCCGCGGCTCATGCATCGGTATTTCCAAACCCTTAACGTGAGCTGCCTCTTCGGGGAGCCCAAACCGCTCTCCAACGGCTCTTGTCCCTTCAGCCAGGATTGCCCCAAAGCCTTCTTTCCGAGAGATTAGCTCTATAAGCCTAATGGCTCCTTCTGGGTCGCCCCATTTTAGGACAAAGCCTACTTCTTTCTCGCTGATAACCCCTTTTTCAAAAAGGTGATAAGCAAAAGCTATGGCGACTCCCGTGGAGATTGTATCAAGCCCGAGGGAGTTGCAGAGGTAGTTGGCATAGGATACGGCCGCCAAGTTATCAATCATCAATAGTGTGCCGAGCGCGCAAAGGGTTTCGTATTCAGGCCCTTCTGTGACCGGGAGCTTGTATTGGCCTTCTTTCACTTCAATGACCCGACCGCAAGCTATAGGGCAGCCGTAGCAAGCGCTGGTCTTAACCAGGATAGTTTCGGCCATGGTGGCACCGCTGAGCTTGCTGGCCCCTTCAAAGTAGCCTTTGGTGAAGTATTTTATTGGGACATCGCCAAATTCGTGGCCCAGGTCCATCCAGAAGGCTGTTCCTCCGGAGTGGAAGAGTTGGGCGGTGAAATCTTCTCGGACCCAATCTCTGGCTTCCTTGGCTACTTCGTTAAAGGCCGCCTCGTTGTGCAGGGGGATGGCCCCCGAGCCTTTCACAGCGATGGCTTTTAGGTTCTTTGAGCCCATGACTGCTCCTGGGCCGCCGCGGGCAGCCGCTCTGGCATTATCGTTAATTATGGCGGCCATTTTCACCAGGTTTTCTCCAGCTGGGCCGATGCAGGCTATTCGGGCTCTGGTTTCCCCAATTTCTTCTTTTATGGCCTCTTGGGTCTTATATGTATCCAATCCCCAGAGGTGGGAAGCAGGTCTTACCTCCACTTTACCATCGTTAATCCAGAGGTACACAGGCTCGGGTGAGCGGCCGCGGATTAGGATTCCATCAAAGCCTGCGAAGCGCAATTCCGGCCCGAAGAATCCGCCAGCATTGCTTTCACCCCATATTCCTGTGAGCGGGGAAAGGAAGCAAGCGGTGTAACGCCCACAGGAAGGGGCCCTTGTCCCTACCAAGGGTCCGGTAGTGAAGAAGAGGACGTTATCGGGGCCTAAGGGGTCAGTGGAAGGGGAAATGAGGTCATAGAGATAACGGCAGGCAAGCCCTCCCCCCCCTAAGAATCGGGAGGAGTATTCTTCCCTCAAAGGCTCTACCTCCCATTGCCCTCGGGTGAGGTCTACCACAAGTATTTTGCCTAAGTATCCTCCAGGCATTTTTATCCCTCCGTTATCATCTCCAAGAAGGCCTGTATTCTGGTGGCGATGGGGCCAAGGCTTCCGGGTTGTTCTACTTCTACCATGAGGATTGGAACCTTTTTCTCTTGGAAGAAAGTCTGCATGAGCGGAAATTCCCAGCCCCACGGGTCGCAGAATTTCTGACGTACTAAGATTAATCCCTGGGCTTTGGCTAGGCGAGTTTTCTCCAGTAAGCTTTGGGAGTAAGCACCAGGCTTGAGGAATTTGCAAGGGCAAATTGGCCTTTCAAGTAGGCGTCTAGCTATGGCCTCAAGAGGCGGAGCAGCCTCATCGGCGATGGTTTGGAAGTAACGAGTGCCGTTGCAGAAGTCATCATCTACAATTTTGCCCCCGCTTTCTTCTATGAAATCAACTAAATCAAGGTCATCAAGGGTTGAGCCTGCCAGCACTATCCGGACTTTTCCAGAGCTCTCTTCCTCCTCAAACTCCAAACTTTCCAGAAAACTTATTGCCTCTCCTACAGGCATGGTAAGGGCCTTGTTTACAAGGCTGAAGAAATGAGAAGCCCGCATTTTCTCCCGCTTTGAGGCCAGGTTTTGCAGGAGAATGCGCCTCCTGTTGGCAATCTTTACGGCCTCTTTCAAGGCTTCCTCCCCGATGGGAAAGCCTGTTAAGGCTTCCAAACGGCCCTTTAACCTTTCCAATTCGGCTATAGTGTAAGGGAGAGCTTGCTCCGAGCTCAGTACGGTGGGTAAATTGAAAGTTTCCATTATCTTATGGGGGCAAGCTTGGGGCCATATATCGGCAAGGCATTGCATTGTATCGCAGGTGTGGGTGAAAATCGCCCCCTCAAGGGGGTTTAGCTCCCCCTTGATGCCACGGTGGAGGCAAGCTCTGGCTAAGTAACAGGTATAGCTCTGAAGGTGGGTTTGGGATAGTGAAGCATCGGTTGCGCCAGGGAGTATACGGATGGGGTTAAACCCTGCAGCGATGAGCAATTCCTCAGGTACGTAAGAGCAAAAGTAACCGATGGTTTTTTGAGGGAACCCAAAGGACATATGGCTCTACTCCGGAATTTTTCCCGATGTTTTGGCGCAAAGCTAAATTACGGCCCTCTCCAAAAGGCCGTCTATTTGGGCCACAATCTCCTGGTCGGTGAAGTGAAGGGCAGTAATGGCATGTGAAGGACAGGTAGCAGCACAGGTTCCACAACCTTGGCAAAGGGCAGGGTTGACTTCGGCTTTGCCCCGGAGGTTACGAGTTATGGCCGAATAGGGGCAAGCTAATATGCATTCGCCGCAGCCCACGCAAGCTTCTTCGTTCACTACGGCGACGGTGGGCGAGATTACGACTTCGCCCAAGTTGAATAGTTTCACTACTTCCATGGCTGCGGCCTCGGCATGAGCGACGGTATCGGGGATATCGCGAGGGCCTTGGCAAGCGCCAGCCAGGAAAACTCCAGCGGTTGCCGTCTCTACTGGCCTAAGTTTGGGGTGGGCTTCGGCAAACCAGCCATCAGGGGTCCGACCAAGCCGGAAGAGAGCGGCTACCCTGTCGGCATCGGGCTGCGGTTCTATAGCCGTGGCCAGGATTACCAAATCCACGTCCACGAATACCAGCCGGCCCAGGTTGGCATCCTCACCTTTAACTCGCAGCTTACCGTTGGGCAAGACCTCAACTTCAGCTCCCCGGCCTCGGACGAAAATCACCCCCTCTTCCTGGACACGCTCGTAGAATTCCTCGTAGGCCTTCCCGAAAGCGCGCATGTCCATGTAGAATTCGTAGACTTCAGCACCTGTTTTCTCGCGCACTTGGTGGGCATGCTTTAGGGAGTACATGCAGCATATGCGGGAACAGTAGGGGTGAGCATTGACATCCCTGCTTCCCACGCAGTGGATTATGGCCACGCGCTCTGGCTTCTTCCCCTCGGCCGTCAGTATCTCCCCACCAGTGGGGCCACCAGCGCTTACAAGCCTTTCAAATTGCAAGCTTGTGATGATGTTAGGGGAAAGGCCATAGGAATACTGAGGGAGTTTGCGGGGGTCCCACATGGCGAAGCCCGTTGCCACCACGATTGCCCCCACTTTGAGTTCCAGGATTTGGTCCTGCTGCTCGTAGTCAATGGCCCCAGCAGGGCAAAGCTTCTCGCAAGCTCGGCACCGGCCCTTGGTGAACCAGAGGCAGTTTTCCCGGTCAATCACCGGCACGTTAGGGATGGCTTGGGCGAAGGGGCGATAGATAGCCTTGCGCTTACCCATCCCAACTTCAAAGCCGGTATCAACAACTTTGACTGGACACTTCTCCTGGCAAATACCGCAGCCGGTGCAAACTTCTTCCCGCACGGACCTGGCCTTCTTCCGAACCCGGACCGTGAAATTACCGATATAGCCAGATACATCTTCCACTTCGCTGTAGGTTAGGAGGGTGATGTTGGGATGCCGACCGGCATCCATCATTTTGGGGCCGAGGATTCAGGTACTACAGTCCAGAGTGGGGAAGGTTTTATCAAGCTGAGCCATGTGGCCGCCGATGGATGGTTCCCTTTCCACAAGGTAGACCGGATAGCCGGCATCGGCTATGGAGAGGGCAGCTTGGATTCCGGCTATTCCCCCGCCAACAACCAGGGCTGCCTTTGTTACTGGCTCACGGCGAGGCTCAAGGGGCTGGTGGAAAGCGACCCGCATTACGGCGGCTTGCACAAGCCTTTTAGCCTTCTCGGTAGCCTCTTTTCGGTCCTTAGTTACCCAAGAGACGTGCTCTCGGATGTTGGCCATTTCAAAGTAATAGGGGTTGAGGCCTGCTCCCTCCAGAACCCGCTGGAAAGTCAATTCATGCATCCTGGGGGTGCAAGAGGCCACCACAACCCGATTTAGCCCCAGGTTGCGGATGTCTTCCTCTATCATCTTCTGGCCAGGCTCAGAGCACATATACTTGTAGACCCGGGCAACGACAACGCCAGGTAGCTTGGAAGCCATCTCCGCCACGGCATTCGTATCCACCGTCGCCGAGATATTGACGCCACACTCACAGATGTAAACGCCGATTCGGGGTTGCTCCATAGCGACACTCCTGTTTTAAGGATTAACCGCAAAGAGCGCAGAAGTTTTTAGATTTTCTTCGCGCTTTGCGGTTGCACTCATCAAACATCTGCGGCCTGGATGGACTGCCAGAGCAATTCCACCACATCCATGACCCGAACGCGGATGCGGTTCTGCCGCGCCGCCTCCTGCAGCGTCCGCTTGCACTGCTGGCACGCAGAAGCGAGGATGTCGGCCCCGGTGGCCTGTACCTGGGCCAGCCGTTTCGCAGCGACGCCCATTGTGATGCTGGGATCAACCATCTCCACATCGCCACCTCCGCCACAGCAGAGGGCACTCTGGCGGGCCATAGACATCTCCCGGAACTCCAGCCCCGGAATCCGGAGCAGCACTTCGCGGGGCGGGTCGTATACGCCGCTTTTGCGTCCCAGGTCGCAGGGATCATGATAGGTCACTACCCCCTCCACCGGCCCCAATCGCAGAGCATCCCAGGTGACCCGCTCGACCAGGAACTCTGTGGCATGCTGGAAGTGGAGCCCCCTCACATCGGCAAACTCCGGATACAGGTGAGACCAGGCATAGTAACAGGAAGGGCAGGTGAAAATGACCAGTTTGGCTCCCACCTTTCGTACCTGTTCCAGGTTGTGCCGGACAATTTCCGCCATCTGTTCCCGCATTCCAGCCACGTAGAGGGGATACCCGCAGCACCACTCCTCCCCGCCCAAGGTGGTGAACTCCACTTCCGCCCGTTCCAGCACCTTCACCAAAGCCTGAGGAATGGAGTACACGCGGGGGTAAAACGAGCCCACACAACCCACAAAATAGACGACCTCCGCCGTCCGCCGCAGGGGATTGACCCCCACTGGCGGGTTGGGCAGATTCTGGCTCCAAACCAGACGGTTGGCGTTATCGTCCCCGGAAATGTTGTACTGGCTGGTGACTGTCTGGCTTACCCTTAACAATAGGTCGGGAACTTCCAGCCCTTGGCGGTAGACGTACTCCCTGAGGGCCACCATCGTGTCCGTGATCTGGATGCCCCGCGGGCAGCGCACCTGGCAGGACTTGCAGACTGTGCAGAGCCAGAAGGTACGGCTGGTCAATACCTCCCTGGTCAGTCCCAACTGGACCATCCGCCACAACTGACGCGGGGTATAGTCCATCGCGTAGGCGGTGGGGCAGGAAGCGGAGCATGTCCCGCACTGAATGCAGGAGAGGATTTTCTCCCAGCGACCGGGGGTCACCTGCTGAGCCAGGCTCCGGTCCAATTGGGAAAGGTCCAAAACCTCAGGAACAGCTGCCATCCATTACCTCCTTTACCCACTAAGGGCAATAGCAAAATCGGTCGGGGTAACCCCTGGACTCTCCACCACATGCTCGGAATAGAAGCGGGCGATGA
>Ga0185307_1001448_pt1 | contig 13178 bp, 11 predicted proteins | sample LHCtaG_FD_128010 | JGI IMG/M metagenome (GOLD analysis project Ga0185307, IMG submission 128010) | Hot spring microbial communities from Little Hot Creek, USA to study Microbial Dark Matter (Phase II) - LHC4sed_matched (SPADES... | ecosystem: Environmental > Aquatic > Thermal springs > Hot... | reverse complement strand
GGGGTAGCTCCTTTCCTCAGCCTGGCCTCTATCTCAGAGATCCTTCATCTCCTCCACGATCTCCCCCTTTCGGGAGGGCTCCTTCACCATCAAGGAGCACCAGCTTCACGTATCTTTCTCCCCTGCCTTCACCCTGCTGAGGAACGGGCGGAAGCGGTGGTCTCGGGAAGGACGAAGGAGATTCCCGCCTTCCATCTCCATCCCTGGTTTCCTCCGTAGTACACTCCCTTCTCCCCCACCAGCCTCCGAGTCCCGCAGGGACCTACCGCTCAACTATCACCACCTTGAACCTTTGGGAGAGGATCCGGAGGGTCCTGGCCACGTCTGAGGGAAGGAGGGCGAGCTGGGCCTTTGGCTATGGGGGTGAAGGGTGCCGTCGTAGTCCAGAAGAGCCCCTCTCCGCCACCTCTCGCAGGCCGGGCCGCGGAGGTGCCTCATTCCACCGTCACGGATTTGGCCAGGGAGCGGGGCCTGTCGGGATCCAGCCCCCTGCCCACCGACAGATGATAAGCCAGGAGCTGCAGGGGGAGGATGAAGGTGAGGGGGCTCAGGAACTCACCCGTCCGTGGCACCCTCACCAGCACATCCGCGTGTCTGCGGGACTCCTCATCCCCCTCTTCCGCCAGCACGATCATTCTCGCCCCCCTGGCCCTCATCTCCTCCAGGTTGCCCATCAGCCTTCCCCTGGCCTCCCCCGGCACGGCCACCGCCACCACCGGGGTCCCCCTTTCCAGGAGGGCCAGCGTGCCGTGCTTCAGCTCCCCTCCCGCCAGGGCCTCGGCGTGCAGGTAGGAGATCTCCTTCACCTTCAGCGCCCCCTCCATGGCTATGGGATAGCCCAGCCCCCTTCCCACCAGATACAGGTGCTCCTCCCGTAGCAGCCCGCGGGCCAGCTCCCTGCTCCTGGGGGAGGTGGAGCGGAGGGTTTCCTCCATCAGCCTGGGGGAGCGAAGGAGGGAGGAGAGGAGCTCCCTTCTCTCGGATCCCCTCAGCCTTCCACTCTCCTCCCCCAGCCTGAGGGAGAGGAGGAGAAGGTAGGCCACCTGGGAGGTGAAGGTCTTGGTGGCCACCACGCTCACCTCCGGTCCCGCCCTGGTGTAGCACACCAGCTGGCTCTCCCTGGTCACGGAGCTTCCCAGCACGTTGGTGAGGCAGGCCACCCTTCCCCCCAAGGCCCTGGCCGTCCTCACCGCCCTCAGCACGTCGGCGGTCTCCCCCGACTGGGTGATGGCCAGCAGGGCCATCCTCCCGTTCCCCCCGCAGCTCTCGGAAAACTCCGAGGCCACCACCGCCTCCGCCTGGAGGCCGGCCAGCTTGGCCAGCAGGTACTTCCCCACCACGGCCGCGTGGTAGGAGGTGCCGCACCCCACGAGGTAGAGATGCTCCGCCCTGAGCAGGAAGCGGGAGAGCCTCTCCACCTCCTTTCCCGCCCCCCTCAGGGTCTCCTCCACCGCCCTGGGCTGCTCCAGGATCTCCTTCAGGGTGAAGTGCGGGTATCCCTCCTTCTCGGCCATCTCCGCCGTCCACCTCACCAGCACGGACCTCCTCCTGAGCTCCCTCCCCGAGGGAAGGTGCCTGAGGGAGAGGGAGGAGGGGGTGAGCACGGCCATCTCCTCCTCGTGCAGGGGTATCACCCTCCTGGTGAAGGGGAGGAGGGCGGGGATGTCGGAGGCCAGGAAGCCCTCCCCCTCCCCCCTGCCCACCAGCAGGGGGGAGCTCCTGCGCACCCCGATGAGCTTCTCCGGCTCCCTCTCGTAGAGCACGGCTATGGCCAGGCTCCCCCTGAGCTCCCGCACCGCCCTCTCCACGCTCCTCTCCAGCCCTTCACCCCTCCTCAGGAAGTGGGAGATGAGGTGGGGAATCACCTCCGTGTCCGTCTCGGAAACGAACCGGTGTCCTTTCCTCTCCAGCACCTCCCTCAGCTCCAGGTAATTCTCTATGATGCCGTTGTGAACCACGGCCACTTCACCGGAATCGTCCAGGTGGGGGTGGGCGTTCTTCCTGGAGGGACTTCCGTGCGTGGCCCACCTCACGTGCCCTATTCCCACCTTTCCCGGGAGGGAGGAGAGCTTCAGCCTCTTCTCTATCTCCTCCAGCCTTCCCGCATCCTTCCTCACCCATATCCTCCCCTCCAGCGTGGCTATTCCCGCGGAATCGTACCCGCGGTACTCGAGCCTCCTCAGACCCTCCAGGAGCAGGGGGGCGGCCCTCCTCTTCCCCACGTACCCTATGATCCCGCACATCCCAGCCTCCTCCTGAGCTCCTCGAGCAGGAGCTCGCTCACCACCTTCCCGTCCACCTTTCCCCTGAGGGACTTCATCAGAAGGCCCATCAAAGGCCTCATGGCCCCCTCCCCCCTCTCCCTCACCAGCTCCAGATGGGAGGAGACCACCTCCTCCACCCTCCTCCTCACCTCCTCCTCGCTCACCCTCTCCAGCCCCAGCTCCGCCAGCGCCTCCCTCACCCCCTTTCCCTCCGCCCCCTTTCGCAGGAGATCGGGAATGGCCTCCTTGGCCACCCTTCCCTCCGCCACCTCCCTGAAGATCCCCAGCAGGAACTCCTCCCCCACCCCCTCCACCCTCACCCCTTCCCTCCTGAGGCTCACCATGGTCTCCAGGAGGGTGAAGGCCACCAGCCTAGCCGGAACCCCCGAGCCCCTCACCAGCCTCTCGAAGGTCTCCACCAGGCCGGAGAGGAGGAGACGCTCCGCCACCTCCCCCGGCAGCCCGTATTCCCTCCCCAGCCTCTCCTTCATCCTCTCCGGCGGCTCGGGCAGCCGGAGGGAGGAGAGCCGTTCCCGGTCCAGGGGGAGGGGAGGGATGTCCGTTTCGGGGTACATCCGCTCCGCCCCGGGCAGGGGCCTCATGAACTCCGTGTTCCCATCGGGGAGGGCCCTCCTGGTCTCCGCGGGCACCCCCTGCAGGGCCTCCTCCGCCCTCCTGGCCACCGCCTCCAGCGCCCTCCTGCACCTCCCCTCCTCACCCACCACCACCACCACCGCATCCCCCTCCTCCGCCCCCACCTCCCTCTTCAGCCTCTCCACTTCCTCCTCGGAGATCCCGTAGCCGGGGAGCTCGTCCGTGTGCAGGATTCCCCCCACTCCCCCCTCCACCCTGGCCCTGTCCGAGAGCTCGGTTCCGAACCTCCTCCCGGGCTGGAGCTCCCTTCCCAGCAGCCCTCCGAACCCTGGAAGCCTCAGGGCCATCACCCTGTCCCCCCTTTCCAGGGCCTCCCTCAGCAGCCTGGAGCCGGTCCCGCCGAAGAGGTGGGAGACGTCCACGAACCTCCTCTCCACCCGGGCCCCTCTCTTCCTCAGTTCCTCCCTTATCCGCAGGAGGCCCAGCTGTCTTTGAACCTCCCTCTCTATCACGGCCGGTATGAGGTCCAGCTCCTGAACCCCCTTGATTTCCTGCCTGGCCCCGCCGGCTATGGAGATGTTGAGGTCCTGCCTTATCGTCCCCAGCCCCCTCTTAACCCTTCCCGTGGCCCTCAGCAGAAGGCCCAGCCTCAGGGCCACCTCCCTGGCCGTTTGGGGATCGGGCAGCTCCGGAGCGGTGGCTACCTCCAGGAGGGGCACGCCCAGCCTGTCCAGGCGGTACCTGACGTGATCCTCCCCCTCCTCCACCTTCCTCGCCGCATCCTCCTCCAGGCAAATGGTGGGAAGGAGGAAGGTCCCCCTTTCGGTCTCGATCTTCCCGTCGGTGGCGATGAGGGCCGTGCGCTGGAAGCCGGAGGTGTTGCTCCCGTCCACCACGATCTTCCTCATCACGTGGATCTCGTCCACGGGCTTCGCCCCCACCATGAGGGAGAAGGTCAGGGCTATGTCCAGCGCCTCCTGGTTGAGGGGATGGGGGGGCTCCTCGTCCAGCTCCACCAGGCAGAGGGAGTCGGGATGGACCTCGTACCTGAACTCCTTTCCCTTGGAGACCTCCAGCAGGGCCGCCTTGTCCACCTCCCCCAGCTCGCTCTGGGAGAGGTGAAGCCTCCTCCTCACCAGCACGGGGGCCTCCTCCTCCCTCAGGAGGGAGGGACAGCGGCAGAAGAGCTTGCCCGTGTTCAGCTCCTGGTGGATCTCCAGCCCCACCCTCAGGCCCAGCTTCCGGTAGTCCTCCATCCATCCTCCTTGAGCGGGGAGGTTTTTAGAGGACACCGAAGCTCACCGGAAAGATTAAAAGAAAGGGGGGCGGGGTTCTTAGATGCTGGACAGGCTTGCCGTTTCCTGCGCCAGGAGAAGGGGAACCGTGCTTCTGGTCGTGATCCTCGTCTCCCTTTTCATGGCGTACGGGGCGGGGAGGGTGAGGCAGACCTCCGACTACAAGAAGTTCCTCTCCTCCGAGCAGACCTCGGTCAGGGTGACGCTGGCGGCGGCGGAGGAGTTCCAGGGCATGAGCTTCGAAACGGTGCTGGTGGAGGGAGAAAACCTCCTCAGGGCTGGGAGCCTCCGAGAGCTGCTGGGGCTCGAGGGTCTCCTCCTTTCCTCCCCGGAGCTCCAGGGCAGGGTGGTGGGATGCCAGTCCTACGCCGACTTCCTCCTTCAGCAGCTTCCGCAGGTCAGGGAGCTCCTCGCGGATCCCTCCAGGGATCCTCTCACGGAGAACCTGGTGATGGGGGCCTACCTCACCATCCTCTCCGATCCCCAGCTCTCCCAGCAGCTCAGGGGTTACCTCACCCCCGATCTCAAGGCGGGGCTGATGAGGGTCTACCTCAATTCCTCCCTCCCCAAGGAGGAGCTCAGGAAGGCCGTGGGGGAGGTGAGGGAGAGGCTCAGGGCGGAAAACCTGAAGCTGGGGCTCACGGGATCCTACAGCATGGAGAGGGACATAGGAAAGATCATGGAGAGGGACAACAGCGTGCTCATCCCCGCCACCATCCTTTTCATATCCCTCGTCCTCTTCTTGACCTTCCGCAGGTTCTCCGACGTGGGCAGATGCCTGCTGGTGGTGGGGCTGGCCGCCCTCTGGACCGTGGGGGTGATGGGCCTCACGGGCTCGGACTTCACCTCCATCCACGTGGCCCTCATCCCCATCTCCATGGTGGCGGGGGTGGACTACTCCCTCTACTTCCTCTCCAGGTACTACGAGGAGAGGGGAAAGGGGAGGGGATTTGCGGAGGCCCTGGGAACCTCCGCGAGGAGGGTGGGGACGGCGGTGTTCATGTGCTTCCTCACCACCGTGATAGGCTTCCTCTCCTTCTCCATCTCCGACCTTCCACCCGTCAGGACGCTGGGACAGTTCGCCGCCCTGGCCGTGCTTTGTGCCTTCCTCTTCACCCTGGTCCTCCTTCCGGCCCTGCTCGGCGGTGGGGAGGTGAGGGGAGGGAGGGCCTGGGGGGGTGGGATTAGCAGGGGCATGGCCTCGCTGGGAAGGGGGATCGTGCGCCACCGGAGGCCCATCCTGGCCGCCCTGGCGGCGACCGTGGTCCTCTCCGCCCTGGTGGCCCCCAGGGTGGGCTCCACCATGTCCTTCGACCTCCTCCTGCCCTCGGGGGTGGAGTCCCTCCGGATCCAGCACAGGATAGAGGACCTCTTCGGGGGGCAGAGCCAGCTCTTCGTCCTGGTGCAAGGGAGGATCCTCGATCCCCAGGCCCTGCAGCAGCTCAGGGGCTTCCAGCAGGGGGTGATGTCTGATCCCAGGGCCTCAGGGCTGATAGGGGGGAGCTATAGCCTGGCGGATCCCATCTTCCAGTACGCCCTCTTCTCCGGACATCTGCCCCAGACCGAGGAGGAGGTGGCGGAGGTGCTGGAGAACCTGAGGGAGTCCAACCGTGGCTTCTTCCTGCCCCTCTCCGACAACAGGACCCTGGTCATCTTCAACGTGCTGGGCAGGACCGACCGGGACTTCAAGAGGGCCACCCAGCTGGTGAGGGAGCACGTGGAGAACTTCTCCAGTCCCCTCCTGGACCTCAGGCTGGACGGGGAGCCGGCGGTGGGGGGAGGACCGGCCGTCATCTCGGACCTCTTCAGCAGGATCATCCCCAACATGCTGAAGACCACCCTCCTTGCCCTTTTCCTCTGCCTCCTGGTCCTGATCCTCCTCTTCCGCTCCCCCGTGCTCGGAACCCTCACCCTCCTCCCCGTGGGCATGGTGGTCCTCTGGGAGCTGGGGACTTTCTATCTGCTGGGCTGGTCCCTGGACGTCTTCACGCTGGGTAGCTTCTCCCTCATGATAGGGATGGGCATAGACTACAGCGTCCAGCTCTCCTCCAGGATGAGGGAAGAACTGGGAGGGAAGGGTCCAGCGGAGGAGGCCGCCGCCAGGACCGCGGGGAGCATAGGGAGGGCGGTGCTGGCCTCGGCGGTGACCATGGGAGGGGGCTTCCTCATCCTCTCCCTCTCCAGGATGCCCGCCATGACCAGGTTCGGGGAGCTGGTGGCCCTCGTGATCCTCTACGCCTTCACGGCCGCTCTCTTGTTCCTTCCTTCAGCCCTCAGCCTGAGGAGGAGGGCCAGCTGATCGGCCCCTGTCCGGGAAAGTCCAGGCCGCTCCTGGGCGAGAGCTCCCCCGCCAGGTTCTGGAGCATGAGCCTCCTCACCTCCTCCGGATCCCTGGTGTGCCCCAGCACCCACATGAGCTTCACGTAGGCCACCTCGGGGAGCATGTCCTCCGCCGGGATCACCCCCATCCTCAGCAGGTCCCTTCCCGTGGAGTAGACGTGAAGGTTGACCCTTCCCCAGAGGCACTGGGAGGTCATGACCACGGGCACCCCACGCTCGCGGGCCTCCCGCAGGGCCCCGAAGAGGCTCTCGGGGGCATGCCCCAGCCCCGTCCCCTCCAGCACGATTCCCCTGTATCCCCTCTCCAGGGCGGCCTGGAGGAGGTCGGGGGCCATGCCCGGCGTGACCTTCAGCAGGAGGACCCTCGGCTCCAGCCTGCCATCCACCTCCACCTTCCCCTCCCCCCTCCTCCTGTACTCCCCCAGCATCCTCACCTCCCCTCCCCTCACCACCCCCAGCGGGGGGGCGTTGATGCTCACGAAGGCATCCCTCCTGCTGGTGTGGCACTTCCTCACCCTGGTCCCCCGGTGGATGAGGCAGAAGTCGTCGTGCAGGGAGCCGTGCATCACCACGCACACCTCCCCCAGGTCGGAGCGGGAGGCCACGGTCACCGCGCCCAGCAGGTTGAGGTGGGCGTCCGTGCTGGGACGGTCGGAGGATCGCTGGGCCCCCACCAGCACCACCGGTCCCGTGAGGTTCCTGAGCATGAAGCTGAGGGCGGCGGAGGTGTAGCCCATGGTGTCCGTTCCGTGCGCCACCACCACTCCCCTGGCCCCCGAGTTGAGCCCCTCCGCCACCTTCTCCGCCGTCCTCACCCAGAGCTCCGGGGTCATGTGCTCGCTGAAGACGCTGCAGGCCTCCACCGTCTCCAGCCTGGCCAGCTCGGCCAGCTCGGGGATCAGGGAGTAGAGCTCGTCCGGGGAGAAGGCGGGATGGACCCCTCCCGTCCGGTAATCCACCCTGGAGGCTATGGTTCCTCCCGTGCCCACCAGCCTGACCAGGGGCTTGGAGGGATCGGCGGAGGAGGGGGGAGGGGGAAGCCTCTTCCACGGCTCCCCCTCCCTCACCTTGACGATCCCGGTCCGCTCGTCCACCCTTATCCCCACGTTGTAGCCGCTGGGGAGCTTCAGCACCAAGCAGTTCCTATCTCCCAGCTCCGTTCTGGGCATGAGGATCCCCTCGTACACCCTTCCCCCGCTCTCCACCCTTATCAGGTCCCCCACCTTTACGGAGAGCCTGGAGAGGAGGTCGGCCAGCCTTCCCGAGTATCCGAACACTCGCTAGAAGTCGGAGGGAGGGGGTATTAACCCCTCCCGCGGAGGGAAAAAGATGGGAAGGAGGGCGGTGGCGCTCATCAGCGGGGGAATAGACAGCACGGGTTTCGCCTCCCAGTACGCGGAGAGGGGGTACGAGATCCACCCCCTGATCTTCAGGTACGGGCAGAAGGGCCGGAAGGAGGTGGAGGTGGCCCTCTCCCTGTGCAGGAAGCTGGGCTTCAGGGAGCCGGTGGTGGTGGGGATGGACTTCATGAAGGAGCTGTGGAGGGGGACCCAGCTCACGGACGAGGGGGTGGAGGTGAGGGGGGAGTACCGTCCGGACGTGGTGGTCCCGCTGAGGAACGCGGTCTTCCTCACGATAGCCACGGCCTACGCCCACACGCTGGGGGCGGAGAAGGTCCTGTACGGGGCCACCCTCACCGATACGGAGGTGGACGGTAGGACGGGGAGGGTCAAGTATCCCGACACCACCCCCCTCTTCTCCTCCCTCCTCTCCGGGGCCCTGGCGGTGGGCCACTTCGACACCCTGGTGGAGATCACCTCCCCGGCCAGGGAGGGAATGGATAAGGCGGAGTGCCTGAGGAGGAGCTTCAGGGTGATGGGCCCGCTGATCTACGAAACCTGGAGCTGCTACCTCAGCGGGAGGGTGCACTGCGGGAGGTGCGAGTCCTGCCTTAGCAGGAAGGAGGCCTTCAGGAGGGCGGGGATAGAGGACAGGACGGAGTACGAGGTTTGAGGAGTTCCGCCAGCTTCCGGAAGTCCTCCTCCAGCCTGGAGCGGTTCTTCCCGCTGTAGAGGGCGGCCGCCGGGTGGTAGGTGGAGAAAAGGAAGAAGGATCTACCCCCGAACCTGCAGGGCAGCATCCTGCCGTGCTCCTCCGCCAGGTTCACGGGTCTCCCCAGCAGCGTGGAGGAGGCCACCCTTCCCAGGGCCACCACCAGCTCCGGCTGCAGGATCCTCAGCTGCTCCTCCAGGTGGGGTTTGCAGGCCTCCACCTCCTCCGGCAGGGGGGTCCTGTTTCCCGGCGGGCGGCACTTCAGCACGTTGGTGATGTAGACCTCCTCCCTCCTGAGCCCGGCGGAGAGGAGGAGGGAGGTGAGCAGCCTTCCCGCCGCCCCCACGAAGGGAAGCCCCTGTTCGTCCTCCTGGGCCCCCGGGGCCTCGCCCACCAGCACGAGCCTGGGGAAGGCGGGACCGGACCCGAAGACCGCGTGGGTCCTGGTCCTTCCCAGGCCGCACCTGCGGCACCTGGAGACCCTAGCCCTCAGCCTTTTCAGTTCCTCCTCCCGCATGCCCCACCCATCCCTCCGTCCTCCGGTGCACCTCCCTGAGCAGCTCCAGGTCCTCGAGGCAGTGCTGGAGGATGAGGTCCCTGGAGGAGGAATCGCCGCGCAGGGCGAGCCTGAAGAGGGTGGGGACGTCCTTCCCCTCGAACTCCACCTTCCTCTGCAGGCCGAAGAACCTGGCCACGGCATCCAGCCTGTAGCTGGAGAGGAGGAGGTGCTCCTTGCACCAGAGGTAAAGGTCGAGGTGTGGGAGGAGCAGGAGCTTGCGGAGATCCACCCCCAGCAGCAGACCCCTGGCCTTCAGGAAGGGAAGGTCGAAGGACGAACCGTACCAGGTGACGAGGAGGTCACAGCCCTCCAGCTCCACCCTCAGCTCCTCCAGGGCCTTCCTCTCCTCCTCCTGGTTCGAGCAGAACCTCACGTTGGGCCTGTCCCCGCTCAGGGTTCCCAGAACCACCAGGGATCCCTGATCGGCGGTCTTGGCGGAGGTTTCTATGTCCAGGTAGAGGGGCACTCACTCACCCATCAGGAGGACGGAGAGCTTCCTGGTTCTGGGCCCGTCCTCCTCCACTACCAGGAAGTTCTGCCAGGTCCCCCTCACCACCCTCCCCTCCACCACGGGGAGAACCCTGCAGGTTCCCACCAGGGCGGACTTCAGGTGGGCGTGGGCGTTGTTGTCTATCCTGTCGTGCTCGTAGTTCCCGGAGGGCGGAATGAGGTCGTCCAGCTTCCTCAGGAGGTCGTTCTTCACCCCGCTCTCCCCCTCGTTGAGCGTGAGGCAGGCGGTGGCGTGGGGGAGGTTCACCACCAGCAGGCCGTTCCTTATCCCCGATTTCCTCACCTCCTGCAGGATCCGGTCGGTGAGGTCCACCACCTCGCTCTTCCTCCTGGTGGAGAAGGAGATCTCCGAGTACCAGACCTTCATCGAAAAAAGTGCTCCCCCTCCGTTATATCCTTTGGTGTAATCCTTTTACTCCGGAGGGGGGAGAGGAGGGGATGGCCGCGGAAAGGGAGTTCGGACCCCATCCCAACGCCCGCAGACTCTACCACCTCTACCTCAGCCTAGTCATGCTTCCCCTCCTCCTCCTGGGGGTAGGGATCCTCTTCCTCCTCCACCGCTACGGCACTTCCCTCCACCTCTTCCTTTTCTCCCTCCTCTATTTCCTTCCCCTGCTGGCGGTGGCGGGCTTGGTCCTGTACTGGATCCCCCGCTACTGTTCCTCCCTCCGGTACGAGCTGGGGAGGGAGGAGATAAGGGTGAGGAGGGGGGTCTGGTGGAGGATGGAGCACGCGGTTCCCTATTCCAGGGTGATGAGCGTGGACGTGGTTCAGGGTCCCCTCTCCAGGAGGCTGGGGCTAGGGACGGTGGACATCTTCACCGCCGGATACACGGGACAGGCAGGAGGGGGAGGGGGACCGCGGCTGAGGAGGGCGGAGGCCTCCCTTCTCCACCTCTCCAACTTCAGGGAGGTAAGGGAGGAGGTGCTGAGGAGGGTGAGGGGTAGACCCCTCTTCGGGAAGGGGATGGGGGAGGTGGTGGAGGAGCTGGTGAGGATCAGAAGGCTCCTGGAGAGGAGGAAGGAATGAAGAAGGGGAAGGTCTGGGTGGTCCTCCCCGCCCATAACGAGGCGGGGTCGATAGGGAGGGTACTGGAGGAGCTTAGGAGGAGGGGATGGAGGAACCTGCTGGTGGTGGACGACGGCTCCACGGACGGGACCTGGAGGGTGGCCCTTTCCCACGGGGCGGAGGTGGTGAGACACGATAAGAACAGGGGACTGGGGGCGGCCCTTCGCACAGGCCTCGCGGAGGTGGCCAGGAGGGGGGCGGAGGCGGCGGTGACGTTCGATGCCGATGGGCAGCACGATCCGGACTCGGTGGAGAAGATCGTGAGGGCGCTGGAGGGGGCGGACTTCGTGGTGGGGAGGAGGAGGAGCGTGGGGATCCCCCTGAACAAGCGCTTCGGGAACTTCGTCCTGGACGTCCTGACCTTCCTCCTCAGCGGGATCTACACGGACTCCCAGTCCGGGAACAGGGGATTCTCCCGCCGGGCGCTGGAGGAGCTGAGAATCACCCAGGATCGCTACGCGGTCTCCTCCGAGCTCATCCTGCTGGCCGCCAGGAGGGGATGGAGGGTGAGGGAGGTGCCCGTGCGGTGTTTCTATCCAGAGCACAGCAAGGCCAAGGGAACCACCATCCTGAGCGGCTTCAGGATCTTCCTCACCCTGCTGGCCCAGGAGGTCAGGGAATGGTCAAGAAGGTGATTTCGCTGGAGGAGGCCAAGCGGAGGCTGGAGGAGGGGTGGAGGCCCCTCCCCAGGGTGGAGGAGGTGGGGATCTGGGAGGCCCTGGGCAGGGTGCTGGCGGAGGGGGTGAGGTGTGCGGTGGACCTGCCCCCTTTCGACAGGGCCATGTACGATGGCTACGCGGTGAGGGCGGGGGACACCTTCGGGGCGGAGGAGGATGCCCCCGCCAGCCTCAGGGTGGTGGGGAGGGTGGAGGCGGGGGAATGGCCTTCCGTGCGGGTGGGGAAGGGTGAGGCGGTCCGCATAGCCACGGGCGCCCCGCTTCCCCCTGGATCCGACGCGGTGGTGATGGCGGAGGATACGGTGGAGGAGGAAGGGGAGGTGAGGGTTTACCGCCCCGTCTCCCCCTGGGAGAACGTGTGGAGGAGGGGGGCGGAGAGGAGGAGGGGTGAGCCCCTCCTCCCGCCCGGCAGGGTCCTGGGGGTGAGGGAGGTGGGGGCCCTGGCTGCCGCGGGGGTGGGAAGGGTGAGGGTTTATGCCAGGCCGCGGGTGGGGGTGATGGCCACGGGGGACGAGCTGGAGGAGCCAGGAAGGAGGCTGGGGAAGGGGAAGATCTTCAACTCGAACGGTCCCATGCTCTGCGCCGCCGTGGCCTCCTGCGGGTGCACGCCCGTCTGGCTGGGCGTGAGCCGGGATTCGCCCCGGGAGCTGAGGAGGGGGATCGAGAGGGGGATCTCCCGCTGCGAGGCCCTGGTGATCTCGGGGGGGACCTCGGAGGGGGAGAGGGACCTGGTGCCCTCCCTGGTCTCGGAGATGGGTAGGCTGCTCTTCCACGGCCTCGCCCTGAAGCCGGGCAAGCCCACCCTTTTCGCCCTGGTGAGGGGGAAGCCCCTCTTCGGCCTTCCCGGCTATCCCCTCTCCGCCCTGCTGGTCTTCCGCCTGCTGGTGGAGCCCTTCCTCAGGAGGATGGCGGGCCTTCCCCAGCCCTCCCCTCCCTCCGTCAGGGCCAGGCTGGCGGAGGAGGTGGGGAAGGCCAGGGGGAGGGAGGAGCTGATTCCCGTCAGGCTGGAGGGGGGGCTGGCGAGGGTGGTGAGGAAGGGATCGGGGGCCATCACCTCCCTGCTGGAGGCGGACGGATACCTCAGGGCGCCCAGGGAAAGGGAAAGGCTGAGGAAAGGGGAGGAGGTGGAGGTCATCCTCTTCGGGGGAGGGGAGAGTGTTTAGGGTGCTTGGGGTGGGCGGGTACAGGGGGAGCGGCAAGACGGAGGTGCTGGCTGGGATGGTGAGGGAGCTGGTGAGGAGGGGATACAGGGTGGGGACGGTGAAGCATCTCTCGCGCCACTCCACCATAGACAGGGAGGGGACGGACACCTGGAGGCATGCGGAGGCGGGAAGTGCCGTGGTGGTGGCGCTGAGCGAGGAGGAGGTGGCGGTGAGGGAGAGGGGGAGGAAGAGCCTGGGTGAGGTGCTCCTCTCCCTGAGGGGGCTGGACTTCGTCCTCCTGGAGGGTTTCAAGCGCGAGGAGGTGGTGAAGGTGATGGTGGCCAGGAGCGAGAGGGAGGCCAGGGAGCTGGACGATGAGTTCACGGCGGCCTTCGTGGGGAAGGGGGTGGAGGGGAAGGCCCTTTTCTCCCCCCGGGACTTTGCGGGTCTGGCGGATCTGGTGGAGAGGAGGGCCACCACCCCGGTGGGCGGGCTTGATTGCGGGGGCTGCGGCTTCGGCAGCTGCAGGGAGTTCCTGCTGGCGGCGGCCTCGGGGAGGAGGGGAAAGAGGAGGTGCGCGGCGCTGGAAGGGGAGGTGGAGCTCTGGGTGGGGGGGAGGAGGGTCCCGCTGAATCCCTTCGTCAGCAGGCTGATCTCGGGAACCCTCAGGGGGATGC